>Ga0075430_100000286_pt1 | contig 35487 bp, 51 predicted proteins | sample RhiMetdeltSRZDD4_FD_75294 | JGI IMG/M metagenome (GOLD analysis project Ga0075430, IMG submission 75294) | Populus rhizosphere microbial communities from Tennessee, USA - Rhizosphere MetaG P. deltoides SRZDD4 | ecosystem: Host-associated > Plants > Roots > Rhizosphere > Soil | place: USA... | reverse complement strand
GAGCTGGCCCCCGAGCTGGTCCCCGAGCTGGCCCCCGAGCTGGTCCCCGAGCTGGCCCCCGAGCTGGTCCCCGAGCTGGCCCCCGAGCTGGCCCCAGAGCTGGCCCCAGAGCTGGTCCCCGAGCTGGCCCCCGAGCTGGTCCCCGAGCTGGCCCCAGAGCTGGCCCCTGAGACGCACCTCGAGAACCTGGCGCTGATTGTCGGAGAGCTTGTCCTTCAGCAGCGTGTTGAGAATGCCGCGCGCGACAAGACAGGCCATGGGAGACGAGAGCACGATCACTGCGGTCGGCGCGCGCTCCTCGCCGGCGCGATAAAGATCGCGCACCGCGCTCCGCGCGGCATCAGCATGGAGGGGCGCAGTCGACAAACCAATCGAGCGCCACTGTTCGCGGAAAGCAGGCAGCGCCGCCGCCTGCTCCTCCGTCATCTTTTCGATGCGCTTGACCATGCTCAGTCCGCCACCACGCGTTCTTCGGCGCCGGCGCTCTCGACCTGGCGGCCGATCAGGTAACGGCCCTCAGGCACGCGGATGCTGTCGTGCTCCTCATGGCTGACGACCATCGGCCCGCTCTCGACGATCAGAACGCCGATCGTGAGGTTCGAGCGCGTGAGGATGCCGCGGCTCTGCATCTGCGCCGCAACGTTCGGATCGCGGTAGAGACGCGCGGTCGGCGCCGGCGCCTTTTTGCCGCCCAGCGCCTTGCGCAGGCTGGTATCGCGCACGTTCAGTACGGGGTCCGCGGCAACCTGTGCCGGCCGAAACTGCCGCGAGCGCACGAGGTCGATCGCGTGGTGGTGCCCGCTGACCTCGCCCTCCTGCAGGATCAGCCGGCCGTCGACCGGCTTGATCTCGTCGTGCGTCGAGATCGTGATCCCATCCGGAATGGGGATGATCGAAACGTCGCCCTGGAACGCCTGGCCGAGCTTCGGATCGAAGTCGATAGCCTTCATGGTGCTTCTCTCTGGTTAGATGACGCGCGTGACAGATCGAGCCGAACCGCAAGGCGTCGTCCGGAATGGCTCAACGAGTAGTGAGGTCCGCGCAGCGCTGGCCGCACGCTCGGCATTTGCCGATACCAAATTTCAATCAGACCATCGCGCCAGAGCGGAATTGCGAGCTTGCGCAGCGGCCTGCCGAGCGACACGAAGCGCAGCCCCGCGCCCTGGTGGCGCGCCAGGAATTTGATGATGCCGAGCTCGCGCGGAGTCAGCCTGCGACGTGGAGCGTCGTCGGTCACGACGCCTCCGCAGTCGCAGGTGCCTCGTCGTCGAACGGCACGTCCTCGCCGCTGGAGCTCTCGTCGGCCTTCTGCGCTGCCGTCTTGAGCGCGTCGAGCTCGCCGGCCAGGCGCACGCGCGCGGCCTTGCCGATCTTCTTCCACCATGCCTCGAGCGCGGCCTTGCCGTTCGTTGCTTCGCGCCGCCCCTCGTCGAGCAGATCGTTTTCAGCAGGCGCAGCCGGCGCGTCACCGCCGCGTGCCCAGGTCGCGAGCGCCCGGCCGATATTCTCGTCGAGCGGCTTGCTCTCGGCGAAGATGCCCCGGAACTGTTCGGGCAGCTTGATCATCTGCTTCTCGCCGACGAAGCCGCTCGCCCAGGTCGGCACGCCTTTCGCGCCAGGCAGCAGCAGCGCGTTCACCGTCTGCTCGAACACGAACTCCTCGCCGGCGATCGGCATGTAGCCCTGCGGCACGACTTCGGTTTTGCCTTTGTCGTTTTTGACTGGCTTGGCGGTGTTCTTCGCGCGGAAACAGAAGATGAAATTCGCCTCCATCTGCAGGATGCCGTTGATCAGCCGCCGGCGCGCCTGCTTCGGCTTCTGCCAGGCCAGCATGTTCACGCGCTCACGCTTCGCCCAGTCGTCGCCGGCGAGGCGATCGAGTTCCTTGAGGTGGAAGTCAAGCAGACCGCCGGGGCCCTCGTGCTCGTGCGACATGGAGTCGACGAGGATCACCTTCGCGCCCATCTTCGTGCAGTGATCGAGCGCGGCGAGATAGTCGAGCGAGCCGAACGGAGCGCGGAACGGCATGTGCTTGAACTTGAACATGTCGGCGTAGTGCAGCATCCGGCGCGCCTCGGTATCGATGCCGTAGATGTCGCCGCCGGTAACCTCCTGGATGCCCTTCGCCAGGCGCAGCGCGCTGTAGGTCTTGCCGCCGTTCGACGGGCCCGAAAGCCCGACGAGCAGCGGCACGGTGCTGCGGACAGCGTCGGTGGCGTCAAAGGTTCGTGCGTTGGTTGGTGCGTTCATAGTCGGTGATCCTTGGTTGGTGATGGTCAGGCGGTGAGAGTGCTTGTCGGTGGCTAGGTCGGCTTCCTCCACGCGGTGACGGTGACGGCGAGCTCGCGATCGTGTTTTGCATTGCGCCAGCCGTTGGCTGTGCGCGTGACGTCGAAGGGGAGCGGGTAGGTGCCCTGGGCGGTGGTGACCACGACGCGCACCAGCTCGCCGATCCTGGGCAGCGCGTCCTGGACGCGCGTCCACCGCATCTGCTGCCAGGGGAGGGTTGCGGGCCTAGCGCTTGGCATTGCGACCACCCTTGAGCTTCACGCGCGAGGCGAGGCGCTTGTCGATGCGGCGCGCCACTTTGAGAACATTCGGCAGCGCGTAGAACGCGGCCAGGGTGTTCGAGCAGTGCAGGATTCGGTTGATCGCCTTGAGCTCGTCGCGGATGTCCATGAGGACGGCGAGCTGGGCGCCGTCCATCGTGATGTTGGTTTCGCCGCTGTTCCAGTCGCGGTCTTTGTTGCGCGCCACGTCAGCCGCCCATGATGTGGTCGGCGGCGGGCACCTTCATCGGCTGCGCGCGGACCTTGCGGCTTTCCTCGTGATCGATCTCGCGACCGAGGAAGCGGGTTTCGACCCAGGCGGGGATTTCGGGCCGGAGGATGCTGTCGCCGTAGCCGGGCCAGTGCTCGAGGCCTGGGCCGGCATCGAGGCACTCGCGCCAACGGTCGTCGGCCATGGCGAGCATCTTGCGGCCGATCGTCATGTCGGCCTCGGTCAGGTCCGACACGGTGAGCACGTAGGGATAGTCGGTTTCCTGGCAGAGGTACCGATAACGACGGCGGCCGGCGAGGTTGCGATCGAGCGAGTTGAGCCCGCGCTCGGTCATCGCGGCCGCCATGCACCAGCCTTCCTTGACGAGCTTGTCCGACACCGCGTGCGGCGCCGCCGATGCCTCGGTAGTTTTCACGTCCCACACGACGCGACCGTGCTTCGGCATCCAGTCGATCAGGCGCCGGTACCAATAGCCGCCCTTTTCCGACCAGGCGATCATCAGCTCGCCCGTGCCCGCGCCCTGCTGCCAATCGGCAATCAGCGGCTTGTCGTCGTCGTCCTTCATCGAGGCGAGATAGTCGAGACACGCCTCGGTCATTTCGCGCGCTCGTTCGTTCTGCTCCTCGAGGATCGGCACTTTGCCAGCCGCGATCGCGGCGTCGCGGAACGCCTTCGCGTCCTTCGTCGTCCAGTTGGCGAACGGCGCGACCGCGAGCTCTTTGCCAGCTTTGAGCAGGATCGCGTGGAACGCATTCCCCATCGCGAACTTTTTGTGCTCGCTCGGCTCCCAGCGTGGATTAAGGCGAGGGTGGTTCGCCCACACGTGCCGCGGCGACTTGTCGAACATCATCTGCGCCAGCGACGCGGTGAGCGATGGCGTCGGCGCGGGGTCGGCGTGATACGCCTTGACCGGAAAGTCCGGATAGAAGCCCGGCGCCGTGATGCGATCAGACATAGCGGTTCTCCTTGAGGAAGTTGTGCGTGCCGTGGCGCACGGAATCGGCGACGTTGCTGGCGCGGGTGCCCCAACGCAGGTTGGTCAGGCGGTTGTTCGAAGCGTCGCCGTCATCGTGGCAGCCCTCTTCGCCCGCAGGCGCGGGGCCGACGAACGCGGTGAGCACGAGCTGGTGAACGTAGACGCTGTTGCCGCGGCCGAGCGTGACGACCATGTGGCCGCTGGCGTTTGCGCATGGCGCGAGGACCCGGCCGCGATGCCGGCGATAGATGTCCTCACCATCACGCCCTCGGAGCGTGAGCACGCGATCAAGGCTGCGCACGCGGCCGTGGTTCGATACCTCGTAGCCAGGATGGCCGACCGCCGGGCGCCATTGCTCGCCGGACGCCAGATTCCCAATGATGTCTGCGGCGATGTCGCCGATCGAGCGGAAGGTCACGACTGTTCGTCCTCGCGCGGACGCGTGAGGAACTGCGGCACCGGCGCGCCGTCGTCGCCGGGCTGGTCGAGGTCCTCGGCACCTTCGCGCCCGCGTGGTGGCTCGGGCTGCTCGCCCATCGCGGCGGCGTTCACGCGTGCCCGTTCGGCCGACTCGACGATTGTCGCCGACACAGTGCGCAGCACCGTCTCAGCCTCGAGCGCGCGAACCGCAAAGCCGTCACGCTTCGCCTCGGCGACGTCGAGCTCGTGCTGCAGGGCGGAAATCCGCGCGTCTCGTTGCGCCAGGTCGACGCGGTATCGCGCTGTCTGCTGCGCGAGCACCTCGGCCTGCGCGTGCTTCAGGTTCTCGACCTCCTGGTCGTGGTTTTGCGTCTCGGTCGCGAGCTGGTGCTCGAGCTGCTCGATGCGATGCTCGAACTCATTGCGCTCCCGCTCGATGCGCGCCGCGTTCTCGAAATACGCCGCGGTGTCCGGCGAGACATTGTCGAGAACCGACGGCGCCGGCCGCGGCTCCCTGCGTAGGCTGCTGAGCATGCTCACGTGCGTCCTCCCTGTTGCTGTGGTGGTGTTGAGCCGTTGCAGTGCGCGAGCACCGACCAGGCTTGGGCGATGGCGGCGCACTTGCGATCGACCGCTGCGGCATGCGCCTGGTCGTCGGGACCATCGAGGTCGACGTCGGCGGCGGCATTGAGCAGGGCGAGCATCGCGACGTAGAGGGCCGCGATCGTGTGAGCCTGCTTCGAGATCAGCCGCTCGCGCTCGGCAGCGCGCAGCTTGAGCGTCTCGTTCTCACGGCTCAGCGCCGCGATCTTGTGCGCGTCCGACCAGTCGACGACGCTCACGACGCGCCTCCCTGGATGACGGAGAACGGCTTGTGCTCGACGGTGCGCACCGGTTCGGCCGCCCGCGCATCGTCAGCAGCGCCGAGCTCGTTCAGCAGGGCAAACCACACCGGCGTGCACGCCAGGCCGTGCTGGCTGAGGATGCCCATCGCGCGGTCGAGGCCGCGCGTGTAGCCGATGCCGCGCGCGATCGAGACCATCCGCTGCTGGTGCTCAAGGCGCATCTGTTCGAGCGTTTCGCCGACGATGCTCATTGCGCACCTCCGCCGAGGATCGCCTGGCGGATCGAGCCGTCGGGACGGAAGGCGATGCGACCGTCACCGGCGGCGAGGGTGATCTCGTCGCGCGCGCCCTTCGACGCGACGACGTGGCCGATGCCCAGGTGCTTGAGCGCGGCGGTGATGATCTCGATCTTCTGCTCGCGGGTGATGCGGGCTGCGGCGGGCTGGCGGCGGTTGGCGGTCATCGGTCGCTCCGTTCAGGATGCGACGATTATGCAGAACGCATAGTCCATGTCAATGCAAAACGCATAGTCAGCCACCGTAACCTCGCGAGGTGGGAGGGTGGCAATGCATAAGAGCTTGATTTTACTTGTGGGCTTGGCCTTGGCGGGTTGCGTCACCAACCAGACGCCGCCAGAGCCTGAGGCACCGCTGACGCTCGCGCAGTGGTGCAAGCGCGGCTGGGTGGTGCTTGGCTATCGATCTCTCGATCCGGCCCAAAAAGCTGGACTGCTGGAGCTTATGAGAAATCGAGGGTGTATGAATCCGGACGGCGGCCTTAACGCGGCACCATCGACTTGACCTTCGCGGCCCACTCGACCGCTACGTCGAGAATCGGGCCTTCGGTCTGCGACAGCAGGTGAAATAACCCGCGCGATCGGCTCCGCTGGATCTTCTTCACCAGGATTCGGCCGTCCTCCAGGCCCACGACGCAGAGCTTGCCGATCAGGTCGTGCGTTACCGGCCGGTGCACGTCGTCGTAGAAGATCAGCCAGCGATCAAAGAACGAACCGAGGCTTTCCCCACGGATTTCCACAGCCACGGTCGATTCGGTGGCGTCCTCGGGCGCGGTGACGCGATCGATCTCGCCCTGGTCGCCGAAAAAATGCGTGGTCGCACCGGCACTTACGTAGCCCACGAGCGGCACGGTACGCTCGACCGGCGCTTGCTCGCGCCGGTTTTTCTGCCCTCGGCCGGTCATCAGCCATTCCAGCGCCACGCCGAACCGCTTCGCATACTCCGGTGCCCTGGCCCTGAAGCCGCGCGAGCCGTTTTCGTGCCCTAAATACGTGGGTTCTGGGATGCCGAGCGCCCGCGCGGCTTCTGACGCGTCGTCATATCCAGCGGCCTTTCGGGCCTGCTGTAGCCGCTCATAAGGTTCCGACATAGAATGCATTTCGCATAGCCTGTTATGCAAGAGGCATTGACAGGAACTATGCGTTTCGCATAGTCAGGGCCGTTCTCACCGGAGCGGCCCGAATGGCACCCACCAAAATCAAGCGCCTGCGCAACGACCTTGGCGAAAGCCAGGAGACGTTCGGCAAACGGTTCGGGGTCGACCAGAGCACGATCCAGCGATGGGAGACAAAGGGCCTGCCGACGCGAGGCGCCACCAGGATCGCCGTTTCGCGCATGTTGTTGGAATTGCGGGAGGAAGTCCCGGCGAGGGCGGCATGAACGCCGTTCTGTACATCCGCACGCAGGTGCTGCGCGTCAGCCAGGCCGAGTTCGCCAGAATCGCCGGTGTTGCGTCGCAGGGCACGATCTCCAAGTGGGAATCCGACCCGCACGACGGGCCGTCGTTGCGCGAGCTCGCCCGCATTCGGGCCGAGGTTCTACGGCGCAAGCTCCGCTGGCGTGACGCCTGGCTGTTCGAGCCACCGCAGGCGGAGGCCGCCTGATGCGTCACAGCACGCCGAGCCAGCGCAGCAGCGCGATTACCGACACCACGGCGCACGCGACCGCGAAGCCGATGACGGTGTCGCGGCCGCGGCGCTCAAGGTTCATCGCTTCCACCATTTCCTCAGCTTTGCCGCGGGTCGCTCCCGGCGAAGGGGCGACGCCGCTCGGGCAGTTTGTCGTGAGTCTGCTCGGGCGTCTCGCTCTGTTGTTCCTCCCCGCGCAACTGCGCCGGCGTGTGCCTTCCCGGGCGCGCGTCGGCGGCTTGTTCATGGCTCGCACCGTGAACACTAGCGTCGAGAGGAAAGCATGCGCGTGCACAAAACAGGATCATTTCAGCACTGGGGAGTCAGCGGCATGAGTACCGCCGCCACAATCGAGAGCGCGCGCAATCTTGCGCGATCGCTCGAACAACGAGAGCGCAGTCGCGCCGGTACCCTCGAGGCGGCCCGAGGGTCATTGGCGCGACGAGCGGGCGTAGCACCGAGCACCTGGCGCAATCTCGCGCTTGGGCGCCTCAAGCGGGTCGACGCGTGGTTCCGCGATCGTCTGCAGGCGCTGCTCATTCGCGAACTAGAGGCCGAGATCGCGAGGCTAACCCATGAGTTGGAAGTCGCTCGCCAGGGCGGCGATCACCTTGCTTCGCAGCATGTCTGCGAGATTGAGGCGCACCTTGCGGCGGCGCGCTCGATCCTGACCGGGCAGGGGACGTGACGCGATGGGCAGGCTGAGCATCGCCTTCACCCGCTGCCCCACCTTCACGTCGTCGGCTCAGCTGATCGCGCACTACGCCAATATCCGGCGCGGCTTTGCTCAGCACGTCGAGCCTCCGCCACCGGAGCCGAAGCGCGCGCCTGCGACCACGCGCTGGCCAGTGACGCCGCAGATCCCGAGCTCGGTCGCCATGGAGCCGCTCGCGATCGACGCGGCGCCGTCGCCACCGCCCGAGCCGATCCTGATCGACACCGAGCGGCTGATCCGCCAGGCGCAGGAGGTGCATCAGCGGGTCAAGGTGCGCGGCATCCCCGCGAACATCACGGCGAAGCCGCTGATGGTGGTCAGCGCGGACCTGCTTACGCGCACGGTCGCTGGCTACTACAGCCGCTCGGCCGCCGACTTGCGGGGACCATCGAGACTGGCCGTCGACGTGCTGCCGCGCCAGGTCGCGATGTACCTGCTGCGCACCCTCACGGTGCGCTCGATGCCTCAGATCGGCCGAATGTTCGGCGGCCGCGACCACACCACAGCACTACACGGCGTCAACAAGATCGCACGCGTGCTCGAGCACAGCGAGCGGCTGCACGACGACCTGATCGCTATCACGATGCGGCTCCTCGACCGAGGCGCCACGATCGTGCCAACCCCGGAGGACGAGCAGCATGACGCGAAAATCAGGGACCGCGACGCGGAGCGGGCGAGGGCAGCGCAACGGGCCCAAGACCAAGACCTCACCCAAGACCACGGCGAAGGTGCAGCCGCAGACGACGTCGGCGCCGATCCTGACGACCGAGGCTCTCAACGACGGCCAGCTGCAGGTGCTGTTCTTCCAGCACAAGCGCAAGATCACTGAGCTCGTCGCGACGCGCCAGGTCGCCCGCGACGAGGCGAAGCGCATTACCAAGCTGATCGGCGAGTCCTATGCGCTCGCGGAAGCCGAGGGCATCGCTCGCGAGGAGATCGAGCTCGCGATGGAGCTCACGACCGACGTCGGCCGTCAGAAAATGGAGCAGCTCCGGACGCGCCAGGAGCGCGTTGCGAAGTGGCTCGGCGAGCCGATCGGCGCGCAGTCCGACCTGGTCAGCAACGCGCACCACGAGGCCGGCAAGCGCGCTGCCCTCAACGACGAGATCGCGCGCCCGCCGGCGCACCTGCACGTGCGCGACCAGCAGGCTTGGCTCGAGGGCCACGCCGAGGGCGTCACGATGACGAACGAGCTGCGCGCCGGTGGCTTCAAAGCGCTAGGCGACCAGCCAACCACCGCCGCGCATCACTGAAACCCCGTGCGGGTGCCGAATGGCGAAAGAACGCAGAATCTTGTGGGCCTTCGACGTCGGCACCCTCACGGGCTGGGCCGCCGGTGAGCTCAGCGATCGCGTGCCGCAATCCGGCTCATGGAAGCTGCGCGGCCGCGCCGAGCACCGCGCGATCGGCAACTCCAACCTGATCGCGATCCTCAACGACCTCTGGATGGAAGAAAAGCCGCTGATGGTGGTGAAGGAAGCGCCGATCGAGATCGACGGCCAGACGCGGCTCGGCAACGGCGCGCACGGCATCCGCACGACGCTGTCGCTCCACGACCACATCGAGTCGATGTGCGTGCGCCACGGCGTGCCGTTCGAGAACGCGCCGGCGGGCGCTGTTCGCAAGCATTTCATCGGGCACGGCAACCTCGAGCGCGACGAAGCGAAGCGCCGCGTGCTCGCGCGCTGCAAGCTGCTCGGCATGGTGCCGCGCGACTGCGAGGACCTCGACCGCGCCGAGGCCTGCGCGGTGTTCGATTACGCGACCGCGACAGCCAATGCGAAGAAGCGGCTGCACGGCAACGAACTTTATCTTTTTGGGGAGGTCGCGCGATGAAGTGCCCGTGCTGCGATCGCCCACTCGATCCTCAAGGCGACCTCGTCGTCTCGCTCGAAACCAACACCGTGACGTTCCGCGGAATAGCGAAGCGGCTGCAGCCGCGGCGCATCGAGGTGCTCAAGGTGCTGGCGGATTCGATGCCGCGCGCGGTCACAGCCGAAGCCCTGATCAGCAAGGTGTTCGGCCTCGACGAGCCTGACAACGCCAGGAACGCGATCGCCGTGCACATCAGCCTGCTGCGCAAGGATCTGCTGCCGCTCGGGCTCACGATCCTCACTTACCAGAAACGCAGTTACATCCTGTCGACGTGGTCGGCGGTCGCGATCGACGCGGTGCGGAGGGTCGCATGACGACACGCCGCACACTTCCCGATCGACGCCACTGCGAGACGTTCAAGCTCCCGCACGGTCCGAAGAACCGGACCATGCACGTCACCGTGGGCTACTACGATCGCGCAGGCGCCGAGCCGGGTGAGATCTTCATCGCCGGCAGCAAGTCCGGCCAGGACTTCGAAGCGGTGTGCCGCGACAGCGCGGTGCTGCTCAGCCTCTGCCTGCAGCACGGCGTGCCGCTCGAGGTGATCCGCGGTGCCGTCACGCGCAACGAGGACAGCACGCCGTCGACGATCGTCGGCGCAGTCGTTGACCGGCTGGGGGCGCGATGAACTTCCACAGCGGCGAGCTCGCCGGCGCACCGATTCACAGCATCGAAGTCGAGCAGCAGCTGCTCGGCGCGATCCTGATGAACAACCAGGCCTACGGCGCCGTTGCCGGCCTGATCGGCGCCGACCACTTTTTTGAGCCCGCGCACCAGCAGATTTTCCGCGTGGCGAGCGAGGAGATTGTCGCCGGCCGCGTCGCCACGCCGGTGACCCTCAAGGCGATGCTGCCCGACGTCGAGATTCACGGCATGCCGGTCGGCCGCTATCTCGCCGCCCTGGCCGCCAACTCGACGACGATCATCAACGCGCCGGACTTCGCGAAGTACGTCTTCGAATTTTGGCAGCTGCGCCAGCTCTCACAAATCGGCGCCACGGCCTCGAGGCCTGGCCTGTCGCCGACGCAGTCGCTGGCGGCCGCCTGGGCCCAGCTCGACGCGTTGCGCTCCGAAGGCAGCAACGACCCGGCGCAGCACAACACGATCGGCGGCTTCGCGCGGATCCTGGCCGAGGAGATCTCGGCGCCCCCCTCGGCCGACCAGATCGTGCCGTCGACCGGGTTCACCGACCTCGACAAGTTCATCGGTGGCGGCTACCGGCCAGGTCGCCTTTACCTGGCGGCTGGACGGCCGGGCATGGGCAAGACGGTGTTCGGGATCGCATCGGCGCGCCGTGTCGCGCTCAAGGGCTTCGGCGTCGCGTTCTTCTCGCTCGAGATCGACGGCAAAGAAATGAGCGCCCGCACGATCGCCTCGCACATGGCGCTCGGCAGCACCAAGGTCGACTACTCGGCGATCCTGGCGAACAAGCTCTCAGAGCACGAACGATCATGCGTTCTCGACGCGTCGGCGCGGATGGATGCGCTGCCGATGGAAGTCGACGTGACGGGCGGCTTGTCCATGTTCGAGATCGAGTCGCGCTCTCGCGTCTACGTCGAGCGCTGGCGCCGGCGTGGCATCGCGCCTGGCTTGATCGTCATCGACTACATGGGCCTGGTGAAGGCTTCGGACCGCTACCGCGGCCACAAGGTGCACGAGCAAGGCGAGATCGCGTGGGCGGGCAAGCAGCTCGCCAAGAAGCTCGGCGTCGGCGTGCTCATGCTCGCGCAGCTCAACCGCAACGTCGAAAGTCGCGACGATAAGCGACCGCAGATGTCGGACCTGCGCGACAGCGGCAACATCGAGGAGCACGCCGACGTCGTCATGCTGCTCTTTCGGCCGGCGTACTACGACGATCGCGACCCATCAGTGCGAGACGGCGATCCGGTCGCGGTTCAGCGCGCCGACCACCGCAAGAGCGACCTAGTCGTCGACCTCGGCAAGAACCGCCTGGGCCCGACGATCGGCGTGACACTCTGGTGCAGCGTCGGGCACTGCGCCGTCGACAACGCCAGGGCGGCGTACTGATGGCGCAGCTCCCGTACATGCCCCTATGGGTCGCCGAATTTCTTGCCGACACGCAGAAGCTCGATGATCGCGCCTCCTGGGCGTACATCGCGATCTGCATGGACTACTGGCTCAATGGTGAGCCACCCCGCGACGACGACGCCGAGCTCGCTCGCATCGCTCGACAACCGCTGTCCGTCTGGCGTCGCATACGCCCGACCGTCGAGCGGTTCTTCGACTGCGACGAGAACGGCTTCGTCTCGTGGCGCCACGGGCGCGTCGAGGCCGAGCTGATCAAGGCCAAGGCGAAGTCCGAGAAGCGGGCCGAGGCGGGCCGCGCCGGGGGCCAAGCCTCCCGGGCGAGGGCGCGGGGGTCGCCACCGCCAGCCCAAGCAAATGCTGGGGCAATTGCTCCACGTTTGCTCAAGCAGTCAGAGTCAGAGTCAGAATCAAAATCGATCGGTCGATTGGATTCGGTACCGCGCGCGAGGAGCGATGGCGACGACCTCGTCGACCGACTCGTCGCTGCAGCAGGCGGGAACGTCGTCAACGGCTCGACCGGCATCGAGGTCGTGCGTCCGATCCTCGATCTGCAGGCCATGGGCTGCGACCTGGAGCTCGACATCCTGCCGGCGATCAAGGAGACGGTGCCGAAGCTGGACGCGCCCTTGCGGACCTGGGGCGCCCGGTTCGTGCGGGACGCCGTGCTGGCCAAGCAGGCGGCGCGGTTGCGCGGGCGGGGCGGCGGGGCGGCGGCCAAGACCGACCCCTACGCGAAGGACGAGGCCATGTGGGGCGGGTGGTGGAAGCGCTGGACCGCCAGCGGGTACTGGCACGCCGATTGGGGCGCGCGCCCCGACTGCCTCGGCTGCAGGATCCCGCAACACCTTCGCGATCAGTGGGGCGGCGGTGCTAAGACCTGATCGCTATATGCCGATTCGGCGTGCGCGATCAGGGACATGTACGGCACCGGATGGACTGCGGAGCGGGTCAAGGCGCGCCTGGTGGTCGCCTTTGCGCGGCTCCCCGGCAGTCCGGTCTATTCCGCGGCGACTTGGACCCTTGAACCCGCTGACCCGGCGCTCCCGGTCGACGGCGCGCTGCTGATCACCGCAACAGGCCTCTACCTCGGCTTTCGCTCAGACGCCCGACTGTGCCTGCTGGCGTGGGCCAGGGCGCGCTCGACGGGCCGGGGCGGTGTGATGACGCTCTGCCAGGATATGGGCCGCCCGCGCGCTTCGCTGTACCGCTGCGTCGCCAAAGCCGCGGTCAGTGTGGCGGCCGGGCTTAATCACCGGGCAGCGGACGAGAAAATCGCCGCTTGCGGGTGAGACACTTCGGACGGCTGCATGTGTTTTCCACATTTTCGGAGGAGCTATGGCGCAGCCCAGAAAGGCCGTCTCCCGCTACAACATGCTCGGCGCCGTTCACGTACCGGACGAGCTCGGGCGGCCGCCGGCCTCTGTGCACGTCCGCACGCGTGTCGGTGCCGTGATCGACCCGTACGACCCCGACGGCAAAAGCCGGATCGCGGTGAGGATCAATCGCTGCGTCGATGTCCTCGAGGACGAGCGGGCTCACAAACGCATATCCGAAGCGGCTTATCGTGAAGGCCGCGCGCTGATGCGGCTTTTCGAACCGGCCACCGCGATGGGCTCGACCAACTGGGCCGGCACCAGCCGTGTCGATGCGTGGGTGGCGAAGGAGCTGAGCGTGATCCGCGGCATCGATCGCGCCCGGGCGATCACTGCGCTTAAGGGCTGGCTGCGCCACGAGCTCGGGGCGATCGACGCCAACCTGGTCGTGCGCATCGTCGGCGAGGGCAAGAGCTACGCCGAAGCCGCAGCGCTGCAAGGAAAGGCGGGCGACCGCGGAATGCGCTACATTGCAGCGCGGTTCCGCGACGCGCTCGAGGCGCTGGCGGAAGCCAAGGCGGCCGTGGGGGCCGAGCGGAAGAGGCGGACATGATCACACCAACACCTGGCCGGATCGTCTGGTACCGGCCGCTCACCACCGAAGGCCTAGCGTGTCAGCCAGGCAAGCCTCTCGCAGCAATCGTGGCCGACGTCATTACCGATCGCTGCGTGACGCTGAGCGTGATCGACGCGGCCGGCAACCACCACGGTCGCACGGCGATCCCGCTGCTGCAGGATGACGATGCGCCTTTAGAGCGCGGCGGCTATGCCGAGTGGATGCCGTACCAGGTCGGCCAGGCGAAGCGGCACGAGGCCGATAACCGGGAAAATCGCTCGGTGGCTTGACCGGACCGGCGAAATGGTGATGATCGCCACGCTACCGAGATTCATGGGCGCACCGCGCCTTAGACGAAGAACGGCCCTGCGCCCCTCAGCGCGGGGCCGTTCGCTTTTCCGAGGTCCTCATGCGGCTGTCCGATAGCGACGCCGCGCGGCGGCTCCTCGAGCTCGCCGAAGCGGCCGCGCGTCTGCCGGCCTACGATCGTCTCAACCCTCACGCCTTCCACGAGGCGAAGTCGGAACTCGCCGCAGATCTGCGCACGCTGGCGCGCTCGTTCGCGCCCTCGAGCCGTCGCCAGATCCGCGCGCAGACCTTCCGATAATCATCCTTCTCGGACGTCGTATTTGACGTCGATCTGACCCGCTTTTCGGAGGCGGGTTTCACGTGAAACTAATTCCTAGCGGAATGGGCGAGCGCACGAACGCGCCAACGCATCAACGGCTTAGCCGATGACGCGCCGCGCGACCGCACACACATCCACCTTGCCGGATCGGCACCACTCGCGAGCCCCACATGACGCGCGACCTGGTGCCTTTCGGCGCGCTGCCCGCCCCGACGACCACGGATGTACTGGCGTCGGCGGCCGGGTATGCGCGCGCCAGCAAAAGCGACGCGACGATCCGAGCCTACCGCTCCGATCTCGCCGACTTCGGCGCCTGGCTCGCCGGGTTCCGCGACCAGTACGCGCACGCGCGCGAGGAATTCCGCGAGCGGGCTGAGCTCGCTGGTCAGAAGCTGCTGCCCGCCTCGATCGAGGAGTGCGCCGCCTATCTGGCGCACCTGGCCGACAGCGGGCTGAAGGTTTCGACGATCACGCGGCGCGCTGCCGCGATCGCATTCGGGCATCGGTCGATCGGGAAGCCCCCGCCCACATCGGCCGAGCCAGTTAAGGCGGTGCTTCGCGGCATCCGCCGGCGACTGGGGTCTGCGGTTGAGCAGAAAGCTCCCGCCACCGCCCGAGCTCTTACGAAGATCCTGCGGCAGGTTCCGATCGATACTCAGATCGGCATTCGCGATCGCGCCATCCTGCTGCTCGGCTTCGCCGGCGCCCTGCGCCGCTCAGAGATTGCTGCGCTCGAGGTCGAGGACCTCACGTTCACGCCCGAGGGGGTGCACGTCCGGATCCGGCGCAGCAAAACCGACCAAGACGGCGAGGGGGCCTCGATCCCGATTCCGGCTGGCAGCAAGCTCAAGCCCGTAGATGCATTGAAAGCTTGGCTGGCCACGCGGAACGATGATCTGGGCGCCTCGCTGTTCGGTGTTTGCGACCGCACGGTCGCGGAGATCGTCAAGCGCTACGCGCGCAAGGCGAAGCTCGACCCGACGACGTTCGCGGGGCACTCGCTGCGCGCCGGCTTCATCACCTCGGCGCTCGAGCACGGCGCCGACATCTTCAAGGTGATGGACATCAGCCGCCACCGGCGCATCGAGACGGTCCGCGAATACGATCGGCGCGCCAAGGCGTTCAAGAACCACGCAGGAAGGGGATTCCTATGATGGCACTGCAGATCGCCGTCGGCATCTGGCTCGGCGCAGGCATGATCGCGGCGTCCGTGTGGGCCGGCTGCACGATCGCCGAACGCGTCAACGACGTGCGTCGCGGTCGCATGACCTGGCGCGAGGCCTTCGGCCTGTGAACGCGCCGGTCCGCTTCAACTCGGTCGCCTGCTACGTCGTCCAGCACGACCACAATCCGACGATGTTCCTCGACTGTCAGTCGCCGACCGGCGATCCGACAGGATGGTGGACGCACGACATCGAGAAGGCATACCGCTTCGCAAGCCAGGGCGACGCGCTGCGATGGCTCAACAACTGGCGCAACGGCAAGGGCTACGTGCTCCCGTGCATCATGCACCGCGGACGCCCGCGCGTCGCATGAAGCGCATCGGCCGACACCCGATCCTCGGCCGCCGCGAGCTGCAGCTGGCGCCAATCCTTGCACAAGCTGTGGCCCGGGGATTTGCGATCGCGCAGCGTGCTGCGGTAAGCCTCGATTCGTCGGCGCGTGACGCCGGCGATACGGAGGCACTCAACATGGCTGCACCGAAACGCTCGAGCACCCGCTCGACGACAGCGCGATCAACGCGGAAGGCGGCGCCGAAGCGCAAGCCGATGAAGGGCGCGGCGACGCGTCGAACGCAGGCGCGCGGCTAAGTCGTCAGGGACTGTGCTGCTCATGGGGCCTCGCGAAAGCGGGGCCCTTTGCTTTGTGGGGACGACGATGAGCGAGACACAGGTGCGCGCGTGGGCCTCGGGCCTGCTGTACCGCAAGCCGCGGCCGATCCGTCGGCACCAGGTCAGGCCGCTGCCGATCGCGCGCGAGGTCCGCACCGAGCCGCTCACACCAGGCCTGCGGCCGAAGCCCGACCTGGGCGACGTTCCGGGCTTCCACCAACCGTTCATCCGAGGGGACTACTACGATGATGACGAAACCGACCGCCAGCGTCGCCAAGCGTGAGGAGCAGCGCGAGGTGCACATGGCCAACGCCGGCACCGAGCTGGCGCGCCTCCTCGAGCAGGCCAGGATCCGCAACATCGACGGCGACATGGTCGCAACCGTTCTGATCGCCGTGCTCGCGTCGCGCAATGCCACGCTCGCGGGCAAGGTGCTGATGGGCGTCGAAATGGCGATCCAGAAGTATCCGGTGGTGAGGATCATCCCCGATCCAGCCTATGGCGTGCGCGACCCTGCGGCCGAGCTCGTCGACATCCGCACGCTGCCGGACTACGTGCTCACCGTCGACCGCGCGATCGGCAACGTGCTGCCGACGCATCTGGATCTCGACCCACACCCGGCCATGCCGGTGTCCGAGCGCGATCCGCCGGCGCGCGAGGACGCGACGCACGTGCCCGGCGAGCCGCAGGACCGCTGATGGACCCGCGCAACGCCGTGCTGCTGGTCGAGTGGGTGCGCGGCATGCGCGCGTTCGATCACCAGGCCGTCCGTATGCGCCAGCGCTACGAGACGATCGGCGGGCTGCGCTTCCGCTACTGGCTCGAGAACGACTTCATGCGCTACGGCCCGTTCTATGGGTAGGCCCACCGACTACACCAACGAGATCGCGCTGCAGATCTGCGAGCGCATCGCCGACGGCCAGAGCCTGCGCAAGATCTGCCGCGACGAGGAGATGCCCGACAAGGCGACGGTGCTGCGCTGGCTGGCTTGCGAGGACCGCGCCGACTTCCGCGCGCTGTACGCGAAGGCGCGGGAGCTGCAGGCCGACAGTTACGTCGATGACGTGGTCGATATTGCCGACACGCCGATAGAGGCGACGACCACCGTCGAGAAAGAGGTCGCCGTCGACAAGGTGCTGCAGCCGACGACCGAAACGCGCACAGCCGACGCGGTGGATCGCTCCAGGCTGCGCATCGATGCGCGGAAGTGGGCCGCGTCGAAGCTCGCGCCGAAGAAGTACGGCAACAAGCTCGAGCTCGCCGGCGACGCCGACAACCCGATCGTGTTCGAGAAGATCGAGAGAGTCATTGTCGACCCTGCAGATCCCGACAGCTCGGGTCTATAAGCCGCTCCTCGAGCCGGCCCGATACAAGGGCGCTCACGGCGGCCGCGGCTCAGCGAAGTCTCACTTCTTCGCCGGGCTGCTGATCGAGGACTGCCTCGCTGAGAAAGGGCTGCTGAGCGTCTGCATCCGCGAGGTGCAGAAGACGCTCAAGGAATCGTCGAAGCGGCTGCTCGAGAACAAGCTCGAGGAGCGCCGGATCGGCGGCTTCAAGTCGTACACCGACCGGATCGCGACACCTGGTGATGGTCAAATCATCTTCCAGGGTATGCAGGACCACACTGCGGAATCGATCAAGTCGCTCGAGGGCTACAAGCGCGCCTGGCTGGAAGAGGCGCAGACGATCTCGACCAGGTCGCTCACACTGCTGCGGCCGACGATCCGCGCTGCAGGCTCGCAGATCTGGGCAAGCTGGAACCCGCGCCGCAAGTCGGACGCGATCGACGAATTCCTGCGCGGGCCGAAGAAGCCCGCCGGCGCCGTCGTCGTGCAGGCCAACTGGCGCGACAATCCGTGGTTTCCGAAGGAGCTCCACGACGAGCGCCTGCACGACTTCGAGCACTATCCGGAGCGCTACGAGCACATCTGGGAGGGCGGCTACGCCAAGGCTTTCGAGGGCGCGTACTTCGCGAAGAACCTCGCCGAGGCCAGGCTCAAGCGCCGTATCGGCCACGTCGAGCGCGATCCGCTCCTGCCGGTGCGCGCGATCTTCGACCTTGGTGGCTCGGGCGCACACGCCGACGCGATGGCGATCTGGATCGTCCAGTTCGTCGACCGCGAGATCCGCGTGCTGCACTACATCGAAGGCGTCGGCCAGGTCCTCGGCTACTACGTGGCTGAGCTGCGCAGGCTCGGTTTCGGCGACGCGATCTGCATCCTGCCGCACGACGGCGTCAACGAGAACAACGTCACCGGCAAGCGCTACCACGACCACCTGACCGACGCCGGTTTCGAGGTCCCGCCGCCGATCGCCAATCAGGGCCGCGGCGCCGCGATGATGCGTATCGAGGCCGCGCGCCGGATCTTCGCGCAGTGCTGGTTCAACGAGGCGACCTGTGAGGCCGGGCTCGATGCGCTTGGCTACTACCACGAGCGCAAAGACGAGACGCGCAACGTGGGCCTCGGGCCCGAGCACGATTGGTCGTCGCACGGTTCCGATGCCTTCGGCCTGATGGCGATCGTTTACGAGGCGCCAACCGAAAACAAGCCGCGCGAGCGGCAGAGGCCCAAGGGCGGATGGCAGCGGTCATGACGACGAAGCTCTCGATCTCGTGCCTTTACGAGAACGGCAACAAACCGCGCAACCGAGCGCTGCTCAAGATGATGCTCGAGGATCTGCGCAAGCACATGCAATTCCAAGGCCTCGAGGCGACGGCGTTCCGCCGACATCGCTTCGCGCTGCCTAACGACCACACGTTCCGCGACCACACCGAGGTGCTGGTTGTCGTGCACGTCCGCGCAAAGGTCTGAAATGGTGAAGAAGGTAAACGGCCGCACCGTGCCACCGCTGCGTGGCGCGAAGTCGAAGGCTGCGCCGAAGTCGGCGCCGAAGGCCAAGCGCATCAAGCGCTACGTGCCGGCCGACGACGTCGACGAGGCGGCCGAGGAAAAGGCCGCGAGCGAGCAGGTCGTCGGCACCGACCAGGGCGATGGCGGCAACAGCCAGGTCGAGGTCACGATCGAGCTCGCTCGCGAGATCTACGAGGCCGGCTTCAACCGCGATCAGCCAAACCAGGACGAGGGCTATATCGACCTGAAGATGATCGCCGGCGAGGAGCACTGGGACCCGACGGCGTACAACGAGCGGATCGACGAAGGCCGCCCGGCGATGGTCGTGAACCAGATGTCGCAGTTCGTGCGCCAGGTCACCGGCGATATCAGGCAGATGCGCCCGGGCGTGAAGGTCGTTCCGATCACCGACGACGCGTCGAAGGACGTCGCGGCCAAGGTGCTGCCGGGCCTGATCCGCTACATCGAGCGCCGCAGCAACGCGACGCGCCTCTACTACGCAGCCGCCGATCAGATGGTCGGCGCCGGCATGGGCCACGTGATGGTGGTCCATGAGTACGCCGGCGAGCGCACGATGAACCAGGAGCTCCGGATCGCGCCCGTGCCCGACGGCCTGGCGGTCGTGTGGGACGCCGATGCCGTGCTGCCGCTGCGCGAGGACGCGAAGGACTGCTTCGTTCCCTACGACATGTCGACGCGCGCCTTCAAAGCGGAGCACCCCGACAAGAGCGCCGACAGCTTCTCGAGCTCGAGCGAGGCCTTCAGCAACTGGGCGAGCGACGACCACGTGCGCGTCGCGATCTGGTTCCATAAAGTCAAGACGAAAAAGCGCCTGGCGCTGTTCGCCGACGGCCGGATCGACGACGTCACCGACGATGATGAGGCCGAGGCAAAGGCGGTGCAGCTTGGCGCCGAGATCAAGGAGCGCGACGGCTGGAAGGTCCAGCGCTACCTGATCAGCTGCAACGACATCCTCGAGGGCCCCGAGGATGTGCCGGGCCCGAACATTCCGGTGATCCCGTTCGTCGGCGAGGAGGTCGTGATCGGCCGGCGTGTCGTGCGCCGTGGCGTGGTCCGCGTGCTCCGCGACGTGCAGCGGATCTACAACTACGCGATCTCGACGCAGACCGAGATCATTGCGCTGCAGCCCAAGGCGCCGTTCATCGGCACCCGGGCGCAATTCGAGAAGTACGCCGACCAGTGGGAGACGGCCAACACCCGCAACTGGCCCTATCTCGAATACACGCATGTCGCGGGCGTGCCGGCGCCAGAGCGCTCGCAGCCCGCGGTGGCATCGACCGGCCTCGACGATCTCCTGCAGATCACCACGCAGGCGATGTACTCCACGACCGGCATCTACCCGTCGGCGCTCGGCGCAAAGTCGAACGAGACGTCCGGCAAGGCCATCATGGCGCGCCAGCGCGAGGGCGACACCGGCACCTACATCTACAACGACAATTTCACCGCAGCGGTCGAGCGCGTCGGCCAGGTCCTCGTCGACGCCTCTCCCGACGTCTACGACACGAAGCGCACGATCCAGATCACCGGCGAGGACGGCAAGATCGACGCGCTGCCGATCAACCAGGTCAACCTGGGCGACGACGCCGAGACGCACATCGCGCTCAACGACATCACCAAGGGCTCGTACCTGGTCGCGGTCGAAATGGGCCCGAGCTACAGCACCAAACGCGAGGAATCGCGCGAGGGCATGCTCGAGCTGATCCGCACGCTCGGCCCGCAGGGCGCGATGATGTTCATCGACCTGTTCATCAAGGCGCTTGACTGGCCGCTCGCCGACAAGATTTCCGAGCGCGCCAAGCACATGCTGCCCCCCGACGTGCGCGAGCGTGAGGCCAAGGAGGCAGGCGAGGAACCGCCGCCGCCGGCACCGCCGACGCCCGAGCAGCAGCAGATGCTCGAGGAACAGCGGCTCGGCAACGTCGAGCTCGCCCGCAAGAACGAGCTCGAGGAGCGTCGCCAGGCCATCGAGCTGGAGAAGCTGGAAGTCGAGCGCGCCAGGGTGCGCCAGGAAGGCCTGCAGCTTGGTATCGATACCGAACAGGCGGCGCGCCAGGCCGAGATTGATCGCGGCAACCAGGTGCTCGAGTCGAACCGCCAGACGCTCGAGCGCCGCGGCCAGGACGTCGAGGCGATCGGCATGGCGTCCGGCGAGATCAACGCCGAGCGCGAGCACGAGATCGCCCTCAATCCGGAGGCCGCGGCCGCAGCTGCTGCAGCCGGCAAGCCGCAGAAACCGCAGCCTGGCGCTGCAGCTTCGGAAGGGGACGTCGACCAGGCGCAGCAGCAGGACATCGACGAGCTCAAGGGCACGGTCGCCGAGCTGCTCGAGGAGGTCATGCGCCTGCGCGAGATCATCGACAGCGGCGCACCGCCCCAGCCCGACATCAACGCCGGCGACGGCCTGCAGCTCGAGGGCGGGCCAGCGCTTGAGCCGCCGCCGCCCGCATCCATTGACCCCGGCACCGCCGTCGCAATGGGCGACGAGCTGCCACCCATCGCCTAACCGGAGAACACCCATGTTTCGGAAGATCCTCGCCGCCGCTGCCGTCCTGGCCGTCCTGGCCGCCCTGGCGCTGTCGCCTGTCGCTCACGCCGGCGGCGACGTCGGACACCCGGCCGACACCTTCGCGATCGCCGGCGCAAGCGGCAACGTCGCCAACGCGACCGCCACCGCAACGCTCACCGTCACCGCGGGCCAGCGCGCGTTCATGTGCAGCTTCTCGATCACCGGCGGCGGCGCCACCGCCGGCGCGCTCGTCAACGCCACAATCACCGGCTTAACCGGCGGGACGCAGACGTTCGTGGTGGGTGTTGCGACAGGCGTGACGGTGGGGAATGCGCCGATCGTCTTTGACATCAACCCGTGCGTGCCTGCCGCGTCGGTTGGCACGAACATCGTGCTCACGGTGCCGGCTCTCGGCGCGGGTAACACCAACTCGGCCGCGACGATCACCGGCTATCGGTACTAAGCCGCCCTCGGGAAGCTGATGATCTGCGCGTGAACGAGCGGCTGCGATCGCTCCTCGGCCACGACGTCGCGGAAGTGCTGCAACCTGGCGTCGGCTTGCATTGCGACGATCTTCTCGAGCAGCTCGGGCACCGACGGCTCGGGAAGGATCAGCTGCTGCTGGGCCTGCGCCGGCGCAAAGTGAACGAGGTCGTCGAGCGTCCTGATCTCGTCATGTGCGATCTGCGGCATCGCGTCGATCGGCCGGAAGTTCTCGACGCGGAAGGTGCGCACGACCTGGCCGACTATGTTCGGCGCCAGGTGCTCAACGTGGAGCACCGGGAGGTTTCGACGGTCGATCATGCCGCCTTCGAACATATCGCGGTAGTTCCACCGGGTGAACGTCTCGCTGATGCCGCGCAGGTTCAAGCGCTGATGACGGAACGCGATGCGCATCCGTTCGTAGTGCGGATCCTGCTCGGCCGAGAGCTCCCAGCCCGCTTTCTGCAGGCTGTACGTATCGGATCGCCACCCGGCCCAGTGCAGCTCGACCGGGAGCGACTGGAAACGGTACCCGGCCATCAGGCGGCGCCGATGTCCCGCAGGATTGCGGCGTGCTCTCGCTCGAGGTTCGCAAGCACCGTTTTGGCGCTGGCGATCGCACGCAGAGAACCGACGACGCGCTTCTTCGCGGCATCGGCGAGCTCCTTGGTCACGTCAGCCTGGGCCTCGGCGACGATCTGGTCGACATCCAGCATCGGCGCGGCAGCGCCTTTGGTGATGTCGGTGATGTTGCTTCCGCTGTTCGACATTTCGGTAGCTCCCTTCGGTTCGGCTTCGGCCGGTTAGCACATTTTCAGCAGCTTCGGGCGGGCGTTCGCGACCTGTGGACGCCGCCGCGATGACCGGGCCCTCGCGGGCCCTTTTTTGTGAGTGAAAACATGTCCCAGGGTGACACCCCGAGCAACGCGTCAGCCGCGGCAGGAGCCGCAGCGCCGACAGAGGCAGCTCAAACGTCTGCGGTCGACTTCAGCGATCTCGACGCGGAGCAGGAAGCCGAAAGCCGAAAGGCCGAGGAAGCCGGCGACGACGAGGACGACGAGTCGACCAATAGCAGGGACGGCGACGACGACGATGCCGACGAAGACGAAGGCAACGACGAAGACGCCGACGACGAGGAAGACAGCGGCGACGCTGACGAGGACGACGACGAGCAGGAGGACGATGACGATCGCCCCCGCAAGAAGTCGCGATCGCAGCGCTACCAGGATCAAATCCGCCGACTGCAGGACGAAAACTCGCAGCTGCGTGGCCGCTCCGCCGGCAACCTGACTGACGAGCAAGTCGCTGCGAAGGTGAAGACGATCATCGGTGAGCCGCCGCAGGAGAAGGACTTCGACGACTACCTGGCATTCGACCGCGCCGCGCAGGCGTACGAGGTCGACAAGCGCCAGGTGACGCGCGAGGTCAAGGCCGAGGCCGGGCGTGCGACTGAGGCGGACAATTTCCGCAAGCAGCAGCGCGCCGAGCAGCACAACGACCGCGTCGCGGACTTCCGCACGCGCGGTGCCACGCCCGACGAGAAGAAGGCCAACGCGGCCGACTTCGACAAGGTGATGGCTGCTGCGAAGAACGCCAAGGTCGCGCCGGTCGTCGAGGAGCTGATCCTCGACAGCAAGAAGGGCGCTCACCTGCAGTACTACCTCGCGAAAAACCCCGACCGCCTCGCTGCGTTGAACCGAATGTCCGAGCGCGATGCCGCTCGCGAGATCGGCCGCATCGAGGCACGGCTGGCCCTGCCGAAACCCAAAACGAAATCTTCGGCACCGCCCCCGCCACGCCGACCGCAAGGTGGATCTGCCCCCGCCTCAGCCGATGCTGAGCTCGAGGGCTACCTCACCAAAAAGTACGGCAAGCAACGCTGATCAGAACAGCGGACGCAGAGTCGTCCCGACAGCAACGGTGCCGAGCAGCCTGAAGGGCTTCCCGGCAAATGCCTAATACCGTTCTCAATCCGACCATCATCGCGAAAGCGGCGGTGCGTCTCCTCGACAACGAGCTCGTGATGGCGAACCGCGTGTTCCGCGGTTACGAGAACGAGTTCGAAAAGAAGGTCAACGGCTACGACATCGGCGACACGGTCACCATCCGCAAGCCGAACCAGTTCACCGTTCGCTCTGTCATCGCCGCGTCCATTCAGGATGTGGTCGAGGGCAAGCAGACCTTCACCGTCAACAGCGTGCGCGGCGTCGACTTCAGCTTCTCGTCCACCGACCTGACACTGAAGATCTCCGAGCTCGCGGACCGCGTCATTCGCCCGGCGATGATCCAGCTCGCCAACGCGATCGACGCCGACCTGATGTCGCTCTACACGCAAGTGCCGCAGTGGGTTGGTCAGCCCGCGACCGGTGCCGACGCGGCCGTCGACAGCTACAGCAAGTTCACCCGCGCTGCAGAGCGCATGGACGAGCTGGCGGTGCCGCAGGACGAGCGCGTCGCGATCCTCGGCCCGAACAGCTACTGGGGCATGGCCGGTTCGCAGGCCGCCCTGCAGCTGCAGTCGATCGGCTCGGCCGCGTACCGGAAGGGCTCGATCGGTGAGATCGGCGGCATCGACACGTACATGTCGCAGAACGTGCCGACGTACACCGCCGGCACGGGTGCCGACGCTTCCGTCACCGTCAACGGTGCCGCGCAGCAGGTCACCTACGCGGCGATCAAGGACACTGAGTCCGTCCCCGGCACTCAGACCCTGATCACCGCCGGCTGGGGCGCCTCGACGACCATCACGGCCGGCACGGTGTTCACGATCGCGAACGTGTTTGCGGTCAACCCGGTCACCAAGGCGGTCCTGCCGTTCCTGCAGCACTTCACCGTGGTGACGGCGCTCTCGGCTGACGGCGCCGGTGCGGCGACTGTGACCATCTCGCCGGCGATCATCGTCTCCGGCGCGTTCCAGACGGTGAACTCGGCGCCTGCCAACGGCGCGGCCATCGTGGTCGCAGGCGGTGCGTCGCTCAACTACCGTCAGAACCTGATGTTCCACAAGAACGCCTTCGGCCTCGTCACGGTGCCGATGGTGAAGCCGCCGGGCGCAGTGAGCTGCACGCGCGAGTCCTACAAGGGGCTCAGCGTCCGCTTGATCCCGTACTACGACGGCACGAACGACGTCAGCTCCTGGCGTCTCGACGTCCTGTACGGAAAGAAGGCGCTGGATCCGCGGCTCGCCGTTCGCTTCGGCGGCGGCTCGGGCACGATCTAACGACGAAGGGCGGCGCGGGATGCAAGCTCCCCGCGCCGCCTGTTTTTCTTACCCTGCCTTCTGCGGCTCAGCTGCAGGAGCTCCTCCGCTCGCGCCCAAACCACGGTTCGGATCGTTCGGGTGCGTGCCTTCCGGCGGCAATCCGACATAGCCGTCCGGCAGCATCTCCCCGGGCAACAGGTTGAACACGCGCATCGAGCCGTCAGGCAGGTAGCCGGCCTGCGCCAGCGTCTTGCCCGGCTCCTCGTACTTCGCCGCTCGCGTCATCCGCGGGTCGGGCTGCTTCACCGCCGACTTTTCCGCGGCCGCACTCGTCTGCGCACCTGCAGCTGCAGATGGTCCTGCGCCGGCTGCAGCGCCGGCACCTTTGTTCGCTTCTGCCATTTCGGCCTCCTCACTCAATCGCGCGGAATACGCCCGCGCTCGAGCCCCATAGCATGACCGACACGCCAAAGACTCGGCTCGATCTGATCGACCGCGCGCTCGAAAACCTCGGGATCTTGGTCGAGGGCCAGGCCCCCACTGCCGAAATGCGCCAGAAGGTCGACCGCGTCATCGACCCGCGCGTCGCCGAGCTCCGCGTCGACGAAGTGATCTATCTCGCCGACGTCGGCACAACGAACCCGCCTGCCGGCGGTCAGATCCCGGTCGAATGCTTCCTCGCGCTCGCTGACGTCATCGCATGGGCAGCTGCGCCGTCTTTCAGCCTGGCCGGCGATCCATCGCTGAAAGTGCTCGGCGATCTCGGTGAGGACCGCCTGCGCACGATCGCCAGGCCTCCGAAGTCGCGCCGCATGTTGCGCACCGACACTGCGACCAGGCCGCAGGGCAGGGGCCGGCCCGGTAGCTTCTCGCGGGGCACCTGATGCGGAAGCCTGTCGAGATCCCGTACCCGCTGCAGACCAACCCGGGACTGCACGGCCAGGAATCGGGCGGACGCCTGATCAACTGCTACGTCGACGAGCTGCCGAAGTCGGCGAAGGCGCGGCGCATCTATCGGCGCGCGCCTGGTCTGCGATCGTGGGGCACCACGGCGCGCACCGGGATGCGCGGCGCGATCGAGATCGGCGGAATCCTTTACGTCGCCTTCAACGGCCAGCTCGAGAAATGGAGCCTGGCGGCCGGCGGAGCGTCGGCCAACGTCGGCGCGCTCACCGGCACAAAGAAGGGCTTCTTCGCGCGCAACAACGCGAGCACGCCCGACAAGGTGTTCGTCGACCCCGACGGCAACATCACGACGTTCACGCCGACGGCGGTCGCTGGCAGCTATCCCGATCCGGACCTTCCGGCGGTGAACGCGTGCTGCGACATCGACGGCTACATGGTTTTCACGACAGGCAACGGGCGCGCCTACGCGACCGGGCTCAACACGACGGCGGTCGACCCGCTTTCGTTCGGCGCCGCAGAGGCGAAGTCGGACGGCCTCACGCGGCCGATCCCGTACGCCGGCGCGCTCTACCTCATGGGCAACTTCTCGACCGAGGTGTGGCCCAACGCCGGCACGACGCCGTTCCCGTTCTCGCGCGGCACCGTCATCCCACGCGGCATCGCCGGGCCGTATTGCGTCACCGGACACGAGAACGGTTTCGGCAAAGGCCTGTTCATCGTCGGCGACGACAACCGCGTGAGCGTGCTGCAGGGCTACGAGTTCATCCCGATCTCGCCGCCCGACCTGGATGCACTGCTCGAGGCGGTCACCGACAAGACCACGATCGAGATGTGCTCGTACATGTCGCGAGGCCACGCGTTCGTGCAGGTGACGGGCCCGACGTTCACCTGGTTCTACGACCTCAACACCAAGCTGTGGTTCGAACGACAGAGCTACGGGCTCCTGTACGCGCGCATCACGCAAGCGCTCAACGTCAATGCCTTCGGCCGGTGGCTGTGCGGCGATCGCTCGAGCGGCAACATGGTCGAGATCATCGCCGGCGTGAACCAGGAGATCGGCAACCCGTTCCGCGCTCGCATCGAGAGCGGTCCGGTGACCGACTTCCCGGTCGGCATGCGCGTCGGCCGCGCCGACTTCGAATTCGAAACCGGCGTCGGCATTGCCGCAGGCCTCGACCCGATCCAGCGCAATCCGAAGGTCGGGATTTCATGGTCGGACAATGGCGGGCAGGACTGGACGGCTGAGCTCGAGCGCGAGCTTGGCGCGCAGTCGCGGACCGAGCAGCTCGTGTCGCTGGTCGGAGGCCTCGGTCGATCGACCTGGAACGGCCGCCGCTGGCGTCTCGACATCGCGGACCCGGTCGACCTCGGCTTCATGGGCGGCCGCCAGGCTGAGAACCCGAGGCTCACCGGCTGATGGCAGCACCGCTCGTTCTCCCGCCCCCTTCGGTGAAAATGTTCACCGAGCAGGGCCAGCAGCTGCCGCCAGGGCGCGACTTTCTCGATCAGCTACGTCGCCTGGTCACGGAGATCAACGCGGCCGTGGCTGCGCTGCAGGCCGCAGGAACGGCACCGCCGGCGGCGCAGTACCTGACGCTGGCAACGCACACGGGCCTCTCGGCCGAGCGGGTCGCAACCGCCGGCTCGGGCGTCGCGTTTACGGACGCCGGCGCGAACGCCGCGCTGACGATCGCCGTCGACGTTGGCGTCACGCTGCAGACGCTGCAGACGACGTACGCGACGAACGCCAACATCACCACGCTGATCCCGCTCGACGACACGATCCCCACGATCACCGAGGGCGATCAGATCATGTCGCTGGCGATCACCACCGCGGCCGCGGCGAACAAGGTGCGCGCGAACGTCGTGATCATGGGCAGCGTCAGCAGCATCAACACGTCGCTCACCGCGACGCTCTGGCGCGGCTCGACGCTGGTCGGCGTGTCGACGCACTACTTTCCGTCGGCGCAGTACATCGCCTGCGTGCCGATCGACATCCTCGATGCACCGGGAGCTGCGGCTGCGCATACCTACACCGTTCGCGTCGGCCCCAGTTCCAACACCGCGCGCCTCAACGGCACGACCGGGGCGCGGGTGTTCGGCGGTGCGTCGCTCTGCACCCTCACACTCTCCGAAATCAAAGGATAAGCCCCGATGGGTCTGCTCGACACGTTCACCGGCAAGCCTGCGAAAGACGCCGCGGCTGCTAATGCTGCCGAATATCGCAAATACGGCGACGCCTCCCTCGGCGATCTCGATCGCGGCCTTGAGGGTTCGCTCGGCGCGATCGACGGCGCGATCGACGCCTACGCTCCGCTGGGTGCGCTTGGCCAGAAATACGGCCGCGGCACCGACGGCTACATGGATGCAGTCGGCCTCAACGGCGCCGAAGGCAACGCGCGCGCCGTCGATTCATTCCATGCCGGGCCCGGCTACAACTTCATGGTCGACGAGGCGACCGATCGCGGTGCTCGGGCGGCTGCTCGCTTCTCGCCGGGCGGCAACGAGATCGACAGCGTGACGCGCATCGCGTCGGGCCTGGCCGATCAGACCTGGGACAAGCACCTCGCCCAGCTCGGCACATTCATGCCGCAGGAGGCGGCCGCGACGTCGGGCGCTGCTGCAGGCACCGCGGCCGGCTACGGCGCGAAGGCCGGCGCATATTCGACCGACGCCACCAACCGCGTCGGCGTGCGCGGCAACGTCGCGAGCGGCATTGCGAACAGCAACACCGCGAGCGCGCAGGCGCAGATGAACGCCAACTCGCAATTCTGGAACGGACTTATGTCGCTGGGCGGCAACGTCGCCAAGGCTGCATACGGCGCTCCACCCACTCCGGCACGGGCCTAACCGAACATGGCGATCAGTCAGCTGCAGCTGCCCGGGCCGATCCGCGATCCGCAGATCGATTGGTCACGCCTTGACGCGATCGGCGACACGATCGCCCGCGGCCGCGCCGAAGCGCGCGACACCGAGGGGCTCGTCGGCATGGTCGATACCCTGCCAACTCGCGGGGCGGGTGTTATGGGCCAAGCCCCGGCACCTGCAGCGCGGCCGGACGCCGCGCCAGGACTCGACGATCTCATTGCGCAAACCGCGCAGCGCAACGGAATCAATCCACAGGCGCTGCGCCGCTACGTGCAGATCGAGTCGGGCGGCCGGCCGGATCTCGTTTCGCCGAGCGGTCGCCACGGCGGCCTGCTGCAGATCGGCGCCGACGAATACACGAAGCGCGGCGGCAAGAATCTGTTTGACCCGGCCGAGAACCTCGAGATCGGCGCGCAGCGGCTGCGCGAGAACACCGAGGTGCTCAAGCGCCGGCTCGGTCGCGATCCGACGCCGACCGAGCTCTATCTCTCGCACCAGCAGGGCATCGGTGGCGTAGCGGCGCACATGGCCGCGCCCGATCGGCCGGCCTGGCAGTCGATGCTCTCGACGGCGGAAGGTCGCGAGAAGGGCGAGGCGTGGGCGAAAGCCGCGGTGTGGGGCAACGTGCCCGATCGCGACAAGCAGCGCTTCGGCTCTGTCGACAACATGACGTCGCGCGACTTCCTCGAGCTGTGGCGTGGCCGCGTGGAAGCGCCGGGCCAGCCTGCCGCGGCTGCGCCTGCGCCGGCGGCGCAGTCCGGTGCCGAACGCGTGGGTGCCGCGCTGCGGTCGATCGAGCCTGCGCAGGCCGAGCAACTCAAGCAGATGATCCGCGCCGGCGGGCAGTCGCGCCAGGTGGCGCTCGCGCGTATTGCGCAGATCACCAAGCCCCGCGACCCGGTGAAGCTGAACGAGGGCGAGGTCCTCGTCGACGGCGACGAGCCATCGCGCGTGCTCGCGCGCGGCCAGGACAAGACGATCACGCTCCGACCTGGTGGCGTGGCCATGCGCGGTGGCCAGGTGGTTGCGCAAGCGCCGAACGCGCCCAGCACCGGGGAGCGGGAGGAGGACAAATTTCAGGGCCGTCAGCGGATCGCTGAGCGGCTCGGCATGAAACCGGATGATCCCGAGACGAAGCGCTATCTGGCGACAGGTCAAGTGCCCGGCAGCGACAAGGTCACGCCGACCCAGTTCAAGATGATCGCTGACGCGGAGGACGAGAACCTCAACCTCAACGGCACGATCGAGGTGCTCAGCCGCGCACGCGCGCTGAATGGCAAGATATTCACGGGCGCCACCGCTGGTGCGCGCACATGGCTCGGCACCCAGCTCAAGGACGGCCTGGTCCCTGATTTTATCGCCGATCCGCAAGGTGCGCAGGCGACGGAGGAGTGGTCGAAGCTCATGGAGCCGGAAGCGCTCCAGACCATGGCCCGCACCCTGAAGGGCGCGACGACCGACTTCGAGCTGCGGACATTCATCAAGCAGCTCGCGGACCCGACGACGACGCCACAAACGCGCCTCGCGGTTATCGATCGGCTGGAGCGCATGGCGAAGCGCAACATCGCGATCAACCAGAACCGAATGGACCAAATCCGGGGCGGCACCTACACGCGGCCTGGCGGCGGTGAGTCCAGCGGCGCGCCGGCCGCTAGGCCCCAACCCCCGGCCGGGGGCGTGCCGCCGGCAGCTGCCGAGCAGCTCAGGTCGGACCCCAGCCATCAAAGGCAGAGGCAGTTCGATGAAATCTTCGGGCGCGGAGCCGCGTCCCGAGTCCTCAAGGGCAACTGATGGCCGAGAACCCGTTCGCTCAGTATGCGACGCCCGCGCCGACGGCGCCCGCGGCCGCCCCTGAGGGCAATCCGTTTGCGCAGTACACCGCAGCGGCGCCAGCGGAGGCCCCACAGCGGCCGCCGGAAGGTCAGGGCGAGCCCGCCGAGCCGTCAGAGCCCATCTCAGGCACGGCCGCATACGAGCAAGCCCGCGACCGCTGGAGGGCCGCCGGCTACGGCACCAACGTGAACCGCATGGCGAACGATTCCGCGCGGCAGATCGCCCGGGGCGCCGGCCAGCTCGCTGAGGCCCGCCGCTTTGCCTTGTCGGGCGCCGGGCGCGACGTGGTGCCGGACAGCCCCGCTAACCGAGTAGCGGGCGCTCACTCGGCGCTCGACCCGCAGGGACCGCAAGCGCCGTTGACCACGGCCGAGCACGCGGCGGCGAACCGTGAGCAGGTCGGGAACGTCGTCCGAGGTGCCGGCAACCTGGCCCAGGGCGCCATCGAGTATGTGACCAGCCCGATCAACGCCGCGCTTCGCACCGCCGTGGGTCAGCCGGTCGAGGCCGTGACTGGCATTCCGAAGGAGTACGCGGAATTCGCCGCGTCGCTCGCCATCCCGGGCAAGCTGCCGAAGCTGCCCGCGCGCCAGGTCAAGCCGGCAGCGCCGAGCGTCGATGCCCTCAAGAAGGCGGCCAAGGAAGGCTACGAGAGCGAGGCGGTCACCGGCCTGCAAATCCAGCCGAAGGCCATGTCGGATTGGGCCACGGTGCTGCGCTCAAAGCTCGATGACTCGGGCATGGTGTCTGAGATCGCCCCTGGCACCCATGCGGTGCTGAAGCGGGCAGGCGCGATCCCCGATGGCGCGGCGGCGGTCACAGGTACGAACCTCGACGCGCTACGCAAGGCGCTCGGCGGCGTGGCGAAGTCATCCAACAACACCGAGCGCGCAGCAGCCGTGAAGGCGATCGAAGCGCTCGACGAGTTTCTTCCTGCGGTGCGCTCGGCCGACACGATCTCCGGTGACCCGCGCGCGGCAGCGTCCGCGTTGCAAGAGGCGCGCGGCAACTGGAGCGCGGCCCAGCACGCGACGACGCTGGACAAGAAGCAGATGCGCGCGGAGCTGCGGTCGGCCGCCGCCAACTCGGGCGCGAACATCGAGAACAGCATTCGCCAGCAGATGGCGAACATCCTCGCGAGCGACAAAGAGCGGCGAGGTTTCTCGGGCAGCGAAATCGCCTTGATGGAGCGCATCGTCTACGGGACGCCCGCGCGCAATACCATGCGCACGCTCGGCAACCTGGGCGGTGGCGGCCTAGGCTGGGGCGCTGTCGCCACTGGCGCTGCCGGCGCTGCCGCAACGGGCAGCGTGGCCGGGGCGGCGGTGCCGCTGGTCGCGCATGGGCTCAAGCGCATCAGCAACGCTCTAGCGGTGCGGGACGTGGAGAAGTTGAACGAGCTTGTGCGCGTGAACTCGCCGCTCGGGAAGCAGATGGCGTCGCCGCTGGCCGACTGGTCGAAAGCGGCGCAGCGTTTCGAGACCTCGCCGACGCCGCGCTATCTCGCGTCGTTCAGCATCGCGTCGCGCAACCTGTCGAACAATCTGAAGGACGCCGGGATCGCGATCTCGCCGAACGACCTGATGATGCGCTCAATTCAGGGTCCGGTGCGCGGCAGCGCCGAGCAAGAACAGCCAGATGCCGAAGGGGTAGTCGAAGCAGAGCCAAACCGCCGCTAAGGCGAGAGGCCATACAAACGCCGGCGCCACGGCGCTGCTCACCATCACCATCACGGAGCTTCTGATGTTCAAGCGACTAAGCCTCGCCACGATCCTGCTTGCCCTCACGACCTGGTCGGCGATCGCCGCTGGGTCGATTTCGCTATCTGGCGCAATCCAGCTCGACACTCAAGGGCGCTACATGCCCGGGTGCCTGCTGTACACGATCCAGTCGGGCACCTCGACCCCGCAAAGCGCCTACCAAGATACGGCGCTGACGATCCCGCACCCGAACCCGATGTCGTGCGACGCCTCGGGGCGGCTCCCGTTCTTCTACCTGGCCGATGGTTCGATCAAGATCAGGCTAACGAACAGCGCCGGCGTGACGCAGCTCACTGCCGACGGCCTGCTTGTCATCGGCCCGAGCTCGGGCGGCGGCGGTGGTACGCCAGTCGACGCGACGACGGTGCTCGCCACCGGGGACGTCAAACAGAAGTACGGCACCGGCACGCTCACCGGTTTCGTGCGGATGAACGGCCGCACCATTGGCTCGGCGACGTCGGGCGCATCAGAACGCGCGAACGCCGACGCGCAGGCGCTGTTCGAATATTTGTGGACGACGGACTCGACGCTCACCGTATCAGCCGGCCGCGGCGCATCTGCCAACGCGGACTGGCTCGCGAACAAGACCATCACGCTGCCCGATGCGCGCGGGCGCATCCTCGCGGCGCTCGACGACATGGGAAACAGCGCAGCCGGTCGGCTCACCGTGACCTATCTTGGCGTTGGCGCGACTACGATCGGCGCCGTCGGCGGTGCGCAGAGCTCGACGCTCATCACCGCCAATCTTCCGGCCTATACGCCTAGCGGCTCGGTCGGCATCACCGACCCAGGTCACACGCACCCAATCTCGCCGAGCCCGTTTGCCGGCGGCGGCGCCGGCCCGAACCTGACGGGCGGCTCGGGCTCCGTCCAGCCGGCGACAGCGACGTTGAACACCACCGGCATCACCGCGTCCTTCACGGGCACGGCGCAAGGCGGCACGTCGACGGCGTTCGGCAATCTGCCGCCGATGATGCTGGTTACGACTTACATCAAGCTGTGAGGCGGCTGAGCGCCAGGCGCTTGAACGTCGCGAGTTCTCGCTCGGTATCCTTGAGCACCACGCGCTCGCTGACAGGGAAGGGGCCGTCCCAGAAAAAGCCGATGCTGGCTTCGTCGGCCGTCAGGTCCCGCCCCAACTCCCGACGCGTTAGCACGAATTGCGGCTGCAGCGCCGTGAACGTCTTGGCCGTGAACATCAGGCCGTCGCCTTCGCGCTCAACAAACCAGCGATGATGCCCGAAGCCAATTCGAAGCGGCCGGCCGAGTAAGGCGCGCAGGCGCAAGAAGCTCTTGCTGTGGAAGATCTCACGAACGCGCGAGGGCACCTCGATATAGCCCCGGCGAGCGACCCGCATCAGCTCCTCGCAGGCGCCGATCGGGTCCCGGATGTCCTCGAGCGTGTGGGAACAGAACGCGTAGTCGAAGAAGCCGTCGGCGAACGGCCAGGGCTTCTTGCAGATGTCGTGCTCGACACAGTCCACGAGGCGCGCAGGCTTGCCGGGCTCGATCAGTTCGCCACTTGGTCGGACTAGGTCGAGCACATGCGAGGCGGTGTTCAACCGGATGGCTGATCCGCCGACGTCAAGCACTCGTTCCGCCGAGCTCGTATCCGCGAGCACGCGGGGCAAATTCTGTAACAGCATCATGATGCCGCCCGGAATATCAGGCGGCCAACCCTGAGACAACCCAGCATGTACACCGGGTCAATGCGCGCGGCGTCCAACCGCGTCGACTGGTCGTGGTCGATGACCATCAAGAATCGCCTGACCGGCGAACCCATCGACCTGACCGGCGCGTCGTTCGAGCTCGCGATCGGCGACCAGAATTCCAAGTCGAACCTGCTCGAGGCCTCGACCACTGACGGCCGTATCACGACCAACACGCCGGCGACGGATGGCGTGTTCACAGTCCTGGTGCCCAAAGCCGCGATGAAGGTGCTCGAGGCGGATCAGTACGACATCGGCGTGATCGTCACGCTCGCGAGCGGCCGCTCGTATCAGCTCATCAAAGCGGTCCTCGCGGTCAACGAGGGAGTCGCCGGCCGGTGAGCGATTTCATCCTGTCGCTGCAGGAGGAGCCGGTCCGGTTCAATCTGCAGCTCGAGCCAGAGCCGTCGCTGCAGTGCGCAGTGATCCCGTACTTCCCGGGCAGCGTTGCCGCAGGCGCCGGCATCACCGTCAGCCTGGTCGGCAACACGTACACGATCGGCGTCGACATCGCGTCGGTGCTGGCGGGCTACCAGCCGATCGACGGCGACCTCACGGCGATTGCGGGCCTCACCGGCACGGGCATCGTGCGGCGCACCGGCGCGAGCACCTGGTCGACCGGCACAACGGTCGCGGTCCCCGAGGGCGGTACGGGGCAGACGACCGAGGCCGCGGCGGTTGGCGCGCTGATCAGCGCGCTGACGGAAGACACAGCGCCGGACAATGCGAACGATTTCCTCGGCAGCTACGACGCCAGCGCGACCACCGGCAAGAAGCTGCGACTGTCAACGATCGTTCGCGAAAAGCTGGCGGCGACCCGCACCTACTACGTCCGCAGCACCGACGGCAGCGACGCCAACACCGGCCTGGTCGACAACGCCGCCGGCGCGTTCTTGACCATTCAGAAAGCGATGGACGTCGCGGCCGCGCTCGACACTACGATCTTCAACGTGACGATCCAGGTGCGCAACGGCACCTACACCGGCGCGGTCACGCTCAAGGACCCGGTCGGCGCCGGCACCGTCACGATCGTCGGCGACACCACGACGCCGAGCAACGTGATCGTCAGCACCACCGCCGCGACGGCTTTCACGGCCAACAAGACGCAGCGCGTCAACGTGTCCGGCATCAAGGTCCAGACGACCACGTCGGGCTTCGGCTTCTTGGTGTTCAACGGCGCGAAGCTGTCGCTCACAAGCATCGACTTCGGCACCATCGCAGCAGGATCGTCAGGCCTCTTTGCCACGGACGCGGGGACGCACGTCGTCCTCGGTGGCGCAAACTGCAAGTGGTCGGGAAATTGCGACCGCCTGATCAGCCTCAACAACCAAACCAACTTCAACTTTAACGGCACGATCACGCTCCTCGCGAAC
>Ga0075430_100000284_pt1 | contig 35542 bp, 59 predicted proteins | sample RhiMetdeltSRZDD4_FD_75294 | JGI IMG/M metagenome (GOLD analysis project Ga0075430, IMG submission 75294) | Populus rhizosphere microbial communities from Tennessee, USA - Rhizosphere MetaG P. deltoides SRZDD4 | ecosystem: Host-associated > Plants > Roots > Rhizosphere > Soil | place: USA... | reverse complement strand
CTCAAATCTGGGCGAAGAGATAGCGATCAACTTGGCTGTCTGTGTCAAGTTCATCGCCGTTTGTGCAAGCTTCTCCTGATCCCGCTGCCTATAATCCCTAAAACGGGCAGGGGCCATATTTGAACCTGTGTGCGCTCCATACCATTGGATAGACTGCCAGATCGTCAATCTGGCTTCTATTTCGGCTATCTGTTTCCAAGTCTCAATGGCATTGCAAAGAGCGAACAATGACAATCCTTTCACTGTGTACGCGAATCGCAAACAATATTCCTCTTCTAGAAACCTGATTTGCATCGCATTGTGTTCAGGTGTTTCTGACGGTTCAACGCCATTGTTGATGACGATCTGATATAGATTGTCATACCGCTGTTGAAACCATCCCTGAGACAAAAGCCAATCAAGATATTCACGGTCGTCAAGCAACGCTTCAACAGGCTTCCCCTTGTGTTTTCCAAATGGAATCATGTTACTCATCTTCTTCACTCCCCTTTCAACTTTACAAAATAAACACTTTGTTAAGAGTTCGTCCACCATCGCCAGATCTATCGAGGCTGCAGCAACGCCAGATCTGGCGATGTCGCCAGGTTGGATCTTGCATCGTCAACTTGGGCGATGGCGGCCGACAGCGCACGCCGCTCCAAAATCGGCATCATCACCAATTTGCCAACCCATCGGCCGATCTTGCGCTTGATGCGCTCGCGCTCTCTAAAAGACTCCCCCAAGTACCGATAGTCATGCAGTTCGGTCGGCTCGGGATAATTCATCCACAGCCATTCAGTAGCCAGTGATCCGCCATGCGTGACTGCCTGGAAACTGATCGCGCGCCAACCTGTCAATTTGCGGGCGTACATCTCTGACCAATAGCCCGAGATGATGACCGGAGCGTCGATCCGTTTTGCGACGGCCAGAAAACGAAGATGGTCTTTATCTTCCATCTCGCATCGGTAGATCTGACGATGTTGACGTCGAGTCGAAAACAAATATGGCGGATCGCAGTAGACCAACTCATCACCGCGCCAGGCGTAGGAGTCGAGAAAGCCAATGCCGTCTCCCTCGATCAATTGCAGTTCCCCGGTGATCGTATCGCCAGATCCAACGATGAGGGCCTTATCGCCAAAACCGGCGATGGCGGATCTGTCCAGATCCAACCCGATGTTGAGCGCGGCCGGCCGCTTCGCCTTCATCACGGCGCCGCCTCCTAAAAAGGCTTCGATGTAAACGCGATGGGGCGGCATTTGGTTGATGATCCGCTGATAGATTCCCGGTTGCGCCTTTCCGCCTGGATACATTCGGCCGACCTCGCTGTTTCTGGCGATGACTTCCGGAATCCGGAGCCATCGCTATTTTTGACGATTACCGCGGTCATCGTCAGATTTGATGGTGCGCAGGCCTCCATCGTCAGAAGTGGTGATGAAGGCCTTTACAAAAGGTTTTTATTGTTAAGAGCCCGCTTCAGGCCGAAGTCTTTCTTTTTGATCTTCACCATGCGGCCGTCTGGATGATGCCAAACGATGCCCTCAATATCTCGATCAGCAAGAAAAGCCTTGATGCCCTCGAAATCGCGCGGAGCGTCAAGACTCTCTTCGCCGTGCAACATCAAATAGTGTTTGTCGTAGCCCTCCGGATTCCCCTGAACCTTCGGGCCGCACAGTTCATATGTGCCATTGAAGCCCTGACGTATGTTTTCCCATCCTTCACGAAACCATCTATCCTCCGGGCCGTCTCCGACCGGCAACCATCCGGGCCAATGGCCGGTGACCGGATCAGGATCTTGCGCCGGCTCGAATCCGACAGGCGGCCTCTTTCCTTTCTTCGCGTCATATCGCTTGTAGAGCTTCCCGTCTCTCACAAGGCAACACGTTCCGTCATATTTGCGTGTAGCAACGCCCTCGCCGGCGATGACCCACTCAGCGCCAGGGACAATTTCATCTCTCACAAGCTTGTCTGTTTCGTAGTTGCGTTTGAATAGTGAAATAATCTTTTCCATCTTCTTCAATCTCCCCTCTGTTGTTTGTTTAAGACTCCGACCGGGCGCGAATCAGTTCAGCGCAACGCTTTGCCGATGTGACGACATATTGATAGTTGCTGTCATTGATCCCCATTCCGTCATGGCGTTCGGCCAGATCCTCACAAGTTTTCGCGCACGCTTCCCGCTCCTGTTTGCAGCATTCCCGCGATTTGCGGTCTTCTTCGATTGCGGCGTTGAAATCTCCCGTAAGCCTTTCGATGTTCAATTCATAAAGCCTTTTCGCATCTTGGGGGTCGAAATCAAGATCGAATCCGCACAGTCGCTGCAACGCCTCAATAACTCTTTCTCTCATCTCTCGACCTCCTTCCCTATGGCTCCGGCCATGATCATCTCGACAATCGCCCTTTGCCCTGGAGCTTCACAGCGTTTGTACTCAAAGACCATCTCCCATTCGCGTTCGCCTTGCTTTTCGTTTGTCGGCTTCTCGCCAACATAGATTGAATGGAGTCTATAGCCGTCATCACGGATCAATACCTCCCATCCATGTTCGTCGGTGATCAGCTTGTAGCGGTAGCGGCCATCATCATCATTCAACAGAAATACCGTTCCATCTTTGTCTATTTTGATCATCTCTCCCCCTCCTTCCCTTCCAAGTATTCTGGAAATTCATTAGGCAACGATCTCTTTTCAATTTCGACTCGACACACGGCGCACAGTGGAACTCCGTCGCACACTTCCGAACTTACGAATAGCTTTTCACCTGGGGCTTTTGATTCTCGCGTTGTGCAATTCCCGCAACTTGGTTCGGGCGGGTTCAGAAGCGGAAAGGTGATGTTATCGAAATTACCTTTCCAAAACTCATCGCCAAAGTGTTGAAACCTTGCAAAGTCTTCTTTTGTCCAATAGCCAACCTCGATCAGATTCCACAGAAAATAAATCCTGTCGCCTTCACGTCGAAGACTCAGGCGCGTATCAACATGCCGAGATACCTTCATCTCTCAATTCCCTTCCCTTCTGTTTGATCTGTCTGGCCGGCGAGGGCGCGGATTGTAAAAACAACTGATTCCCTTAGCTCTCCAAGATATTGCCTGTCCCACTTTTCTATTTCTTCTCTTGCAACCTTCGCACAGTCTTCGATCTGATCACGGAGGGCTTGAACAATTGACTGAATCAATGCCTCGGTCTGTTCGGGACTGATGGTGATTGCCCACCATTGAGAAAAGCCCGGTGGAAGCGCTGATTGCTCGATTGCTTGTTTCGCTCTCTCTTCAACGGTCTTCATCCTCTGGCCTCCCTCGCGCTTATGATCTGTGTCGCGCGAATTTCAATCTGATTAAACGTCTCCAGGTTGGACTCGATAAACGACGGAGTCATAGACGCCATCATGCTGATTCCCCATCCAAAATGCTCAATGCTCGAAGCTGTACGAATCGTATCCTGAGACATAATCCGAATCGCTCGGGCCACAAGATCAATCCATCTCAGTCTCTCAGTTTTGGTCATCGCTTCACCTCCATATCTTGAGATTCGATAAATCGTTTTCGATCTCTCTCACGTCTACGGCTCAAGATGAAGCGTAATCGCTTCATCTGGGCCAACAATTTCTCCAAGTCTTCGATAGCCCGATCAACTTCTTCAACGGGCGCATCCATCGCCACGCGCACAGGCAAAGGAATGTCGGGATCGGGCTTGTATTTTCTTGGCAGGCGTCTATGGGTCATCGCAACTCTCCCTTCAACCATCGTTTGACTGTCTCTTGATTTGCTCGATCTTCTTGCCACTCGCTTACGCATTGTGAACAAGCAGGATCATATCCGCTGTCTGGATGATAGAAAGCTAGATAATCTTTCACCGGCTCCGGCTTTCTGGTCATCTCTGCCCATATGATCGTATTCAATTCTTTCGGCAACTGGCTGTGATAGCGCCGGAAGATTCTGAAAGCCAGGCGCAATAGGACATTTGCGTATCGTCGGTTCATGTGATCTCTCCTTTAGCAAAACTCTGTCAGTGAAAAGCTCCATCCCTCTGAATCGTTCCATGTCCCGTCCGCAAAGCCGCAATACTCGCCGTGATTCTTTCCGGTCTTGCTGGCTTCGACCATTGCGATAAATTCTTGTGCGGTCCATTCCTCGCCGTATTCGTCATAAATTCTGCCAGCCTTCTTTCGGGTCAAAACTTCTTTCCAGTCTTTCCATGATCCGATCTCGATCTTTCCGTCTTCGCCCTTGTGAGCACGGAAAGAAAATTGCCATCCAGACGATTTCTTGCCGATGTGCTTTTCTTCGACATTCCACCCTAAGCGGCGGAATTTTGTTGCTCGATAATAGTAATTTGTTCCCATGATCTCTCCTTTCTATCTCAACATCTTTTCCGTAAATTCTTCTCGCTCGCGTTTTTCTTTAAGCCATTCCTTGACGCAATCAATCCCACAACCGACGTTGCAATGCCAAGTACAGTTACCACCTCGACATCGAGGGTCAGCTTTGCTGGCGCATTGAGCGCAATATGGCCGATATTGCTTCCCGCATCGCTGACACTCTTTGTTTTTGTATTTGTGGCCGATGATCAGACAAAACAGAAATTTCAACATCGTCTCTCCTTGTTGGTCATACGTCTTGCTCCCATTTTGATTTCTGCCAAAAGTCGCAGAGAATCCTTTCCATCTCCGAAGACACACGAGTACGATTTGGTAGTTGATGCCAGACCGTACACCATCCCACGAATCGCCCCACAGCTATGCGCGCTCCGAACAATCGAGACAGCCAAGAGGGTTCATGCAAGGTTGTAATCTCGGCTTTGCGCGGGCCTGTAAATTGACAGTGAAGCAATTTGATTTTCATGCCGCTTTCGCCTCCTGTTTATTCTTCTTCCAGATTTTTCCTTTACCGTTTAGGTCAATCGCCGCGCTCCATATCAGGTTATAGAGCCGCGACATCTGACAGTTTAGATCTCCAACATTCCCCGGAGGCGTCCCAGGTGGACGACCTCCTAACGGCTGACCTCTTTGATGAGCCAACAAGATGTCATAAAGCCTGTCTGTAAAATTACACTCGTCTCTCGCTCTGGCCATGATGTCGTCCGAAGATTCTTGCTTGTAATCAAGTTTAGCGCCGTTATGATTTCCCACGATTTAAACTCCTTTCAATTTCCTGTTCGATCTCAATGCGCTTTCTGTTAAGAGTCTCCGGCCATCACCAAAGATCCTTCGTATATCGAAAACCTTGAAAGCCGCGCTTCTTCATCGGCTCAGGTGGACGGCTTACCGGGCCTGTGCAAACAGCCCAGACCTTCGGCTGTCTGATAGTCTCATCCCAGCATTCCCGCGCATCGCCAGGCTCATAGCCGGCGATGTTGAGCCGAACTTGGATTTCGCCTTCGACCAGCAAATACATGTGCAAGACTTCAACCTTCGGGATAGCTGACAGCGCGATGTAGATCGTCAGATCGTGGCCGCGCTCCAGCGCATTGATCGAAGCCTCATATCTCTTCTTCCCAACATGCTCAGGTCCGAGACTTGGGAGTGTGCGAATGATTCCGGTCGGTCGTTCTTTCACCACGGCAACTCCTCCCTCTCTTCGTCTTCTTCGTCTTCTTCGCCAGCATCAATCGCGTTTGTTTCTCCGGCCGTGATCTGTTTCGGCAGTTCCCATCTATGAACCGGCTCCGGTTGGTTACTGATGGCAACGGCTCGCGCGATCTCTTCGGTTGTGGGCGTTAGACGATAGAGGGATGAGCCGTTGAAATACTGTGTCACGAAGCCATCGCCATTCGGGATGTCAATGCGCCCTTGCTTCGATCCAAACAATTCGACCTCGGTGACAAGGCCGGCCATTCTGACGTGGCCCATCAATTCGACCACGCACCATTCTTGAAATTTTGGTATCTGTGTTGTGTTTTCCATATGTTCCTCTCTGCAAAAGATGCGATTTGTTGAGAATTCTGCCCATTATCGAATCCTGAGATGATTGCCGCGCTCGCCCAGGCCAGCGCCATGCGTCTCTTCATCGTTCCGAATCGCTTCCCGAATCGCTTCCCGATCCAACTCGATCACGCGACGCTGAAAGGCTTCAGGCGCAGCGGCTGGCTCGTGCTCCCATTCTTTAGGCAATATCAGGGGGAGGGCGCCGCCGTTCTGGGCGACAGTCAGCTTGAAATGCTCGGTTTGCATCTTCGATAGGCCGCACATTTCGAGGAAGAGCTTCAGACGGGATTTCAGCCGCTTTGCCTCATTGATGTCAGCGCCGGCCGAAGCCATGAGCGCTTTCGCCGCTTCCTCACGAATACTCGACCGTCCTTCGAATTCGCGGATCAGCCAGCAAATGCTGTTTACTTTCTTGTCGAGTGAGATGTTTGTTTCGGAGAGCCACTGATCAATCGCGGCCTCGGCTTCGTCGTTCGGCAGTTCGCCGCCGCATTCTGTCAATAGATCGTGAAGGGCTAAGATTTCATCTACTATCTGAAACAGTGTCGACATTTATTTTCTCCTTACAAAAGAAACGTTCTGTAATGAATTATTCGCAAGCCGCGTAATGTGCCAGGCACAAGCGCGGCTCCATCTCCGCTAGTTGCGATTGATACAGGCCGTCAACATCGGGCGCGCTTCCCTTGGCTCTATATCCAGATTTCGCCCAGGCAACCACATCATCAATCGTGCAAACCTTGACCGGCTTCCCCTCCGCCGAGATGTAGGTTGCGCTTCTGTACCGCATCGGCACTTTGTTTGAGGCGAAGAAACTCTGCGGCTGCCCGCTCATCTCTTTCAGTTTCGCCTCTAAATTCCTGATCTGGTCAATCCGCTCGGGATGATGTTGAATCAATCCTCTCAATTCACTTTTCCCCGAGTTGATGCAAGGAAAACAACCGACACGCTTTGCGCCCTGATAATAGAGAGGGTTTAAAGGGATGTTGTATTTAGCATGAATGATCAAAACGTCTTCGATCTTCCAATCAATCAACGGTCGCCATTCACGCATGCCGAAATAACTTTCAAGCGGATCTCCCCACTCGGTCAGTTTCGCCCGCTCAAAACTCTCGCCCCGGCGCACGCCGGAGCAAGGAATAACTTCGCCGTATTCTTCAGACAGGTTTTCAAGGTGTCGCTTGGTCGGAATCAGTTTCAGTTCCTTGGTGCAGAATCGCCGGTGGTTGTTCGGAAAAATCTTGTGCTTTATGACGGCATTCTCAAAGCCTTCAGTTTCGAGCCATTGAATTGGAAAGACCTTCGCTGAGAGCATCGCTATGTGGTCGTAAGTTTCTGTCGCTTCGTTCCGCGTATCACAGAACGTCGCTTGCATCTGCTCTCGCGGAATCCCCGACTCATAGACCATCCACAGCAACAAGGCCGTCGAATCTTTTCCGCCCGATATTCCGATGTGATAGAGCCTGTCCATCTCTTTACCTTTGGATTGTTTCGTTAAGACTGAAACGGCAACCACTGTTCGCCACGCGCCAGCCTTGCCGCTATCCGATTCTCGACGCGCCGGCGCATATGATCATCACGGTCAAAATCCAAATGACACTTCTGACAAAGCGCGGCCAAGTTCTCTTCCCTCACGTCATGCAAATCGTCTTTACTCCCAGGCTTCCCATCGGGCTTATCGATCCCCAAGTGAGCGACAGTCAAAATCACTTTGCTGCCTGTGATCGGATGAGGCTTGTAGTTTTCGGCTCCGCACCACTCGCAACGATTCTCTGCCCTCTCGAATCGCAAACGGCGGCTGATCTCATGCCAGTCAGAAGGATAAAGTTTGTAGTCGATCGGCATTTTCGGGCTCCGTTTATTAGATTCTACCCTCTAATGTAAAAACTTGACCAAATTGGCCTAAACCCTTTGGCTACAACGCCGTACTACGTTTAAAGGGTTTACCGTACTAATCAAAAACGCCATCTGTAAGTTATTGATTCTTGGTTCGTGGTCAATTCAGTGGTCAAGTTTTTTGACCCAAAAATCGAAAAATTGACCTGAATTCTCCCCGGTTTGCACACATGGGGGGGGGTATACCGGAAAAAGTTGACCAATCTGACCTGAGCATCTAAAGCACAGATACGAAAGGAGATATTGTGGTCAATATATAGAAAAAAAGTTGACCAATTTTTATTATTTATTGACCTAAAGGCCCGGATTTTCCCGTTTAGGTCAATTAGGTCAATTTGGTCAATGTTTTTCACCCTACCTCTTTCCTGGGAGAAACGAAAAAACACCTTTTTGCCGATTTTAGAAACATTTTGGTTACTAAAATCATTTCATTTCTCTCCATCGAAGATCGCAGACAAAGGAATAGCGACGGCATCGAGCCTAGTGCGGGGAGTGCGTGTCTTGTTCCCTCTTCCCTTGTCTTTCGCTGCAATCATCCCTTTTTCATCGAGACGCTTTACAAGGATTGATTCCGAAACTGCGATCCCTTCACCATTCCGATGCCCTTGTGCGTTCGCAATGCCGTAAGCCGATTTCATTTCGAGATAAAGGATGTTGTTCTCAACCCATCCAACGCATTCCCCATTCGGCCGGCCGTCGCGCCAACCGCACAGATGTCCAATCTCCGAAGGCTGGTCGCCATCAATTGTTTGCAAATTGGCGCGGCCGGAAGTCAAAGCGCTCCGAAGTAATTGAATGAAGTGATCGGCGGGATGCAAGGACGCTTGTTGCGCTTGCTGATCTTGTCCAGCGATGGAGAGTGATTTCCATATCTCTTTCCATAAAGTCTCGCCTTCTTTTTTGCTGATGGCTTTGGCGTCTACCGCGGCCCATAGCCACACCTTCCAACTTGCGCCAAGATGCGCGATGGTCGTGGCCTGCCGCGCGTGTCCCTGTGGAGCATTGTTGAGTTTTTCACGGAGAGTAAGACGCTCTTTGTCGAATTGAGTTTTGGTCTTATCTCGATTGCCTGCGAGATGGCTCAGGAACGTCGCAAGGCTAAAGGCTAATTCTCCTTTCGCGGCTGATTGCTGCATTTTGGTGAGGGCTTCGCTTGTGATCATTCCCTTATCAATCGATACGATGTGTAGGCGGGCCTGGAGACTCATTCCTCTCGGCAAATCCTCGCCACTTGAGATTGCCAACCCGCGCGGTTCTTTCGTTAGCCGTTCCGACATGTCTTGCTGTAATCGCCCTCTGCCTGTGCGATTTCCTGCAGCTCGGCCAACCCGCTCAGCTTTGGCGTGTAATTCTTCATCGTGTCGCTTTTGGCCGTTTGGGGCGAAGTCGTCAATAACCATGATTGCGTCTTTCGCCGTGAACAGTTTCACCAAGAGAGTGTTGGCTGTGTCGTCCCAGTTGGCCGGCATGGTGAGACGGTTGAATCCTGGGCCGAAGAAAGATTGAATCAACCCGGTAATTTCCGACTTGAAGCATCCACTCTGCCCTACCACATAAACAGAATAATCAATCTCCCCCAACGTGGATGCGAAGACAGCCCCCAACAACGGCACGGTCAGGGCCAGCGGAAAAGCCCGGAGAAATTTCAAAGTAAATGTGTAGGCTTCCGGTATGGCGTCGCCTGTCGCGGGATCTGGCAACACGAAGAATCGCAAGGAGTGAGGCAGCATTACCGCGATGTCAGCGCGATTGCCTTCGGCTGTGATGCCCCCGCCTCCATGTAGATAGCACCATTCATCTCCGATCTGGCGCCATCCTGTATGAGCGTAGACAACGCGAGACGCGAAGGAGGGCGACAGTTGTTTGATGGCGTATTGCGCATGGTTGCCCATGCCAGGGCAGACGCCCGCCTTCGCCCCGAGTTGAGATGTAACCCATGACATCGCATCGAACTTTGATGAAGGGATTTCGATTCGTCGAGTATCGCCTCTCACTGTAACCTCCACTTCAAAAATACGTTGTTCTTCCGAAGATCCATCATCGGCAATAACCTCAGAAACGATCTTCGCCATGAAATCAGTCACTTGTTTTGTTTCAGGCCCATAGCGACCTGTGTTGCGAAACCAAATCCCAGATGACGTGTTGTAGTAAGACTGTTTGATCGTTTGGCTTCGCGGGATTGAATCAAGGAATTCTTCGATCTCTGCCGGCGACGCCCCATTGCCCGCCATACGCAAAAGCGTTTCAGCTTTCTTCGCGGCCTCGCGTTTGAAATTGATATCCGTAAGCTGTTTGATCAATCCGGGCATGGTTGCAGGGCCGGCTTCTCTACCGCTTACTAAGCTTGCGATGTAGGCCGGCCCTCCGACCTTATCGAGTTGATGGCGTCCGTTTAAATGGTCTTGTAGAGTCATGGGATTGATTTCCCATCCTCGGGCCTGCATGTCGACCATCGCCTCAAAAATTATTTTGTTGGATTGAATCTGAAGTAGGTTTTTATTTAGGCCAGCTTCGACCGACTTCTGTAACAGGCTAACTCCGTCCATGAGGATCAGTCCGAGCGCCTCACATTCCGCGCCCTCGGCAAGTGGTAATTCGACCTCCCCGGATGGATGTTTGCGCGCTGGATCTTTGGCGCGCTGTGATTTGGGTGTTGTCTTTGTCGGGGGCGTCGTTATTTTTTTCGACGGCGTTTCTGATGATGATGATGTATTGCCCATGTGTGCTGCTTTCTTTTTATTTGGGTGAGGTCATTGTTAAAGCTCTGTCGGGGATTAGTTCGGGGCAAAAGGTCATCAGGCTCGCGCCTCCTGTCCCCCTGAAGATTCAAGCCAGGCGGCAATCTCTGCGATTGTCTGCCGCTCAACTTCGTGAAGGTATGACACGTCGGCGGCAAGTTCATGATCGATGCCCAACATCTCCGCAAGGATCATCGTTCCGAGTCCCCACAGGTATTTGAGCGGGTCGTTCAGGCGTTGGTCATATCGCTTCATGAAATCATCGTGGGCTGTTTTGAAGTCGCCGCCATAGAGTTCAATGACGCCTGCGCCGAGCGCGCAAACTAAACATTGATTATCCTTGGCGCTAATGTGATAGCTAGAATCTTCGACTACTCCAGGCCGTTTACTGCCGGCTTGCATCACTCGTGCTAGTTCTCCTCTGTTCATTTTGAAATCTCCTTTCGGTTGGCTAGAATGTGGTTAATCAATATCGCTAAACACTCAGGGCTGTGGTGATCAATCGCCGCAGCCTCTTTGTTTTCTCCCGAATCAAATTCGTTGTGATCTCTTGCCACGTTCTCTTTCGAGGGATGCGCGGCAGAATGCGCGTTCTATAAGGGTCGCATTTGATTTGATTGCCGCCGAGCGTGGCGATCCGGTGTGTTGATAGGTCTACTGTCGGGGCGTTTGATATGTCGTAAATATTCATGGGTGTGTCTCCGGTGAGTTGAGATTGTTGATTGAATAATTCTTGCGCCCCGTTTACTTCCCTCTCCGATGGGCGCTCGACCGGAGAGGGAGAGCTTGTTTATCCCTGCGCTAGTTTGGACAGTTGCCAATATTCAGGATTGCCGGGTTTTTCCATTTCAATTAGGCGTTTAGCTCGCAACGAATCGAAGACACGAAAGTCGATAAGCCTGAGAACTGGCGCGCCCCAAAAGCAAACCTCGGTTCGCCCATAGGAGACGGCATATCGAATCAGCCAATTCTTGTTTGCTTTCAATTGATCGATGACTTGTTTTTGTTGGGGTGTGAGTCTGATTGTCATGCCCTCTCCTTTCTGATCGTCAATTCTCCGGGTTTCAAACCAAGCGCATGGCGCGCTCTGTTCTGCGCCCAAGCTCTAAACTCTTCGGCGTCTGCAAAGCTGCGTTTCTTTGCGAGAGCGATGTATTCAAGTTCTTGGCGAAGGCGGCGTATCTCAAGAGTTTGTTTATTCGTCTCTTCAGCCGCCTCTTTCAAATCGTCCAATACACGGCGAAGGGTTAAGACCTCAGCCATAAGGGCGTTGTAATCGAGAAGCGTGGCTTCTACCTCGCTAACCGTGGCGCATATGGCATGCCCTGGTGATTTGATCTTTGTGGCGTGAGCCAGATTGCCGCGCAGTTTTTCAATGCTCATTGAGAAATCCTCCAGCCAATAAAAATTACTGTCGCCCATATGAAAGCTCCGGCGATTGCGCTGATTGCGATTGCGCGCCAGACCTTGAAATCACTGTTCATGGGTTTCTCCTTTATTGGGCGGCTCAAGAGCTTCAATTGCCGCGCTCGATGGATGGCCGGGCCATCGTTCATCTTGGCCAATAAATACGATGTGAAAATATGGCGTTGAGCCAAGCGGGTCGCGCGAAGTGATTACCGGGTCTTCTGTTTCATCCCAATTATCAGTGTTGGCGTAAAACTCTAACGCCTTGCCATAGCGGGCCGCTCTCTCTTCGGCTTCCCTACGCTCTTTGACTGCAATTCGCACTAGACCGTCATGCTTTGCGCATTCAATCCCATCGCGTTCTGTGATCAGTTCGCGCAGGCGTTCGATCTCGGCTTCGGCCTTCTCTGCGCGCTGTCTGGCTTCAGTTATTTTGGCGTTGGCGTTGTCCCATCCATCTATCGTGTCTGATACTTTATCGAGAATTTTTCTTTGGCGTCTTCTCTTCAATTGATCACTCATTTGTACTTCCCCCCATTGATGATCGTCGTAAGTGTGTTTTGAATCGCCCTCCGTCTCCGGCGTCTCTCGCTCAATAAATCAATCACGGCCATCTCTTCGCGGGTCGCTCTCTCTTCGGCCCTGCGAACTTGCGCGGCCATCCAGCGTTGAACGGCGTTGAAGGAGAAGACCACGCGACCACCCAACTTGATGCGCGGAATTGAATCCGTCCCGCATCTCCCCTTCTTCACGGTATGAAGATCAAGGCCGATCAGTTCAGCGACCTCTTTGAAGCTCAGAAAGCGGTCGGGTGTTTTAGAGGGCATGGCTATTGCTCCTTTTTGCGACTTCACAAAGCCATTCGGCCAATGCTTGCGGAGTATGCTCGCGTTCTGATTTTGTTATTTCGGGTCGCTTGCCGTCCGCTTTTCGTTTTGAACTCTTCACAACGAAAAGCGGATCGCCCATGCAATAAGGGATTGATGGCAAATCGGCCGGCTCAATTCCGACGATATAAAGCCAGGTGGCCTTATCCGCTTTGTGTCCAAACCACCATTGCGAAACCCAAAGCGTATAGCCGTTGAAATCGTCTCTCTCGTTTTGGTATGGCAATCGTGCGGCTTCCCAAAGTGTCGAACCAGCTGGATGTTCCAACACTCCACCCCACTTGCGAACTTGCTCAACGGCCCACAACGCAAGCTCTCGCTCTCCATCTCTCGGCTTGGCTAAGTGTCGAAGCCTGCCCCAGGCTCTACACGGTGGATGAGCAATCACCGGACAGCCTCCGGGCCAATTGCGAGCGTCACGATTGATGTCCCATACGTCGCAATCGGGTAGCGATTTATAGATGGAATCTGTTCTTGCGAAGAGTACGGCAATCATATGCAGACACGTCTGTACGTGCGCCATCAAGTCGCTAGTGGGGGAGCGGCTTATAGGCGCGGATTATTGGCTAGTTGACTTCGGCTTTGGTCTTGCGACCGGCTTGTTTGTTGCGGGATTTGGAATTGGAAACGGAGCGCTTAGAAATAGGCGCAACTGGCGGGGCATGCGCGTGGTAACGCTCTTTGAGGATTATAGATATTTGGTTGTTGAGGCTACGAAATTCGCCATCGGCTTCACTTTTTAGCAAATCGTAGAACTCAACCGGAATAGAGATTGAAAAAGTTTTGGTTGTCATAACGGGGGATGTATATAACGGGCCACACACAGAAGTCAACAGAAAAACACTGAAACACACCGAATAACCGCTTTAATAATAGATGACTCATTCAGTGTTTTTTGGTATTCAACGGTGAGAATCCCAGAAACTAATGGCCGGGCGTCGTGGGAACAACGCGGGTGTTTTTAACTAAAAAGGAGTGTGCCTAATGATTGTCCTGTCATTTGTCCCTAAAGGAGCAATCCCCACAATGGATAAAGAACAAGAACAGCGAAACGAGGAACCGAAGCCTCGATCAATCATTCTCCCAATGTACGTTTGGGACATGGTAGAGAAAGACGCTAAGCGTTGCCGTCGATCTATAAACAAGCAGATCGAAGCTATTCTTGTGGTGTTTTATGGCATCGAATCCAGCGTCAATATAGACGAAGATACTTTGATTTCAGAATCAAACACTCGCAACCCGAAACTGAAGAAAACAGCATAATCCCCTGCCCCATAGGAGGCTCCCATGAAAATTTCAATTCTGTTTTTGCTTTTGTGTTTATTGCCCTTCCCTTCAATTGGACAAGAACTAGCCAGCGAATCTATCTTGCTCAACGGGACATACCACGTGGCAGAACGAAACTATCAGGTCTTTGAGTTCTCTTTCGACCGAGATCAAGGCGCTGGTCAGATAGGCGGTAGAATCAGCGTTCAAGGGCCAGCCAGTTTCGATATTCAGGTTTGGATTGTGGATTACGCCAACCTGGAGAATTTTATAAACAGGCAGGCGTTTGATGCTTATCTCAATACGGGTAGGGTCAGGCTGAAGACATTTGATGTGACTCTTGAGCCGGGGCCCTACTATCTGATCTTCGATAATAGATTCTCAGCGATCAACGACAAGAATGTTCATGCCGGAGTGGCTTTACGGCAGTTCAAGCGTAGACATCGGGAGAGACCGTAGATAGAATGGCGCCCATCGCGGGCATACTCAGGTCGAAACCCTGAGCATGCCTAAAACCTGGGATTGGCAGGTACGCAATGGGCAGTTGTTTTTAAGCCATAGACTTAGACTTAGCAACCCCCTTTCTTGCCTGCCTCAAACAAAGTGAGGCGACAATGAACAACATTCAAGAAGCGTTCAAATATAACAGGGCGCGAAAGAACGTGATCATCGGCGGCATGATTATCTTGCTGGCAATCACCGCGCTCAGTTGCGTGTCTAGTTTCATGATCTATCGTGATGGATTTGCGGACTTCCCGCCGTCCTTCCAGGTGGTCCTGGCGCTCTTTGCTGTCGTCGTGGTCGAAGGCGCGTTCGTTTGGTTGGTTTACGGCTTTACGCGGGCTTTCTCTTCCGGGACTGAGCGATTGGTATCTCTCGCCGGCATGGCCTTTTTGGTCGTCGTGATGCTGATTAATCTCATTACGCATTTCATGATGGTCAAGGGCATTTCCCTTTCCGAATTTCAAGAGGGATGGATTTCCTGGGGGGCTGTGAGTGTGTTTATCACGGTTCTCTTGATTGTCTTGTTTATCACTCTGGCCGATCCGGTGATTCGCCTTGTTCGTCTGGAGCTTAGGTATAAAGGCAAACAGGAAGAGAAAATCTTGGAAGCCAAAACATCCGCGCTCGACAATCAAAAACTTCAATCTGCGATGGAAGAAAGAGCGGACATTGAAGCGGACGCCCTAGCAACACGGATTCTCGATCAGGGGCGAATCGCCGCTCCGGCTTATGGTCATGCAGTAAGACCTACACAGCGCAAGGTTGGCTATCTTGGAGAGGATGACCGCTTGGACTGACGACCGGGAGCGTCGAAATGAAAGCGCGCGGCGCTCCCGTAATCGCCCCGTTTGTAGCGCCCACTTCAACTATCGTTTCCCCTGTTTTGCGGAATAGCCGCAAAGATTCCGCAAGTCGTGTAAAGGCATCGAAGAAGACCGAGAGATTGAATGTCACGAAATCACGATCAGCGGGTCAAGAATGCTGGACGATCAAGACAGGCAAACGCGGCGAAAAGCAAGCTGATTTTCGCGTTCGCTTGGCAGACTCCGGCTTTCGTGTTGTGTTGAGTTTTTACGATGATTCCAACGTTCGGCGTGAGAGATATTGTTGCTATCTGAGCGCTGATGAATGGCGAGAATCGAAACGTAAAAGCTTGACTGATTTTGCTAGATTGATTGCTGACAAAGTTGACGCTCGACATGTAGCCGGCGATCTTGACGCCGCAAGGTATCAGGAAATTGCGCCACGACTATCTGTAATCGCATAGAGCGACAAGAACGACAAACCAGCAAAGACAGGAGCGACAAAGGCCGGGGGATGATCTCCGGCTTTTGTCGTTGAGAGCATGCAAATCAAAAAAGTCTGGCGCAAAGATCTGGGCGAATGGCGCTACAAAATCGACGTGACTGTGAATGGTCAAAGGTTCAGGCGGGCGGACTTCGAGAAGAAGTCAGAAGCCGAAGACGCAATATCGGCTTTGCGGTTGAAAGCGAGATCTGACCGCTACGGCCTGACTCTACCAAAGCCAAAAATCACACTTGCATCTCTAAAGAGTAGTGTGACGAAAGATCGAAAAGACATGCGAATTTTTAAAGAGTTTGTCGAGCTGGTTGGCCCGGAGACTTTATTGACTGACCTAACGCGGGCCGATTGGAAAAACTATGTTGACTGTCTCAAAGCCCGGAAATGCAAGCCCGGAACGGTCAACAGGTATATGGCCGAGGTCTCGGCTATTCTGTCTTCAGCGTCAGAGAGATTCCCGGATCTAGGCGAATGGCGATGTCCTAAAATCCCATGGCTGACATGGCCTCTCGGTCGCAATAGAGTTTTATCCAAAGAAGAGATTTCAAAAATTCTCTTTGCTCTGAAGGCCGAGAGACAACATCACGAACAATATTTTTCCGTCAAGAATCGGGCCGAGGTCTTTGATCTGTTTCGGTTGATGCTTCTCACAGGCGCAAGGGAAGGGGAGATTTTAAATCTTAGGCAAGACCAAATTTCATGGGACTGGCGCACGGTCAAGCTTGTCTCGAAGAAAGGCGGCGGATCTGTTCGCGTTGTCCCGCTGTCTGGCTCGGCTCTGGAGATATTGCGATCTCGAAATCAGGGCCAGAGATTCTTTTCGATCAATCGGGACAAGCTTTATAGAACGCTCGAAAGAATCGGCGTCATGTCCGGTGTGGCCTATGGAGACAACATTGACGGGGGATGGGTGATTTATGATCTCCGCCACGTTGCCGCGACAGTGATGGAGAATGCCGGCGTCCCATATAGCGCCGTCTCTGCGATACTCGGCCATAAACGAAAAGACCAAACAGCCACGTATGCCCATGCCCAGATGGAGACATTGAGAAGGGCGGTTGAAGTTCTTGAAAACCATTGTCGAGAGATTGACGGGTTTGATATTCCCAGATGCCATGAAATGCCCCTTGATGCCCCTTCGCCGCAGCAAGCATTTGGCTAGAAGTCTTATAATGTCAATGGTTTCAACCATGTTTGGAGACCATAAATATCCCCGCCAAATTCTGACCGATAATCCGGTTTAAATCCTGTAAATAGCCAAATAACTAGGTTTATAGTTGGGCCTGAAAGTTTTAGCGTCCAGATTTTGCCCACAATTGACCGTGGCTGAATCGAAAAGCTCAGGCCATAGGGCAGGGTAGGGCAACGGGAAAAACTCTAAAATCGGCTTGGTTCTGCTTGAAAGTCGCAGGGTATAGGGAAGGACAGGAGACAAAAAAGGGCTGAATCTCTTCAGCCCTTATCAGTAGGATGTCATGCCAAACAATCAGATCGAAGGCTTTTGCTTTGCGTCGTAAACGGCAATGAGATTCAAGACGGCTTTGACAGTGATCAATACCGTAAACACGTTGATGGCGTTAGAGCCAAGCAAGACCAACCATTGGCCTATAAGGAGCATCAGCAAGAAACAAGTCTCAGCCGTAAGAGAGGTCTTGATCATTGCCCTCTTCTCCCTCCTCCTCCGACTCCGACAATCCGACCGGGCTGGACAGCGCCTTGCATTTCGGCTTGGGCCTGCAACTGCGCGGTGATTTCTTCTTTGATATTGTTTTTGCGATTGGCCTTTCGATCCTTCAAAAGTCTGTCGAGAGTGATCATGTCATCAAGGCCAAGATCGTATTCTTCATCGTTGATCATCGTCAGTATCCATCCGTCGCCCTCTTCGGCTTCAGCAAGACTGGCGATGTTGCCCAGGCTGATTGCGGCTTTGCCGTTGCAGATCGGGACAAGGCCGAGAGAGAAAGTGATAAATTCAAAGTCGAAAGGCAAAGGCTCTACGATCTCAGGCTCCAGGGCCACTTGTTCAAGTTCAAGATTATTGTTTTCCATCTTCTTGGCTCTCCTTCCTTCGTGAAAAATCCATGATCACAAAATTATTGACAACCGTTGGCATGTGACAGCAATAGCCGTCGTTCAAGATTGCCTGTATCTCTTCTTCGACTTTGGCCGGGAGCGTTCGATCAGTGAATCGAAAGACTCTGACCTTGTGTTCGGTCTTCGGGGGCGTAGTAAAAGCCATTGGTGGTTTGATTGAATCCAGACAGCGACCAAGCATTTTCATGAGTGGTCCCATCGGATTATCGAAAAACTCATCATTCATCATTGCTTCAAGAGGGAGCGGATAGCCGGCTGAATCGAAAACGCCTTCAGTCTCAAGCCTGATCGGCTCGTTTGGGACTTCTGTTTTATTTTCTTCAACCATTGTTCGTCTCCTTTTCGTCAAGTTCTTGCTGTCGGCAAAGAACAAGAATAACCATCGGCGGGCAGATAATTTGCGCGTCGATGTACCAATCGTCTTTTAGATAGCCTGTCAGATCGACGTATTCTTCGACGGCGTTAAATTTCAATTGCTTGTATTCTTGCTCGTATTCAATTCGTCTTCTTCGTCTCGGCATGAAGTTTCCCCTTTCGTCTCCGTGATGCGGGTTTTGAAATCTGCGAATGATTGTCATGGTTTGCTCTCTCTCGATAGCAGGCTTGTAATGTTTCGATTGCTGATTTGACTTTTGTTGCGGCAGCGGGAAGAGTGAAAGCCATCACGGCCAATGGGCCGTATTTCTTCGAGGACAGCATAAGAAGTTCATCAAAGACCTGACCAACTGTCTGTGTTGACCAGCGTTCAAAGCGCTCGCCGTACTCAGGATTCTTTGCAAGCCAATCCTGAAGCATTGCCCATCGGCCATCAGGCGTGAGGGCTTCGAGGTCGGGGAATAGTGAAGTGATGTCGAAGTTCATGATTCACTCTCCTGACTCTCTTTGATAAGCCTCTGCAATTCGGCACACCACTCTTTCGCATGACTCAAAGCCGCGATCTGTTCGCCGTTCGGAAGGGTCTTCACAAACTCAATCACTTGATCTGTGTTCATTGCCCCAAGCAAATCAATGTAGCCGTCAATTGAAAGATGCGGGGCTTGATCGTTTATCGCGTCGGCGTAATTGATCAATCTGTCGAAAGCTATCTTGGCCGGGACGTTTCGCCGACAATGATCGATCACAAGCGCGAGGGCTTGCTCTTCTGTCGTCATCGTTTGTTGCCTGGGAGTGGCATCCGAGCCATTTTCAACAACGCTCGACGCGCCTTGCGACTGGCCTTGCGCTGGTAGACTCTGCCGAAATTGATCAACTTGCCCGTTTTGATGTGGGGGATTTTCAGATTCAGAACTCTGCGCCAGTGGCGTCGTAGCCATCTGCGTTTGCCCATTGTTTTGACCTCCAGGGAACAAACCTCCAAACAGACCGTTAGGGAATAACGCCCTGACGACTCCTTGAACCGTTGGCGCTAATTGGCCTGTCGTTATTGAGTCTTTTAAGATGTCTGCCCACCACGGCGTATCATCGGCAACCCCCTTACCGCCGAAGATTGTTTTTGCAAGACCGCCTGCAATCTTCTCCATCACGTCGGGATTTTTCGTGATGAGTTGCAGCGCGGCTAATTCGGGGTCAGTTGTTTGTTGTTGCTGTTGTGTTTGCTCAGGAGCGAATCCGTAAGCCTCGCGCATGAGCTTTGCCATCTCAAGTTGTTCTTTCAAAGCCTCGCGCTGAGTTTTCATGATATCTTTGATCGACATCGGTACTTGCTGCGCTTGCCCATCGCCATTGACCGATTGATAGATCACTTGCGGGGAAGTGGGGTCATTTGGGTTGACGTGTTGAATCACAGGGCCGGCGGGTGTTGCGCTGATGCGTTCGTCGAAGGCGTCAACAATCCGGTTGTCCATTCTGATCGTGATTCGATATTTGCCCGGACCCCACTTGCGAGCAGCGTCAATATAGTCTTTGTTGAAAATGTGTTCTTCGGTTGTGCTGTACTTAGTGCAAAACTCCGTCTCTGCCCATGAACCTCCGGCGTCTGTTTCACTGTGAACGTATCGCTCTATGTACAAACGCAGATTGCTTGTAGGTGTGACACCCTGCGCCCTGAGTTTCTTGCGCATTTCCTGAATGGCATTCTTGGTTCGCTTGCGCGGCTTATCTTCGATCCCAGTATCTTCAAACTCTTCGCCAATCTCTTCGGACGCATCTTCCACCACTTCAACCCACTCAGTTTTATGTTTGATGACCTTCTGTGATGGTTGGCTATCTTCAGCGGGTAAACGCTCGGGCTCAACGGCTGCGATTTTCCTCGGTCTACCTCTCGGCATTCCCACTCCTTTCCGAGATGTGAAAAAAATTCACTAGATTTGGTGACGTTTTTATCAAGAAACCAGTGAAGACCGGATGACCAGTTACACTGGATTCGCTTAACAGACATAAAGCGTATACGCCTTAAACCTAACGAATGTCAACCTTTAATGCCTTGACACTTAATATCTTTCTGTGGTTTCTTGCGCTCCGATGATGGTCGCGAGCTGATTTGAGGCTTTGACTTATGGCGGCTTTGGGCGCGACTTATCCCACGACGGCACGCGATCATCATCTCGCTGTCAATCTGTTCGCGCCCGCCGTCTCCCTTCCTGAGCCTGCGATTATTTACTCCCCGCTGGCTGAGGGCGCAGGCGGGACTTGGCAAACACTCGCGGCGATGCAAGCTTGCGTGTTGGGCCAAGTCCCGCCTGATTACTCAGGCTATCAGGACGAATTCAATATCAGCGCGGCGGATGCAATCTGCGCCAATGCTCCCGGCCAAGAAGCATTGGCGCAGATTGCCGCGCTGTTCAAGTGGGTGACTCAGAACATCACCTATGAGCCTCATCCCTTCAATCAACAAATTTGCCAGGACGCTAGACGCACACTCGAACTGAGAAAGGGCGACTGCGTAAGCCTGTCAGTATTGCTCGCAACTCTGTTGGCCTGTGTGGGCTATCAATCACAGTTCGTCACGCAATTTGTCGATGGCGAAGACGCTTCGCACGTCTACGTCGAAGTGTTTTTACCGAGCGGTGAAACGCTCGCGCTCGATGCGGTTGCCGATGACAAACCAATGGGATGGAGACAACCCACACTCGATGGTGGTTTTGAAGTTGAATGGCCGATTTTTACTTAGGAGAAAAGATGCCTGATCCCTATTATCTTGAGCCGGTGGCAGATTCGTATTATATGCCGTTTGAATCTTACATCGTCCCGCCATACGAGGAATCGCCATCAAGAAATCCTCCGCCTTCTGCGCCGAGTTATGAACAACCATGGTGGGTTGACACGATCAATCGAAGCATTGAGAGAGCCGCGCAAGTGGCGACGCTCGAAGTGGCCGGCTATCCGCCATACCCAAGTTACCCAACTCCCGCGCCAGCTCCCATGCCTGTGCCCGCGCCTGTGCCCGCGCCTGGAGTTCAAACGCAACCGGCAACAGGATTGGGCTTTCAGATCTCGCCCACGACTGCATTGATAGTGCTGGCGCTCGGATTTGCCTTTTTCTCTGGTAGGGGGAGGCGTTGAGCGTGTGGCGACTTACTTTGACAAGCGAGAGGGAAGGGAAAAGACCGTGCCCGATTGTTCAAAACACGGCCTGGTCTGGAATCCCAAGTCGCAGCGTTGTGAGCGGCCAATGTTTTCAGGGCTCCTGACGCTAGGCGTTATCGGACTTTTGATTTGGTTCTTTAGGAAATAGTCATGGGAATGGAACAAGGCGCATATATTGATGGAGATAGTGGCTCCGATTTTACCTATGGCTATGGGGGTGGGGGCGATGAGTTCGCCATTGATTACGCGGCTGATTATGGCGGCGCGCAGAATTACACAAGTGACGGCGACTTGTTTGGCGCTTACTACGATTATTACATGGGCATGGGCCTCGATCCGTCGCAAGCTGCGAGCTACGCGGCCGAGGACGCCACGGCGGGCTCAATCGAGATTCCGACTTATGAACAAGCCCCATTGCCTGACATCTCATTGCCGTCTTACGGATTGCCTTACATCCCTAATTACGATTATTGGCAATCGCCGCCTTACATCCCGGTATTTTCGGATTTGCCGACCCCACAGCCTCCGGTAGGGTCTTTGCCTCAATCGCCTGCAACGCAACAACCAAACTTACCTCCGGCATGCCCAGGCGGATACTACCATCCATATCCAATAGGGCATCCGCAGCAAAATGAGTGTAGGCCCTTTCCACCTGCGCCGACTCCGGCGCCGGCGCCGCCTCAACAAAGGCCGCAACAACCATCGTCGGGCGGGGGAGCGCAAGCTCCCAGGCCACCACAGCAACAATGCCCAACGGGTCAATATCGCGATCAGGCGACAGGTCAATGCAAACCGATTCCGCAGGGACAACCGCAACAGTGTCCAACGGGCTACTACAGGGCGCCAAGCGGTCAATGCATGCCCATACCTCGATGCACGACTCTGGGAACTACCTTTGATCTGTCGAGAGGGATTTGTGTCCCACAGGGCCAGGCTGTTTTGCCTGCGCCGAGCGAAGCCGATGACCTCTTAGCGAATCTGAAAAAACTTCCGTGGTGGATCTGGCTCGCGCTCGGAGGCTTTCTGTTGTTGGGCCGGGATGAAGACGGAAGGACAACGACAGTCAGATATAGGAGGGCATCTTGATGGGTTGTAGTTGCGAACAATCAGGCATGAGTGGTTGCTGCGGTTCGGGGCTGAGCGGTTTGTATGGCCTTGATCGCCTGATGGGCGCTTTGCTTGCCCCAGGATCACAAGTCCGCGTGGGCTTCGCCTATGAATCAGTGGCCACACAGAGCCAGATCAATCAGGGCTTAGAGCGGCCTGTGTATATTCAAGACATGCTCCGAAATAGCCTGCTCGAAGCGGGTATTTTCGATTCCGTCTCTGTGACCGTCTCCCCGCCTCCAATTTCGTTTCTGACAGATGGCTATATTTTGGTTCAGGGAATTACGCGAGGTCAGCAAAGCGACCCTAACAATATTGGCCAGATCGTTCAGAGCTTTGTCGCGCAGACTTTGCCGGCGATCAACACCACTCGCCGCGATCCGGTTGTGATCGACGCGATTCCATCATCAGCGCAAGGCCGGCCAGATACAGCGCAACCCAATTGGCAACAGTACACGCCGCAGGCTCAGCAGCAACAGGCGCAAGCTGGGGAATGCGATTGGGACACGCAAGGATTTGGTGATTACCTGGCTTGTCAGTTGGGGATCAATTCGCCAATCGGGGGGATTGCGGCGGGGACGGTTACGGGGCTAGGCGTTGCGCTCCTTGCTGGACTCGGATTTTTGATTTTACTGAAGCGATGAACTTGACCGATCAAGAGCAAGTGATCTTGAAAGCTATCGGGCCAAACGTGGCTGAAATCTCTCGCGTGATCAAGGCCGTTGGTTATCCGAAGGCGACAGTAAAGAAAGTGCTGGTCAGGCTGAATGAAAAGGGAATTGTTGCTCTCCATCGTCACGATTGGCCAGCTTCGCTGAAGCCTGAGCAACGCAAGTTCATGGTCAAGATCGGGAGCAACTACTACAGCGCGGTAAGTGTGATGAAAAGAAACCCAAAAACAGCAACAGGCAAAGGCAAAACGGCTCTGAAGAAAACGGGGCGCGCATTGAAAGGGCTTGCCAAAGGGGCGCTAAGCGCGGGCGCGCAGATTCTCGGAGCGGGGGCGACGGCTTTGAATCCATCTCGAAAACGAAAGAAAAACAAGACTGTCATTAGGGCAAAGCGTGTTGTTGTGTTGAATCCGAAAAAGAAGCCGGCAAAGAAAAAGGCCAAGCGCAATGCTTCAAGAGCTATCCCTGTTAAGCCGTCAAAGACACGTCGGGCCAGGTCTTCTAGTCAAACTGGTCGCAAGAAAGCAACGCCCAAAGTTCGATCCGTGGCTAAGGCTCGCAAGGCTCCGACTCGCAGAGCTTCAAAAAATCCAACGCGCAAAGGCTTGCGGCGGGGATATGGCAAGGCTCGACGTTTATCGAAGAAAAGCGGCGACACAAAAAGCATGCGCCTTGCGGCTCGCTACATGAAGCAAAAGGGAATCCCGCACGCGCCACGACCGAAGAGAACAAGGAAAAATCCTGACGCCGCTTCGATCCGCAAAGAGTTTGCTGGAGCGGTCAACGGAGAGCGGGATTTGTTTTTCCCGCAAGGGACGCCGGCCGGGAAGCTCGCCAAGCTCGGCAAGTTGGTTTCCATCACGACAGAAGAGGGAACCATCAAGCCTGTCTCCGGTACGGCATGGCTATGCGCTGATACGAGAGGGAAGCTCCACATAGGGTCTACTTCCGGCGCGCCACTCTTCGACGGTCCTAAGCGTAGTTTCGGTCACGTAACAAAGCTCGAATACGAAAGCTCAAAGCCTCATCTCGGCTATCGCGGGCCGATCATTTGGTTTCATCGAGCCGGGGAGGAGAACGGAATCAAGCCGACATTGCATGCCGATGGCAAGGGCGGGCTTGTGTTCAGGGGCGGTGATTACAGGCTGACAAGAAGGGGGATCGAGAACTGATGATGACTGATAAGGAATCAAAAATCGAAGAAATCATCCGAGACATTCTTTTTGAGATTTGGTGGCGATACCAGAAGTACAGATGCCTGTTTGCTTGCCGCTCAATAATTATGCGCCATATCCGCGCCCACCAATTTTCTCAAAACGCCAGATTGGTGATGAGCATTCTTGAAGAACTGAGAGAGCAAAGCAAAAAGACAAGAAAACCAATCTATCGTTGGATGGCGCACCAGATTGATCCGGCAAAGGCTTTTAAGGCTGTAGAAGGGCTAGCCAATCAATCGCATTTATAAGTTTGCGCGAGTGTGTTAGCTGCGCCGCCGCGCTTGTTTGACACAGCAGCAAGGAGAAGGAGGGCTATTCGATATGGCTCTTGTACGTAGACGGGTCGTGAATCCTGCGCCAAGCGTCTTGGCTCTGGTCAACGGCTCCAGAACAAAGAGAGGTAAAACAATGGCTACTCGCAGAAAGAGAAAAGGTGGCCGTCGTCGGGTTACGCGCGCGCGCTCGCGCAATCCGATCAATCCGGTTAATCCAACAAGGCGGCGGCGTAGAAGTTCACGGCGTAGATCAACTGTCTACGCTCGCCGTCGTAATCCGATCAATCCCACTCGACGCCGTAGGCGCATTGGTCGCCGTCGCGCTCGCCGTAATCCGGTAACAGGCGTGCTCGGTCGCGCAATCCCGCTTGTGATCGGCTCGGCAGTCATCGGCGCGACCGCTCCATTCACGGCTCAAATCGTCGGGAGATTCGCGCCGCAATTGCTCGGCAATCCGATTGGCGTTGCTGCAACGACATTCGGCACAGGATGGGCGCTATCATTGCTGGCCAGGGCGTTCGCGTTTACTCGCAAATGGTCAGATGACGTGATGCTTGCCGGCGCAGTGTTGGCGGGCGGGCAACTCTTCACGGCGTATGTCGCCCCGATGATCCCGAGACTTGGAGGGCAGGGGGGAAACGGAATGGGCCGGCGTTACTACCGCAACGGAATGATGTCCGGCATTGGTGTGATGACCGGTATCCCACCGGGTATGGCTCTGGCGCCGCCAGTTAATAACAGTGGCATGCAGGGCGTAGGGGTAATGACGGCCATTCCTCCGGGGATGCCGCGCTAAGCCCGAATCGAAAAATAAAGATTGATCGAATCAATCAAGCAGGAGAAGGAGAATAAATATGTACGGCGGATATGATAATGCCCCCAACATCGGTTTTACGGGGTCAAATATGGCGGGCTTGCCGACTACACTCGATCAGGTCAACCCCGGTTACTACAATCAAATCGCGGCGTTCATCGCCAGCAAAGGACCGAATGCCCGCCTTGCGTCGTTCTCAGGTCTTGTGTTGTACGACACGCTGAGAATTGACGCGGGCGTACTCCCATCAAGAGACTTCACTTTCTTTACGAACCCTGTCAACGCAACCCAGGGCTTGTTTGTCGCTGGCACTCAGTACACGAAGCAGGACATCGACGTTCACCAATGGGTCACAACGGGCGGTCAGTTGTCCCAAGGGTATGAAGCCTTGATATGGGAAATCGGCGTTCAGTTCCGCATTGTAGGCTCGCTTGATAACTCGCTGCAAACAGCGGGCAACTTCATCAACCTTGCTCTCGATCCGGGAACACACACAACGGCCGTTGCTGCAGATGGTGTTCTGATGGGGAACACGATGCGGGCGTTTCAAGAGAGCTTGTTTTTCAGTTTCTTTATCAATCAGACGAATTTCGAGTTGGGGCCCGGGTGGAGATTCCCGGCCGGCTGTTATGGTTCGTCGGGCTTCGCTACAGCGTACTCGGGCGCGACCGCTCCGGCATTTGGGGTCGAGGACGGCTACGCAAACAACGGCTTCGGATGGGCCTATCAAATGCCTGTGATGCGGCATCTGCCGCCGCTCACCAAATTCGGAATCAAGATGAGCGTGCAAAACCCGTTTACGACGGCCTTGGTTGGACCTGTGCGAATAGTCGTCACACTCGGCGGGATCGGCGTCCAGCCTGTGACCGGCTGATTTCTGACGTTCGGTTCTTCTCATTACTTGTGGGGCGAGGCTTTTGCCTTGTCTCGCCCCACAGTTTTTTTCAACGGGAGAAAGAGAGAAAGACATGAAATACACAATCATCGACAGCAAAAAGAAAACCCTCTTCATTCAACAGAATTACGACAAGATCGAAGAAGCTCAAAAGAGGCTTGAGGCATTAAATCAAAAATTCGCCAGTCGCTATTCGCTCGCCATCGTCGGCGTTGACGCTGATGGAAATTTTCAGGATCTAGCAGACAAAGCGCCAAGCAAAACACCGAGCAAATAGGAGTCTCCATTCATGAACCCTGTAAAACAAATCGGTCGCTATCAGTTGCCCATTCTCAACGTCGTGGCGATCTCGCTCCGAACAGGCTGGCGCGCATGGCTCAGGCCGGGATACGACGCAACATTGATCAATGGCCATGTGATTCATTTGACCGAAGAAGAGAAGGCCCAATTAGACCAAGAACGCGAAACGCATGAAACCGTCATGCAGATCTACGGAATGGCGAAAGGCTTAGGGCTTCGCACGTAGTGGGGGAAGCAATGTATTATTTCAATAAGTTTACTTACAAGATTCTCGATCTCTATCAGACACACCTGATCTTTTTTGACACTATCCCAATTGGCTTTGCCGGAGTCGCAAGCGAACGACCAGCGCCGGTCTTTACCAACGAAGTATCAGAGGATGTGCTGTACTTCGGCGGGGAATTGAGCTTTAGCAATGCCGGTGTGTTGGTCAGAATCAAGGCCATCAGCCCGCAATATGAATGGATGGTCAACGATGACGCCTTGCCGCAAGACACCCCGGCTAATGCCGTGTTTGGCGTGTTCTCGCAATCTCTCCCAATAATCCCTTGGGTATCTCCGTTTTTTCTGAAGAAACAAGGAAGGCTTCAATTGCAATGGACAAATTCAGCCGCCGCGCCAACAACAGGCGGCTTTGTGACGTTGCATGGTCTTCGGCTAACGAACCCTGTCAACGGGTCAGGATGGGATTACGCTATGGGGCTGACTTCATGAATCGAAAGACTAAAACTTGCCGAATAGAAACCGGGGATCTTGTGACCTCCATGCTGTGTGGGCCTAAGTGGTCGCCCTACGCGCAGGCTATTGCGGATCATTATCCTGTTCAGATGCCATGGTATCTGACAAAAACTGTGAACTTATCCGATACTGGCGCTGTCAGCCCGCGATTCACTCAGATCACAAGTCCGCAGTTGCATGATGTCTTAATATTGGGAATGTCGGCTCTCGTCTTCAATACACCGCTTTTTACCGACAACGGGAACTTTATTTATTTAAATATAACCGATAAAGAAACCGGCATTCCATGGGTTGCGCCCAACACAATTGGCTATGCGCCTTTGCCGGCCTTTGCCGGTGTCAACCTTCCTACAGTTGGCCCATCGTTGGTGAATCTATCGACAACGCCCATTATCAAATTGCCCGAAGCGTTTTTTTTACCGAGGGGTGTACAACTCAAACTCGACTGGACGGCTATCGCGAGCAATGTCAGTGTGGTCAACAGAAGCGCATCGCTAACCATGATCGGGGTTCAGTTAATCAATCCAAAGCAGGGAAGCAAGGCCCCAAGCCATGTGACCATGCCCAATGGCGATACTATTCCGGTTGGCTCCCGCATGCCGTGGTTTGGATGCGTTCCGTTCGGCGGAAAACTTTCAACTGGCGTGATAAGAGGTTTCAACAATTTTACTCTACCGATTGGCCAGCAATTGTTACAGTTTTTTCCACCGCTTGATTGCAATGTTGAAATGCATGATAGCTACGGAAATTTTCTAGTCTCGCCTACGGCTTATGATGGGCTGGCGGGCGCTGGGTTTCCCACCACCTTTTTAACTATGAAATTTACGGACATGGGCGCTGAAAACGATTGGACCCCAGGGCTATCCCCCACACCGGCATTGTTGGGCAAAGAAACAGATGTTCAGCCTGTCATGCCGTTTCCCAAACCTGCTTATTTGGAAACGGGACATCGAACGGCTTTTACAGCGCAAAATAATACGACGGCTGTCGCCGGCCAGGTCAATCAAGGGACGGTGACAATCAGAGGGGTAAGGCTCTGCGAGTACTGATATGTTGCAAACACTTCACATAAAAAAAATCGTTGAGCTTTGTCATCCGGAGTCGCTAAAAGAAGCGATAGAACTTCAACATAATATCAAGCCCGTTAAATTCGGCGATCGCATTGGTTGGGCTGCCGGTACAGTCTCTTTCGCTAGTTATCAGATTCCCGAAGACGCCGCTTACATGCTGGTCTTGCGTACCGAGTGTTATGTGTTTACTGAAGTCGCGGCCGCTCCGGGCTTCGGGATGTTTTCCCCGCCGCCGTTCGCCTCCGGATTCTGGACGTATACGGACATTGCCGTCGGAACGAATGCCTCATATCAACTGACGCCAACTTTACCTCTTCATATTCTTTGTGACACCGACGAAATTTTATTCGCTAAAGGCGATCACAATCTGTCACTGACGGTCACACTCGGCGCCGCTCCGGATGCAAACGCCCGATTTATTCGAACTCTGGTTTATGGCTATATGATCGGGGCTAAGATCGCGGATCGAATTGGCGGCAATGAATCAACTTATTTCAGCACACTAAGCTCTTGATTATGACCTCTTACGAAAGACGCCATCCCCCCGATGAATTAGGCTGCCACAAACGGCAGTCAGGCGGGGCGATTGGCTCATTGATCGAAGATTTTCTACTACTCGAAAGCGATCCGGGCACAGAGACGGACAAGCTACTACTCGAAAGCGATCCGGGCACAGAGACGGACGCGCTATTGTTACAAAGCTCCACTTGATATTTTGATATATGGCCTCATCGAAACTTTCAGCGCTGGTTAGCCTGGGAGCGAATCAAGTCCCCACTGATTTGCTCTATATCGATGATGTGTCAGCTGGCGCGGCGGGGTCAAAATCAATTACGCCTAACGACCTGCTTGCGCTCATTACGCGCAATATAACCGATGGCGCCCTCAGATTCGGAGCTTTTGCGGCGCCGGCCGTCTCAGGAGCGGCGCAGGGCGCGATCTATTTCGACTCGGCCACGAATCGACTTTTGTTCTCAGAAAACGCTGGCGCTTACATTCGAATCGGCAATGTGACCGGGCCAGCGGCGGCGACAGACGAAGCCCTGACTCGTTTTGATGGCGCGACGGGCCGTCTGATTCAAAACAGCAATATCACACTAAATGACGCTGGCGTACTCACGTTTCCCGACGACATCAGACAAGTTTTCAATCCGGGCGCGACGGTCGCCGGCTTGAACGTTGGCGCGCTCGCCGGCGATCCTTCGACGCCGATCAATGGCGATTTGTGGTACGACTCAACCGGCAACTTGCTCCGGGCCAGGATCAACGGCGCAACTGTCAGTCTAGGCGCGGGCGGCGGCGGAACTCCGGGCGGCGCGGATACTCAGATTCAATTCAACAACGCCGGCGCGTTTGATGGGGTGACCGGCTTCACGTCGAATGGAACGAACGTTACGGCGGGATCTGGCAATCTCCGGGCGACCAGACCGCAGTTTACGACTTCAATTGACGACAGCGCGGGCAATGAATTCTTTTTGCTAACAGCCACAGGAAGCGCGGTAAACGAATTTGCCGTGGCCAATGCCGCAACGGGCAACGGGCCAATACTCAGCGCAACAGGCTCAGACGCGAATGTTCCAATCACGGTCTCGCCAAAGGGGGCAGGGATTCTTGAATCAACCGGACCATTACGCCTGAGTGGTTCCGGGAGTGACACCTTTACAACTCCGGCAGCGAACAACGTTCCCACAAAAATCAATATTCCCGTTTACGATCCAGGCGCTTTCGGACAGATCGTTGCGATGGGAATCGGTAATATAGGGACTAATCGCCGGGTTCTCAGTCTATTCGATGCGCGCACGGTTGTTCATCAACCCACTTTGGCTATATTCACGCCCGATGAAAACAACTTAGCGGGTTTCTCATGGGAAGGCAGCAATTCAGAGCTAACGTTTAAAACCACAGTCACGAATGGTGTAATTCGCTTTAGCGATGGGACAAGCAGCGCGCAAGTATTAATCGCCCCTGCGGCGACTTCGGCGGGCGGCGGATTTTTACATGTCGTGTCAGCGAGCGCTGGCGGCGTTGCGCTTAGAGCCGATAGCGCGGCCACTCCTACTGTCGATATTGCCCGATTCACGATCAATGGCTCTACGAGCGTGGGGACTTATACCGGAATCGCCAAAGGTGGGACGGTGTTTACGCCTCGAAACGCCGTCACGGGCGCAGCCGGCGGAACGACCAATCTTGATTTTTCGCTTGGCAACATTCAGCAATTCACCTTTGGCGCGGGCAATGAGACTTTGACTTTCTCGAACATTCCAAACTCCGCAAAACTGACAATCGTGATCATTCAAGACGGAACAGGCTCCCGAACCTTGACATGGCCGGCGACGGCTAAGTTTATCGGCGGCGTTGCTCCCACACTTTCTGCGGCTGCCGGGGCGCGGGACATCATCAATTTCTATTCAGATGGGACAAATATTTACCAGACGAGCGCGATCGCGCTCGCTGTGGCTTGATTATGAAAATTACGCTTCATCGATTAAACCTGAGCTATAACGCATTGACGAGGCTCGCGGCCTGCGAGTTTCCCAAAGAGCATCACAAGCTTGCGTATACAATCGCGCGCGTCGTTCGATCGGCAACGCCTGAGATTGAGGCGCTTGCCGAATCGCTCGAAGACCTTGCGCGCAAGTGTGGCGTCGGGCCAGGTCAAGAACAACAACCGCCGAATTTTGAAGGAGCGAAGGAATACAACGAACGCGCTTTAGCATTGATGAAGGAAACAGAGTGTGAACTATGGGGCGATCCGATTCCATTCGATATGATCGCTGGCGTTGTTTCGATTATTCCTATGGAGCTAGTTTTGCTTGATTGGCTGATTACGACTGAACCCGAGTAGATGGCAAGATAGATGGCAAGCTCAAAACTCACAGCATTATCAGATTTGGCCATTCCGGCTCTGACCGATGAAATGTACATCGTCAGGCCGTCTGATGGCGCGGCTGGCTCTCGTAGCGTCACGTTGACGAACCTGCGGGCTTTTTTGTTGGGCGGCGTTCGGGACAATATAGAAGTCAATATGTCGACAGTTGGTAATGTCGATGCAGGCCCCGATGTTCTGCATACCTTCACTCTCGGCGCTGGCAGTCTAGCGGCAAACGAGGATTATCTGTGGTTGCGCTACGCCGGGGCGTTTGCCGCGAATGCAAACACTAAAACATTGATTATACTTTTCGGTGGCCAGACGGTTAGCAATCTTGCTCAGATCCAGAATGGAGGCGCATGGGTGTATGACATAATTTATACGCGCGTCTCCGACACCACGGTTCGATGCGCGAGTCAAATATCCTGGGGAAGGCTGCGCAGGCCTTCAGGAGGGGCGCTCACGGATGACGGCCTGCTCACTGGAGAAGTTGCGCTAATAACCGTAGCTGACTTGGATACAACGGCAATGATCTTGGAAGTCCAGGGCGGCAACGCTGGATCTGCAACCGATGACACCGTTCAGAATCTCTCAATTATTGAGCTTGTTAAAAATTAAGATCGACTCTCATGCGCTTTTTGGGTGAGCGCATGGAGAACGTTGCGGCCGGCCTCGGGGCGTTTGGTCTATGGAATCGGGGCACGATAGGCCAAATCAATGCGTTGGTGAGGAAGCCGGCCGCAACGGTTACTTGATTCGCTATGAAAGAACAATCAACAGACATTTCTATTCTGCCAGCGTCGGCTGATTCAAACCAGATTGAGATTGTTTGCCCCGAGTGTGGCAAAGGCGGCATATGGGCTTTTCCCGAGGGTTTTCAAGTCGTCATAGAGGGAACATTACTTGTGACATGTTCAAACGGTCATCAGTGGGGGATCTGTAATGGCTGACAGGCTGACAACAGAACAACTGAGACAGTTGGTTGTCTCCAAGGCCAATCAGTACGGAATCAATCCGGGCATCGCCCTTGCGCAGATCGCGCGCGAATCGGCCAGCTATCGCCCCGATGTCGTCTACGGTCCTTTTGTCGGCGGCGCCGGCGAGCGGGGTATGTCTCAGTTCACGCCAGGCACATGGGCGCGCTTTGGCTCCGGGCCGCACACCAATGCATATGATCCGGTCAAAGCGATGGACGCATGGGGAAAGTACATGGCCTATCTCTTGAGTCTCTTTCCAAGTGATTATTCAAAAGCCCTGACGGGCTATAACGGCGGTGAGGGCCACATCACCAACCCGGAGAGATACGGGGCCCCATCGCAGGCCGCGCAAAGATATGCCCGAGAGATCTTAGCCCAAGCAGGTTGGACGGCTGATTCTGTTGTTCGTCTTGATCGGATCGAAGTCTCTTCAGGCGACTTTCCAATCTGGCTTATAATTGGCGCGGCTGGATTATTAGTCTGGTTTGCTTTTAGTGACTGACTGATTTTCGATTTACTTCCTACCAACCCCAACGTTTCATTTCTCTCCGGGCCGTGAATGATCTTCACGGCCTTTTTTGCGTTTAAATGACCGTGGTTGATTTTGCTCTTGTCAGGAGTCGGACAGCTTTCATGTCTTTCGACAGTGGCGGGCCTGTGAAGTGTATGGGGCGTTGTGGTCTGAAGCCATACTTCGAGAGCGACGACCGATGCTAGCACCCCGACCTTTTAGGATTCGCCGCTCTCAGGTAATGGCGACCTTTGACCACGCGAGGGAATCGATTCCTTCCTTGCATGCTAGGGCCGTTGCTCGGCAACGCCTGTGTCTACTCCACAGCGCGCATGGTCAAGGCGATTATATATCAATCTCAGAAGGAAACTCATCGGCCTTCTTGATCAGCGTTGCCGGATCAATGCCCATAATCTTCAGAAAGCCGAGGGTAATCATGGTGAATCCTTGCATCTGTTGTTCAAGTTCTTCCGGCGTCTTCGGGTCGCGTGGAACATATGCCCGCTTCCTCTCCGCGTTCTGGGATTTGATTTTGCGCTTTCGTTCTTTCTTTGGCGGCTTTGGCGGTTTGATCATGGAAGCTCCTTTTAAAGAAAAGCCCCGACTCGTGCCAGGGCTCAGAATGGTCATGGAATATATTCGGAATCTCACCCAACGGCGGGGAGTATATCACGAACAATTGGCTCATTTCCTCATAAAGCGTATCATAAACTCTAGTCTTTAAGCCTCTCCAAGCGTGTCTGTATGTGTAGCCGGCTCAATGGCCATTCGCCGGCAATCAAGATGGGGTTATCGAGACATCACTTTCGCCACAGCCCTTCGAACCGCTTCGAAGCGGTTCGCGTGTATCGGACTGTGTGATGAATGTTCTGATGACCCAAATAGTCTTGGATCAATCGAGTATCGAATCCCTTGTTGGCCAGGTAGTAGCCGCACGAATGCCGGAGCATGTGCGGCCGGACCTTGAACGCCAACCCTGCGCGCTTTCCGATCTGTTCGAACAAATAGTTGACGGCCTGACGCGTCATCGAGCCCCGCTCGCCCACGAAGAGATGCGGCAAATGAGCGAACTTCGACTCTCCCCGAATCCGGAGCCAGGCGCGGAGAGCGCGCAGTTCGTCTCCTTCGAGGGGATGTTCGGTCGAGAGACTTCCCTTCAGGCGGCGAACTTGCATCCGGGCCGTTCGAAGGTCAACTTCTTCGAGGCGCACATCGATCAGCTCTGACACCCTGAAGCCGTGACGATAAGCCAGGAGCGCGAGCAAGAAATCCCGAGGGCCGTGAGTTCCCTTCCGGGCGGCTATCAAAAATTGCTCGATCTCGGCGTCGGTCAGAAAGTCTTTTACGCGACGATCCACAGTCAGTGTTTTCATATTCTTTACTTTACAGAAGTTGGAGACCATAGAGAAGCCCGCGAAAATATTGGTGATTTTCGCGGGCTTTTTGCCTGATTCCATTCAAAAGGAACTTTTTGTTAAGAATCCCCCAGGACTTCTAAGGCTCGCTCTTTGGATACTTCATGAGAGTTTTGCATGTTGGCAACCTTTTTGGCCTCAGCCTCAGAATCTATTTTCCAAATAAAATCCTGCGCCCACCACGGCAAATCTATTGCGATCTCACGCGATGGAAACATCGCTACAGTGTTATCCGTGATGATGGCCTTGTTCTGATGGATGTCAGCCGGCAATTTCTTTTCTTGTCGGATGAAAGAAGCAATTGGACAATTACACCCATTGCGGGCCGTTCCAACGGTTGAACCATCCGGCTTTGATTCGAGCCATTGCTTAAACTCTTCTTTATCGAACAAGCTTTGATCAATCTTCATCTCTCAATCCCCTTTCGATTATTGCTTCTCCAATTTTTCGTTAAACCACTTCCTACACCACGCGCACCACCACAGCCACGGATTGCGGCTATTGAGATCGAGCGGCGTCTCTTTGCAGATTGGGCATATCGGCTTATCGGCCATCGGTCGAACTCCCTTTCATATTGTTCGTATGGGTCTTCTTCGTCATCATTGCGTGAGCCGAAGTCTAAATACCAAAACTGATCTAGCCTCCAAAATAGATCGCACATTTCCTCGCGCTCGCATTGTTCTCGCTGGCATATCGCGCAGACCATCGGTCAATTCCCTTTCGATTCGTTTAAATCTATTGATAGCTCACGATCAAACGGCGGCAATTCCACTTGGTCAACATCAGATTCAAATATCACCTTGATGCCTTGCGAATCAAAGAGCCGAACAAACTGTTCTTTAGTTGCGCCGATGCCAGTGTAAGAGCGCACGAGTAGGCAATCTGCGCCTGAACGCTTCACCTGTCGAAGAATTGCTGGATAGTCGTCTCCTATAGTCGGTTTGATTTCAACTGGAAATATGAACTCTTTAGACGTTGTAGGCCATGCTCGGTCATTGACTGATTCGCTAGCACACCATTGAATTCCTGTCCTAATATCGAAGCAAACATCAATTCCCCTTGATGTCTCAAATCTGGGCGAAGAGATAGCGATCAACTTGGCTGTCTGTGTCAAGTTCATCGCCGTTTGTGCAAGCTTCTCCTGATCCCGCTGCCTATAATCCCTAAAACGGGCAG
>Ga0075430_100000281_pt1 | contig 35697 bp, 28 predicted proteins | sample RhiMetdeltSRZDD4_FD_75294 | JGI IMG/M metagenome (GOLD analysis project Ga0075430, IMG submission 75294) | Populus rhizosphere microbial communities from Tennessee, USA - Rhizosphere MetaG P. deltoides SRZDD4 | ecosystem: Host-associated > Plants > Roots > Rhizosphere > Soil | place: USA... | reverse complement strand
CGCCTCACCGCCTGGCAGAACTGGATCTTCCAGCGCCCGAACGCGGTCGGCGAGGAGGGCGCGCTAAAGCGTTACGGCACCGGCCAGCGGCCGGCGTTCGATACGAAGAGGGTGTGATGCGAAGCGGAGCCGCGAACGCGGTGCGCTCCCTCCCCCCTTGTGGGGGAGGGTTGGGGAGGGGGGTGGTTGTTGTTGTTCGCGCAGTGCCCACCAACGAAGACCCCCACCCCTTACCCCTCCCCACAAGGGGGAGGGGAAGAACGGAGAGAGCGCGCGAGCCCAGAGACGAATAAGAGGAGTGTTCCATGAATATCCAACCCGTCGACTATTCGACCAAAATCCCGAACAACGTGAACCTCGCCGAGGATCGCGCGGTGCTGCGCGCGCTGGAGAGCTGGCATCCCGGCTATATCGACTGGTGGAAGACCATGGGGCCGGAGGGCTTCCAGGAGTCGCTGGTCTATCTGCGCACCGCGGTCTCGGTCGATCCCAAGGGCTGGGCGAAATTCGACTACGTGAAGATGCCCGATTACCGCTGGGGCATCTTGCTGGCGTCGCAGGAGGAGGGCCGGACGATTCCGTTCGGGCAACATCTCGGCGAGCCGGCGTGGCAGGAGGTGCCGGGCGAATACCGCGCCATGTTGCGGCGGCTGATCACCATCCAGGGTGACACCGAGCCCGCGTCGGTAGAGCAGCAGCGCCATCTCGGCAAGACCGCGCCGTCGCTCTACGACATGCGCAACGTGTTTCAGGTCAATGTCGAGGAGGGTCGTCACCTCTGGGCGATGGTCTATCTGCTGCAGAAATATTTCGGCCGCGACGGCCGCGAGGAGGCGGCCGAGCTGCTGCAACGCCGCTCCGGCGACGCCGATAAGCCGCGTATGCTCGGCGCCTTCAACGAGGAAACGCCGGACTGGCTGTCGTTCCACATGTTCACGTTCTTCACCGACCGTGACGGCAAGATGCAGCTCGAGAGTCTGGCGCAGTCGGGCTTCGATCCGCTGTCACGCACTTGCCGCTTCATGCTGACGGAAGAAGCGCACCACATGTTCGTCGGCGAGACCGGCATCGGCCGCACCTTGCAACGCACCTGTGAAGCGATGAAAGAGGCCGGCATCGAAGACGTCGACGATATCGAGCGCGTGCGCGCGCTTGGCGTCATCGACCTGCCGACGATGAAGAAGAAGCTCAACCTGCATTACTCGCTGTCGCTCGACTTGTTCGGCGCCGAGGTTTCGACCAACGCCGCCAACGCGTTCAATGCCGGCATCAAGGGTCGCTTCCAGGAGACCAGGATTCGGGACGATCACAGGCTCGACACCGCGACCTATCCGGTGCTGAAGCTGGTCGACGGCGTGATCAAGCGCGTCGACGAGCCGGCGCTCACCGCGATCAACATGCGGTTGCGCGATGACTACACTGCGGATTGTCAGCGGGGCCTCGACCGCTGGAACAAGATCATCGAGCGCACCGGCGTCACCTACAAGCTCGAACTGCCGGACGTCGCCTTCCACCGTCACATCGGCGAGTTCAAGGACATCCATGCGGCGCCGGACGGCCAGATGATCGACGAGGCCGCCTGGAATCGCGACAAGGACAAATGGCTGCCGTCGAGCGACGACGGCGAATTCATCAAGAGCCTGATGAAGCCGGTCAGCGAGCCCGGACAATTCGCGAGCTGGATCGCGCCGCCCAAGGTCGGTATCGACAACAAGCCCGGCGATTTCGAATACGTGAAGATCGCGGCCTGACGCCTCCGGGAGGCGGTTTCTTCCCTCCGGCGATACGGTTGAACCAACCGGTGTTCCGGCGCGACATAGGACATTCGTCCCGTGCGGTGCCGGAGGCCCTACCCATGATTGCATTGCGGCGCATCGCGCCCTGCGCCCTGCTGGCGTTCACCTTGCTGGCCACGCTGGTCATCGTGCCGGGACAGGCCCATGCCGCCGAGCGCATTCTTTCTTTCATTAGCGACGTGACGGTCCAGCGCGACGGCGACCTGGACGTCACCGAGACGATCACCGTCGACGCCCAGCAGGACCAGATCCGCCGCGGCATCCTGCGCGACTTTCCGACCATCTATCGAAGCCGGGACGGGAGGCGTGTCGAGGTCGGCTTCACCGTGATGTCGGTGATGCGCGACGGCCGCGCCGAGACCTATGCGATCGAGAAGCTCGCGAACGGCGTGCGCGTCCGCATCGGCCGCGCCGACGCGATGCTGAACACCGGCCGGCATGAATTCGTCATCCGGTATCGGACCACGCGGCAGATCGGCTATTTCCCGGAATTCGACGAGCTCTACTGGAACGCGACCGGCACCGGCTGGACATTCCCGATCGATGTCGCGGAGGTGCGCATCACGCTGCCGGAGCACGTGCCGTTTACCCAGCGGGCGTTCTACACCGGTCCGCAGGGCGCGACCGGGACCGACGCCTCCGTGGTCGACGAGCAGCCCGGCCGTATCGTGTTCCGCACCACCAGGCCGCTGCCCGCCCGCAACGGACTCACCGTCGCCGCCGCCTGGCGCAAGGGCGTGCTCGATCCGCCGCGCGGTCCCGGCCTGTTGGAGCGGGCCAGCGATTGGATCGTTCAGACCTGGGTATTCCGGCATCTGCCGCTGGTGATGGCGATGATCGGACTGCCGCTCGTGCTCGGCTACTACGCCTATGCCTGGTTGAAGATCGGCGGCGGGCCGCGGCGCGGCACTATCATCCCGCTGTTCACGCCGCCGGACGGCATGTCGGCCGCGGCCACGCGTTACGTCCGGCGCATGAATTTCGACGCCAAGACGCTGACCGCGGCGCTGATCGAACTCGCGGTCAACGGTCGGCTCAAGTTCACCGAGGGCACGGTCGCGAAGGGCAAGCGCAAAGGCCAGGACAAGATCACGATCGATAAATGCGAGGGCGGCAAGCCGGTCGGCGCGGCCGAGGAGGTCGCCATCAAGCGGCTGTTCCATTCGCGTGCTTCAGTGGCGCTGACTCAGGCGAGCTCGACCGAATTGCGGTCGGCCTTGAACGGCCTCAAGGACGGACTGCGCAAGGCTTACGACAACGTCAGCTTCCGCTCGAATTTCGACTGGGCCGGGTGGGGGCTGTTGGCGTCGCTCGTCGTGATGGCGGCCGTGGTCGCCGCCAATTGGACCAGCGAGGACGATCTGTTCGGCAGCACGCTGTTCGTGCTGCTGTTGCCGATACCCGCGCTGATGCTTGGGCTTTCGGTTCTGACCATCGCCTGGCGTGCGCAGGGCGTCGAGCGCGTCGTCGCGGTAACGGTCGGCCTGGCGTTCACGTCGCTCGGCGCGATCGGCTCCTACTTTCTTCTGCTGGCCTACCGCTCGGATTGGTCGGAGATCATGCCCAGCGTTGCGGCGTTCGCGCTGGCGCCGGTCGCGGTGTTTGCATTCCCGCTGTTCAAGGCGCCGACGCCGTCCGGGCGTCAGCTGATGGATGCGATCGAGGGCTTCCGGCTCTATCTCGGCGTCGCCGAGGAGGATCGGTTGCAGGCGTTCTATCCGCCGGAGAAGACGCCGGAGCTGTTCGAGAAATATCTGCCCTATGCGATCGCGCTCGATGTCGAGAACGCATGGGCCAAACGCTTTGACGGGGTCCTCACCGACGCGATGATCGAGGAGATGCAGCGCACCTGGTACATGAGCGATGACAAGGATCGCACCGACCTGAGCCGCATTGTCAGCTTCGTCTCGACCAGTCTGGCGGAGACCGTTGCCGCGGCTTCTACGCCGCCCGGCTCGAGCGGCAGCAGCTCCGGATCGAACAGCGACTCCAGTTCGTCGGGTTCGAGCGGCGGCGGTTCGTCTGGCGGTGGCGGCGGTGGTGGCGGCGGGTCGGGCTGGTAACTAACCCTCGCGGCCGTAGATGTTGACGGCCTCCTGCTGATCGAGCCGGACCGAACCGGCCGGGACTTGCCCGGCGGTCTCCTGAAAGGCGTTCAGCGTGAACGACCATCCGGTGGCGAGCACGGCCACGGCAACGAGAGCAAGGATAAAGACGCGCATGGGTCTCTCCAAGGGAACCCGTCCCATGCCCTTGAGATAGGGAGCGCGGTGGCGCTTCCCAAGCACTTCGCCGTGATCGGGAGAGGTTACTCCGCCGCTTCCGAGGCGCGCGCGTAGTCCCACCACGGGCACACGCCGGCCATGCGTTCATAGTTGCCGTCGATCACGTTGACCGGCTTGCGCAGGCCCGCCGCCGCCGCGGAGATGCGAAGCTTGCGCGCTTCGACGCGGCCTTCCGGCGGCATCCACATGCGGTCGTGACCCCACATGCTCGGGCCCCAGTTGACCTCCTCCGGCTGCCAGTTGTCGACGTCGATGACGCGTCCGCCCCAGCCGTATTCCACCATGAAGCCCGACGGCGTGTTGGAATAGAACGAGGTCACCTCGTCGTTGATGTGCCGACCGAGCGTGACGCCGATGCGGCCTTCCTCACCGAGCGCGAGGTCGTAGCACTGGCCGACGTCGTCGAGGTTGTAGAGCTCCATCATCAGATGGTGCGTGGCTTGCCGACCCGTCTCGATGAACGCGATCGAATGGTGGCGCGGATTGGCGTGGAAGAAATAGGCGTTGAACGGCCGCGTCATGAAATCGGACAGGCGGAAGCCGAGCACGTCGCGATAGAACGGGATCACGTCGTGGACGCTTTTGACGTGCAGCACCGCATGGCCCATGCCCAGCGTGCCGGTGCGGAAGCCGGAGATGTTGCGGCCCGGCTTGAACGGATCGCTCGCCACCTCGGCGCCGTGGAAAATCTCCAGCCGGTTGCCGATCGGATCATCGAAGGCGATGAGCCCGGCGACGCGCCGCTCGTCGGCCAGCGCGCGGGTTCCGCGCGTGACGGGCACGCCGGCCTGTTCCAGCCGTGCAGCGTAGGCGTCGACGGTGGCGGCGTCCGCCACCTCCCAGCCGAAGAAGCCGACGCCTTCGCCACCGTCCGGGGTGACGAGGACGCGCTGCTTGCGATCATCCATGCGGAAGGCGAGGCTGCCGCGGCTCTTGTCGACAAGCTGGAGACCTAAGAATTTCTCGCCGAAGCCCGCCCAGTCCTCGAGCGACTTGGCGCGCACGCCGACATAGCCCAATCCTTGAATGGTCATCGCGGCCTCGTCTCTACAGCATGTTCAGGTCGGCTTGGGTCTCTCCCCCGCTCATTCCCGCGCAAGCGGGAATCCAGAATCTTCTTCTCTCTGGGTCCCCGCTTTCGCGGGGACGAGCGGATGAGAGATCGCAAGTTTATCCCGACACGACATGCGCTAATCCTGCGGCGGGACGCCGGCGTCTTTCACGGCTTTGGCAAATCGCGCCAGATCCGACTTGTATTGTACCGCAAACGCGGCGGGCGTTGAACCGACAACCTCATTGGCGGTGGCGTCCAGGCGGGCGCGGATATCGGGCATTTGCAGCGCCTTCGCGGCCTCGCGCTGAATCAACGCAATAACCTCCGCCGGCGTTCCGGCCGGCACGAACCAGCCCTGCCAACTCGACGAGTCGAAGCCGGGCACGCCGCTTTCCGCGATGGTCGGCACGTCGGGCAGCGATGCCGCACGCTTGGGACCGGCGATCCCCAGCGCGCGCATCTGGCCGGCGTCGATGATCGGCTTGGCGGTTGCGAACGGCACGATCGCCAAGTGCACCTCGCCCGCGATCAGCGCGGTGTTGAGCGGTGCGTCGCCCCGGTAGGGGATCGCCTGGAATTTGACGCCACCCGCATGCATCAGCATTTCCATGGTCAGGTGGAGCGGCGTGCCGATGCCGGTGGTGCCGTAGTTGAGGATGCCGGGCTTGGCTTTTGCAAGCTCGATCACGTCGCGTGTGGTTTTCACCGGCAGCGAGGGCGTCGCCACCAGCAGCAGCTGCGATGCGACGAGCTGCGTGACCGGGATGAGACCGTTCACCGGATCGAACGGCAGCTTGCGGTAGAGCGCCGGGCTGATCGCGAGACCATTGGTATTTTGCAGAATGGTGTGGCCGTCGGGCGGCGATTTCGCCACGACGTCGGACGCGACATTGCCGCTGGCGCCCGGACGGTTCTCGACGATCACGGGCTGGCCGAGCGACTCCGTGAGTTTCTGGCCCAGCATGCGGGCCAGGAGATCGACGGTGCCGCCGGCCACGAACGGCACGACGATGCGGATCGGTTTTGATGGATAAGGTTGCGCGGACGCCGGCGGCGTGGCGAGCAGGACGAGGGCGCACGCGACCAGCAAGGCGGACCGTCTCATGGCGTTGTCTCCCTTACACTCGGTCGTCATTCCGGGGCACCGCGCAGCGGTGAGCCCGGAATCCATTCCCGCTTTTGGCACCGGGATTATGGATTCCGGACAGCCGCTTTCGCGGCTTCCGGAATGACGCCGGAGAATAGTCTACTGCAGCGGAATCCCCGCTTCCTTGATGACCTTAGCAAATCGTCCGACATCGTCGCGGAATTTCGCGGCGAAGGCATCCGGCGATGAGCCGACCGGCTCGTTCCCCATCGCCAGCATGCGCTTCGCCATCGTGGGATCGCCGACGATCTTGGCGACCTCGCGGTGGATCGCGGCGACGACCTCGGGCGGCGTTTTCGCCGGCACGAACCAGCCCTGCCAGCCGGAGGCTTCGAAGCCCGGCACCGCTTCCTCGGACAGCGTCGGCACATCGGGCATCAGCGCCGAGCGTTGCGCGCTCGACACCGCCAGCGCGCGGATTGCGCCTGATTGGACATGAGGCACGATCGCCGCGAGCGGCACGACCGCGACATCGACCTCGCCGGCGACCAGCGCGGTGTTGAGCGGCGCGTCGCCACGATAAGGAATCGCCTGGATGTCGATCCCGGCCGCGCGCTTGAACATCTCCATGGTCAGGTGCAGCGAGTTGCCGACGCCGGTCATGCCGTAGTTGAGGCCGCCGGGCTTCGCCTTGGCGAGCGCGACCAGCTCTTTGGCGGTGCGCGCCGGCAGCTTCGGGTGGGCCACCAGCACCGTCGAGGTGGCGACGAGCTGCGTCACCGGGATGAAGTCGCGCATCGTGTCGAACGGCAGTGACTTGTAGATCGCCGGGCTGATCGCCTGGCCGTTGGTGTTCTGCAGGATGGTGTAGCCGTCGGGCGGCGACTTCGCGACCTCGTTGGCCGCCGTGGTGCCGCCGGCGCCGGGGCGGTTCTCGATCACCACCGGCTGGCCGAGCGTCTCCTGAAGCCGCGCACCGACGATGCGCGCGAGCTGATCGACGGCGCCGCCGGCCGCGAACGGCACGACCACGCGGATCGGCTTGGATGGATAGGGCTGGGCGAGGGCGGGGGTGGCGATGAGCAGCGCACCGATTGCGCAGCCAAATACGAGTGCCAACTTGTTCATAGCTCTCTCCGGCGTCATGCGCGGGCTTGACCCGCGCATCCATTCTATTCGCAAGAATATGGATCGCCGGGTCAAGCCCGGCGATGACGATCGAGAGAGCTATCCTAGTGTGGGATCAAGGCTCACGCCGCGACGTTACCGAGGAACGTCTCGATCTCGTGGCGCAGATTGTCGACCGCGCCCTCCACCGATTTCGACGCGGAAAGCACGACCTCCGCCGACGTCCGGGTCGCGACCGCCGCGTCGGCGACCTGGCCCAGCTCGGCGGCGATCTTGCTCGTCTCCTGCGCCGCATTGGCGACGTTGTTGGAGATGTCGATCGTCGCGGCGCCCTGCTCCTCGATCGATCCTGCGACCGCGGCGGTATACGAGCTGATGTCCTCGATGCACTTCTCGATGCTGCCGACGGCCTGGATCGCGCCCTTGGTGGACGCCTGCACCGCCGAGACCTGTTCGGACACGTCCTCGGTCGCCTTGCCGGTTTGCAGCGCGAGCGATTTCACTTCGGACGCGACCACGGCGAAGCCGCGCCCGGCTTCGCCAGCCCGCGCCGCTTCGATGGTGGCGTTGAGCGCGAGCAGGTTGGTCTGGCCGGAAATCTGCTGGATCAGGTTGATGACGTCGCCGATCTTCTGCGCCGCATTCGACAATCCCGAGAATTCATTGTTCGTCACCCGGACCTTGCTCACGGCGTCGAACACGACCTTGCTGGTTTGCGCCACCTGCTGTCCGATCTCGGTGGCGGAACTCGACATTTGACGGGTAGCGACCGCGGCATTCTCGACGCTGACCGAGGCGCCCTGCGACGCTTGCAGGATGCCCTTGGCGCGCTGCGAGGTCTGCTCCGACGAGCCGAACAGCTTGGTCGCTGTCGACTTCATCATGTCGGTGCACTCGGAGAGGGTCGTGAGCACGCTTTCGACGCGCTGGCGGAACGACGCGATGGCGGAATCGATCGAGTCGCGATGCGCCTGCTCGGTTACGTCTTCGTGGGTGGCAACCCAGCCGCCGCCGGGCATCGGCGCCCGCACCACCTTGACCTGGCGGCCATCGGAGAGCTTGTCGACCCGGCTCGAGACGGCGTCGGGGGAATGCTTGTTCAGCGCCGCATACTGGTCGCGCTCCGACTTCGCCAGGATGCCGCTGGCGAGCCGGTGCTTCATGATATCGCTGTGCGTCGTTCCGGGCGCCAGCAAGCCGGGCGGTATCGAATACAGGCGCGCGTAGCGGTCGTTGCAGACGACCAGCCGCTTGTCGCTGTCGAACATGCACAGGCCCTGGGACATGTTGTTCAGCGCAACGTTGAACCGGACCGCCTGGGTCTGCGCATGCGTCGTCAGCGACTCGCGTTCCGTCAACTGGCGGAAGTGGAGGACCGAGATCGCCAGGCCAATCCCGGCCAGCGCGAGAAACAGCGTAAGCGCGACCGTATAGCTCTGCGCCTTGATGCCTTGCAGGAATCCGCTGATCGGAATGTCGATCGCAAACGCGCCCATGACGTCGTTCAGGCGCCACTGGAATTTGTTGTACTGAAGCTGATTGTGACAATTCACGCAGCCCTGCTCATTGGCCAGCGAAGGATAGACCGTGCGCAGGACCTGCCGGTTGTCGATGGTTGTGAGCGTGGAGAGCGGTCCGCGGTCCGCGCTGGTGGTGAATGACTCGACCATCGCGGCCATGCCGGCGTCGACCGGCCCGGTCGTGATCTGGCGCCCCTCGCGTCCGACCCAGCGCAGGACGAAGGTGCTGTTTTCCCCCAGCTGCTTGTTGAAGGTCTCGATCGAGTGCGCGCGGAAAGTCGCTGGGACCGGCGCGTTCTCCCCGAACAGGGAACGCAGGCGCGAGTAGTTGGTCACGAACGCGTCGACAAGCTGAAGCGTGGTGGCCTTTTCATCGACTTTCTGGGCGATAAAGGTCTTCAGACTCGACGTATAGAAATAGCTCGCCACCGCGGCGCTGATGACGCCGGCGAGCATCACGTAGATGAACAGAATCCGCCCGGCCTTCGAGCGAACAAATCGAACAAAGGTACCCATCCCCGACCCGAATTTTGCGAGGCTGGTATTATCGTATTTAAATAGTTAATGAAGCTTATCAATGGAACTTAATGCGGAGCAGAATTGTCCGCGCGACACGCAATTGTTCTCCACATTTTCGTGATGGCGCATTCCAACTGAGAATGATTTTCCGAAAGTGGCTTCGGGATCGTCCGCGAAGTCCCTGCGGTACGCTACGGGCCGCTGCCGGGCTCCAGACCCCGGGCTCGCATCGCGGCGGCGGCTTCCGGCGATGCAAAAAACAAAATCAGCGCCTTGGCCGCGTCGGGTGCGGTGGCGCCGGCGCCGACGACAGCCGACAGATGCGTGGTGAGCTGCAACTCCGCCGGCAGCGGGCCGACGACGTCGAGGCCTTTCACCGGCTTCATGGCGCTGATCTGCCAGATCGCAAGCTCGGCCTCGCCACTCACCACCATCCGGCCCGACGAGGTGCCGTCACCCAGCCGGTACTTCGGCTTCATCGCGTCGGCGATGCCGAGCTGTTCGAAGATCTTGACGGTGTGCACGCCGCTGGCCGCGCCGGTGCCGGGGTCCGAGAAGGTGACGGACTTCACGGCGAGCAGCGCCTTCCGAACGGTCGCCGGCGTGGCGATGTCGGGATAAGGCGTGCCGGCGCGCACGCCGATGCCCATCAGCGAGCGCGCGATGCTGGTGCTCGCGCCCGCGAGCTTGCCGGCCTTTTCCAGGATGTCGACGACGTCGGGCGTCACCACCAGCAGGTCAACGGCTTCGCCCCCGATGACGCGCTTGGCGACCTGCGCCGAGGTGCCGAAGCCGAGCGTGGCCTTATGCCCGCTGGCGTGCTCGAACAGCGGCGCGACATCCTCCAGCATCGTCCGCACGGAGTTAGAAGCCAGGACTTTGACGTCGGCTGCTTGCACGGCGCTCCCCCAAGCTAACGTCCAAAATAGTGACGATGACAACGTCGCGATCAGCGCAAGGCCCAACGCTTTGACGTTCATACTTCACTCCCGGATCATGAGCTGTGTGTCCCCACAGTCTCACGGCCGCATGATATAGTTGCCGCTCCGGTCCGCAATTGCAGAATGTCCGGAACTTGCTCGTCGGGGAGGGCGCGTGATCATCGATGTGTTCAATCATTTCATGCCGCAGCCCTATCTCGATCGGCTGGCGAAGCTCGCGCCCGACCACATCGCGGTGACCGGCTTTCCGCGGTTGAAGCCGCTGGTCGATGTCGATGCCCGGCGTCGCCTGCTCGACCAGTTCGACGATCTGCGCCAGGTAATCTGCCTCGCCAATCCGCCGCTCGAGTTGGTGGCATCGCCCGACCAGTCGCCGGAGCTGGCGCGGGTCGCCAACGATGCGCTGGCGGACGTGTGTCGCAATCATCCGGATCGGTTTCCGGGTTTCGTCGCGTCGCTGCCGATGAACAATGTCGACGCGAGCCTGATCGAAATCGACCGCGCGATCACGCAGCTCGGCGCGCGCGGCATTCAGGTGTTCACCAATGTCGCCGGCAAGCCGTTGAGCGCGCCCGCGTACCGGCCGATCTTCCAGAAGATGGTCGCACACGATCTGCCGGTCTGGGTGCATCCGATGCGCGGCCCGAATTTTCCGGACTATGCCAGCGAGCAGGCGTCGGCGCACGAGATCTGGTTCTCATTCGGCTGGCCCTACGAAACCACCGCCTGCATGACGCGCCTGATCTATTCCGGAGTTTTCGACGAGTTGCCGACGCTGAAGATCATCAGCCATCACATGGGCGGCATGATCCCTTATTTCGCCGGCAAGATTAAGCTCGGCTTCCGGCAGATATTCTTCGGCACCACCGACGACAATCCGGTCGCGCGCGAAAGCGGGCTGAAGAAGCCGCCGCTCGACTATTTCAAGATGCTCTATGCCGACACGGCGCTCGGCGAGGTCGCGCCGACGCAATGCGGGCACGCGTTCTTCGGCACCGGCGCATGTCTGTTCGCGACCGACGCGCCGTTCGATGCCGAGCAAGGCTACCGCCTGATCGCCAACACGCTGAATGCGGTTGAGGCGCTGGACATAACAAAAGCGGAGCGGGAGGAGATATTCTCCGGGAATGCGAGACGGCTGTTGAGGCTTTGATGCTGCAGCTTGCTCAGTCCCTCATGGTGAGGAGCGCCCGAAAAGGGCGCGTCTCGAACCATGGCCACGAATTCGAACCCGCCGCCATCCTTCGAGGCGCCCGCTTTGCGGGCTCCTCAGGATGAGGGTGGAGTAAATAGCGGCGCTAGGGGGATGCCATGCGAACCGAATCCATCAAAGTGAAGCTGCGTGACGGTGAGATGGGCGCCTACGTCGCCTATCCCGATCGCACGCCCGCCGGCGCCGTCATCGCCATCATGGAGATCTGGGGCGTCAACGACACGATGCGCGCCCACGCGCATGAATTCGCCGAGGCGGGATTCGTCTGCCTGGTGCCGGACCTGTTCTGGCGGCAGGAGCCGGGTGTCGAACTCTACGACCGCAATCCCGAGGACGTGAAGAAGGCGTTCGATCTCTATTACGACTTCGACTACGACCTCGGCGTGCGCGACATGGAGGATATCCAGCGCTATCTCCACACCATCCCGGAATGCAACGGCAAGGTCGGTGCGGTCGGCTACTGTCTTGGCGGCAAGCTCTGCTATCTCATGTGCTGCCGCACCGACATCGATTGCGCCGTCGCCTATTACGGCACCTATATCGAGCACCGCATCAGCGAGGTGAAGAACCTGCACCGGCCGTTCGTGCTGCACATGGCCATGAAAGATCGCTGGGTGCAGGCCGAGGTCAACGATCTCCTGGAGCGGCGGCTGTCGCCCAATCCGCTGGTCACGATCCATAAATATCCGGAGGCCGACCACGCGTTCGCGCGCCACGGCGGCAAGACCTACAGGCAACCGGAGGCGGATCGCGCGCTGGCGCTGAGCGTGGATTTCTTCAAGCGTCATCTTGCCGCCGGTGCGTAATCAGCGGTGACGTTGATTGTGGTCTATGATGTTGCGGCGAACTCGGTGCGTTCCCTCTCCCCAGGGGGGAGAGGGTTAGGGTGAGGGGGTTCCGTCCTATCGAGAGACCTAGACCCCCTCACCCCACCCCTCTCCCCAACGGGGAGAGGGAGCAGACCGAGCCCGCCGCTCGACCCCGATTCATGCTGAAAGGTCGTCGGCGATAGGCGTCAATGGCTGCAACGACAGCAAAATAAACCGGGAGGATCGCATGACGACGCGACGCGACGTGCTGGTGGGCGGCGTTGCCGCTGCTATCGCCGGTTCACACGCAGGCCAGGCCCGGGCGCAGGATTATCCCGCCAAGCCGGTGCGGATCCTGGTCTCGACCGCGCCCGGCGGCATGGCCGACACGCTCGGGCGCTTGCTGGCATCGCATCTGACCCAGGCGCTGGGCCAGCAGTTCTATGTCGAGAACCGCGGCGGTGCCGGCAATATCATCGGCATCGAATTGGTCGCGAAGTCGCCGCCCGACGGCTACACCTTCCTGCTCTGCGCCGGCACCATCACCATCAATCACATTATCTACCGGAAGCTGCCCTACGACGTGCTGCGCGATCTCACGCCGATCACGCAGCTCGTCTCGCTGCCGAATGTGCTGGTGGTGAATCCCGCGCAGCCGTTCAAGACGCTGGCGGAGTTTATCGCCGCGGCCAAGGCAAACCCGGGCAAGATCAATTTCGCGTCGGCCGGCGTCGGCAGCAATCTGCATCTCTCGATGGAGCTCCTGAAGGGAATGGCCGGCATCGATGTCGGGCACGTGCCGTACAAGGGCGTCGGTCCCGCGATGTCCGACCTGCTGGGTGGGCACATCGCGTCCATGGTGTCGAACGTCGCGTCGGCGAAGCCGCATATCGACAGCGGCAAGCTGCGCGCGCTCGCGGTCACATCGCGGACTCGCGCGCCGGCGCTGCCCGACGTGCCCTCGATGGATGAGGCCGGCATCAAAGGCTACGAGGTGCTGAACTGGTTCGGCATGTTTGCGCCGGCCGGCACGCCGGCGCCGATCATCACGCGCATCCATGCGGAGGCCAAGGCGCTGCTCCAAACACCTGACATGAAGAAGCGTCTCGCTGGCGAAGGCGCCGAGCCGATCAACAGCACGCCGTCGGACTTCACGGCGTTCGTCAAATCCGAGATGCAGCAGTGGTCGGAAGTCGGCCGCGTGGCGAAGATCCAGCCGGAATAGGCGATGGCTTGGCGGATTGCGAATGAGGCCTCTCCAACGGGAGCGGCCTCATTAAATTCAGCACAGCGAAAAATTACTCCGCCGCCACCTTGCTGGCGCCGCTGACCGACGAAGCGAGGTAGTCGATCGCCGCCTGCGTGCCGCCCTTCTTGTGCGGGATGCCGGCGAGCGACAGCGCCATCTCGGTGATACCGAGCGCGCCGATCTGCATGCCTTCATTGACGTCGCCGAGGTGGCCGATGCGGAAATACTTTCCGGCATAGGGGCCGAAGCTCGCGCCGTACGAAATGTTGAAGGTCTCCAGCGCGAGATTGCGGAACGCGTCGGCGTCGTGGCCGCCGGGCAGCATCACCGCGGTGATGGTCGGCGAATAATACTTCGGATCCTTGCACATGATCTCGAGGCCCCAGGCCTTGACCGCACGGCGGGTGGCTTCCGCCAGCCGCTCGTGGCGGGCGAACACGTTGTCGAGACCTTCCTCGTGCAGCATGTCGATGCCTTCGGCGAGACCCTTCAGCATCAGCGTCGCCGGCGTGTACGGGAAGAAGCCGATCTTGTTCATGTTGAGCATGTCCTCCCACGACCAGAAGGACTTCGGCATCTTCGAATTCTTCGAGGCCGCGATCGCCTTGTCGCTCACCGCGTTGAACGACATGCCGGGCGGCATCATCAGGCCCTTCTGCGCGCCGCCGACGGTGACGTCGACGCCCCACTCGTCGTGGCGGTAGTCGGCCGAGGCCAGCGACGAAATAGTGTCGACCATGAACAGCGCCGGATGACCGGCGGCGTCGATCGCCTTGCGGATTTCAGGGATCGGCGAAAGACACCCGGTCGAGGTCTCGTTGTGCAGGACGCAGACCGCCTTGATCTCTTTGTTGGTGTCCTTGCGCAGCGCGTCTTCGATCGCGCTCGGCTCGGCGCCGATGCGCCAGTCGGTTTTGATGAACTCGGGCTTGAGCCCGATGTTCTCCGCCATCTTCTTCCACAGCGTCCCGAACTGGCCGGTCTCGACCATCAGCACGCGGTCGCCGGCATTGAGCGTGTTGATCAGCGCCGCCTCCCACGCACCGGTGCCGGTGGCGGTGTAGATGATCACCGGGTTGGTGGTCTTGAAGACGGTCTTGATGCCCTCGAGGCAGCGCTTGGCGAGCTTGGAGAATTCCGGACCGCGATGGTCGATGATCGGCGTGTCCATCGCGCGCAGCACGCGATCGGGGATTTGCGTCGGGCCGGGGATCTGCAGGAAGTGACGGCCGACGGGGCGCGAGGAATTCTTGGCCATTGTCGTTACCTTGCGGGTTCTGCTGGGGCGTGAATGGGGGCCGTGCCGCAACCGGCAGGCACGCGCTTGCCGCCATCAATGACGAATGCGGGGGCCAGTCAAGCCCGTCGGCAAGTTGTTGTTGCAAAAGCCTTATGGCGGCTCGCCGCTTGATCGAGCGCGCCAATCAGCCGATTGAAATCGCGGGGCGAGATGAGCTGGTGAGGGCCGGTGAGTGTCGGACAAGCCGCGATGTTTCCGGTTACTGCGGCGCCTTCCGCATGGTCAGGGGCTGAATCCCGCAGACGAACGTCGCCCCCGGCCGGCTGATGTTCATCGGCGTCCGGTTCTGACAGGATAATCCCGCAATCTTGTTGCCTCGGCGATCGATGGGACACCACTCGCCGCCGAGCCGGGTCCAGCTGATCCCCCGTTCGAACTGACTGACCTCGTCGAAGCGCGGCTCGATGACTTCGTTGCCGGTTAGATCGACAAAACCCCACTTGTCGCCGGAGCGTACCAGGATCAAGCCGGTCGCCGGGACGCCGCTGAAGTGATCGTATTTCGGCTGGATCATCCAGACGCCATCCCCGTCGATCACACCGACCTTGCCGTCGAGCACGGCGCGGATGAAATAGGACCGCCCCCAACAAACTTCGTCGAAGTGCTCCTGCGTGACCCAGCGGTCGTTTGCGACATCGAAGACGCCTTTGCGGCCGTCGAGCGTGACGATCGCACGGTCGCGCCCGATCGGATGTGCCATGTCGAACCTCGGCTCGATCGCCCATGTCCCGTCGCTGCGGATCAAGCCATATTTTTGGCGCAGGACGACCACGGCGAGTCCGTCGCGAAATAGTCCTATGGCGTTGAAACTTTCCGCTGTCAGCGGTCGCAGCCAGCGGTCGACGTGCACGTAGCGCGGGCCGACTTTTGCGACGTAGGGGGGCTCGCAGGCCAGGGGCCACCACAACTCGCCTTGCCGTAGATCGAGCGGCGTCCCGTCGCGCTCGAACAGCCGAGGCTTGTGATCGAAGAAGCCGATGATTCGGCCATCCTCGCAGAACCTCGGAAGCTGACCGATGTCGAACAAAGTCTGGCTGCCGCCGTCGGGTGTGGCGCGTGACGTCGAAGTGCTGGGCAAAAGCTTCATGCCGCCGATCAAGACCTTGCCGGTGTGGTCGAGGATCTCGGAAATCGGGCCGCGCTGCGCGTGAAAGCCCCTGAATTGAAAATCCGCATCGGACGCCGAGTGGCTACCGTAATAATGGGAGACGATGCTGTCGTAGGACGGCTCGAGGACCCAATTGCCCGACCGGTCGATCAGACCGACCCGGCCGCCGAGCTGCGCCGGAGCCGGCATGCCCTCCTCAAAATTGTATGTGCGGGGCGCTTCGAACTTCGGCGGGATCACCATGCGCCCGGTGCGATCGATGAACCCGATTCGGTTGTCCTGGTACACTGAAGCAAGCCCGCTGCTGAGCTCGCGCTTGTGCTGAATCACCGGCTCCAGCGCCCAAGTGCCGTCGGGGCGGATCAGGCCATACTTCAAGCCGACCATCGCCCACATCAATTCCGGATTCTCGGGGTCGAAGCCGGCGATGTCCCTGAATTCAGGCTCCCGAATCCAGGTGCCGTTGGCGTCGATCAATCCCCATTTCGCGTTGGGCCGCAGAAAATTGCCGGTCGGCCTGAAGGGTATGCCCTCAAGCTGCTCGCGCCCCGGCCGCAAGGTGAGGTCGCGCGTGACAGTCCGGCCGAGATCGCGCACGCCGTCGTTCACCCAGAAGACCGTCTTCGTAAACGGAACCGCACCCGCGAAGCGCGGTGCCAGCACCTCCTTGCCGTCAAGATCGATCAGCGCCGATTTGCCGCCGACGTCGACTTCCGCAAGACCGAGGCGGTAGCGCCCGGCGAGGGTGTATTGCGGCTCGACGACGACCCGGCCTTCAAGGTCCACGTAGCCGTAGAGCCCGCGCAGTCGCACCACGGCGCGGCCTTCGTGGAAGTCGTCGACGAAGTCGAACCGCGGCGCCACCGCGACGCTGCCGTCGCGGTTGACCGCGCCGCACAGTCCCCGCTCGAATGCGCATAGCGGCAACGGAAACGAGACGAGTCGTACCACACGCCGCGGGCCGCGACGCTTGGCGGCTTCCTCGGCTGCAAGAGCTTCCGCCAGAAGGGCGCGCGCGATCGGTGACAGCGTGTCGGACTTTGTATCAGTCTGCGATCGGACGTTCGCCTGCGACGCGACGACAATGCACGCGATGAGACCCGCGAGCGCCACAAGACGCCGACCCGCTCCGATGCCCAGCATCAATCCCCCCGGAATTCAATACTTGTCGGTGGTTGCGACGGCCGTCAGGATGGCGACGACTGCGGCGAATTTGGGCCTCCGGTCGGGCGAAAGCTCCTATGATTGACACTTGGTGCTGTGCGTGAGCGGAATTCCGAGCGAATGGCTGAAAGCATCCGTCCCAATCTCGAACGCCGGCTCAAGGCGGAGCTGTCCGGCGAGGTCCTGTTCGACCGATTCAGCCGCGGCCGCTACGCCACCGACGCCTCGCACTACCAGATCATGCCGCTGGGCGTGGTCGCGCCGCGTACGATAGAAGAAGCCAGTCGGGCGATTGAGATTGCGCGGGAAGAAGGCGTGCCGATCACGCCGCGCGGCGGCGGTACCTCGCAATGCGGCCAGACCATCAATACGTCGCTGATTGTCGATTGCTCGAAATATCTCGACAACATCATCGAGCTCGACGTGCCCGGACGGCGCTGCGTGGTCGAGCCCGGGATCGTGCTCGACGAGCTCAACCGCCGGCTCAAGCCGCACGGACTGTGGTTTCCGGTCGACATCTCGACGGCGTCGCGCGCCACCATCGGCGGCATGGTCGGCAACAATTCGTGCGGGGCGCGCTCGCTGCGCTACGGCAACACGCGCGAGAACGTGCTCTCGGTCGATGCGGTGCTGGCGGACGGCAGCGCCCTGCATTTCGGACCGATCGCGCCCGATCTCTCCGACGTGCCGGCGGCAATGAAGCCGCTGGCGCGCGAATTGATGGAGATCGGCGCGCGCGAAGCCGGCGCGGTCCAGTTCCGTTTCCCCAAGGTGCAGCGCCGGGTCGGTGGCTACAATCTCGACGCCGTCGCGCCCGGCCGCAACGACGTGAACCTGGCGCACGTCCTGGTCGGCTCGGAAGGCACACTCGGCTTCTCAACAAGGATCGAGCTCAAGCTCTCGCCGCTGCTTGGCCGCCGCGCGGTCGGCGCGTGCCACTTCGGCAGCTTCCAGAGCGCGATGGAGGCGGCGCAGCACATCGTCAAGCTTGCGCCGATTGCCGTCGAGCTGATCGACCGCACCATGCTCGGGCTCGCGCGCGACATCGCGATGTTCCAGCCGACTATCAACGCGGTGGTGCGCGGCGATCCGGAGGCGATCCTGTTCGTCGAGTTCGGCGAAGACGACCAGAAAGAGAATTTCCGCCGGCTGTTGCGGTTGAGCGAGCTGATGAGCGACCTCGGCTACGGCTGGGGCAACACCGGCGCGCGCTGGGGCGGCGTGAACGAGGTGATGGACGCGCCGCTGCAAACCGCGATCAACGAAGTCCGCGCCGCCGGTCTCAACGTGATGATGTCGATGAAGGACGCGGGCAAGCCGGTTTCGTTCGTCGAGGATTGCGCGGTGCCGCTCGAGCACCTCGCCGAATACACCAGCAAGCTGACGGAGGTGTTCGAGCGTAACGGCACCCGCGGCACCTGGTACGCGCATGCGTCGGTCGGCTGCCTGCATGTGCGGCCGATCCTCAACTTGCGCCTGGAGAAAGACGTCAAGGCGATGCGCGCGATCGCCGAAGAGGCGTTCGCGCTGGTGCGCGAATACAAGGGCTCGCACTCCGGCGAGCACGGCGACGGCATCGTGCGTTCCGAGTTTCACCGGGTCATGTTCGGCGAACGGCTGGTGAGCGCGTTCGAGGACGTGAAGGACCGCTTCGACCCGAAGGGGCTGTTCAATCCCGGCAAGATCGTGCGCGCGCCGAAATTCGACGACCGCAGCCTGTTCCGCTACGGCCCCGACTACCATGCCGACGAGATCGCGACCCATCTCGACTGGTCGGCCTATCCGGGCAAGGGCGGCGGATTCCAGGGCGCGGTGGAGATGTGCAACAACAACGGCGCCTGCCGCACGCTCGCGGGCGGCGTCATGTGCCCGAGCTACCGCGTCACCCGCGAGGAACGCGACGTCACCCGCGGGCGCGCTAACACGCTGCGGCTCGCGATCACCGGGCAGCTCGGCCCCGACGCGCTCGCGTCGGACGAGCTGGCCGAGACGATGAAATATTGCGTCTCCTGCAAGGCCTGCCGGCGCGAATGTCCGACCGGCGTCGACATGGCGCGCATGAAGATCGAGGTGCAGGCGGCGCGGCTGCGCAAGACGGGCCTCTCGTTGCACGACCGGCTGGTCGGTTATCTGCCGCGCTACGCGCCATGGGCGGCGCGCTTCCCGGCGCTCGCGAACCTGCGCGACAAGATGCCGGCGCTGGCGCGGTTGTCCGAGAAGCATGCCGGCTTCAGCACGCGGCGCAAGCTGCCGGCGTGGCGCAAGGATTGGTTCAGGGGTGACACCGGCGTTCAACGGAGTGACGGCCCCGAGGTCGTGCTGTTCGCCGACACCTTCAACCGCTATTTCGAGCCGGAGAATGTCCGGGCGGCGGTGACGGTGCTTGAAGCCGCGGGCTGTCGGGTCCATCTGCCGAAGCCGGTGGACCGTTCGCGCCGGCCGCTCTGTTGCGGCCGCACGTTCCTGTCGGTCGGCCTGGTCGACCAGGCGCGGACGGAAGCGGAGCGCACGGTGGCGGCGCTTGCTCCTTACGTCGCCAGCGGCATTCCCGTGATCGGGCTTGAGCCAAGCTGCATCCTGGGTTTCCGCGACGAGATCCCGGCCTTGCTGAAGACCGAGGAAGCGCAATGGGTGGCGGCGCGCGCCCTGCTGCTCGAGGAATTCGTGACGCGCGAGCTTGAGGCGCCGCTTCCCTTGGCGCCAATCGGGCATCAACGTGCGCTGCTGCACGGCCACTGCCACCAGAAATCCGCGGGGGCGATGGGCGCGGTCGAGACGGCGTTGAAGCTCGTGCCTGATCTCGCGGTGGAGACCGTCGATTCAAGCTGCTGCGGCATGGCCGGCGCGTTCGGCTACGGCGCCGACACCATCGACATGTCGTTCAAGATGGCCGAGCTGTCGCTGCTGCCGGCGGTGCGCAAGGCGCCGGAGGACGCGATCATCGTCGCCGACGGCACCTCCTGCCGGCATCAGATCGGCGACGGCACCGGACGCGAGGTAATGCATGTCGCGCGCGTGCTGGCGATGAGCGTTGAAGCGAAGCGTTCAACGACTCCGAACTAGGTCGTGCCGCCATGTCTTCCTTCACGATGTCATCGTTCATGCCGCTCCTGCTCGAACTTATCGTCAAGATGACGGCGACCGCCGCCGTCGTCGTCGCCGCTTCGGTGGTGGCGGAACGATCGGGCCCGTTCATCGGCGCAATGGTGGCGGCGCTGCCGACCGCGGCCGGCGCGGCCTATGTCATCCTGGCGATCGAGCACCCGCCGTCCTTCATCGCCGCCAGTGCCATCGGCAGCATCGCTGCCAACGCCGCCGTCGTGATTTTTGCATTCACATACGCCGTGCTCGCGCAGCGGCGCAGCTTGATCGCGAGCCTGGGCGGCGCCTTGGTGGTCTGGCTTGCCTGTGCGGCGCTGCTGCGGACGGTCGACTGGACGGTGCCGAGCGTGCTCGTTCTCAGCGTCGTGGTGTTTGGCGTCGTCATTCCGGCCAATGCGCGCTATCGCATCGACAGCAACGTCAAGGTCAAGTCGGGAGCCACCGACATCGCGTGGCGCGCGCTCGCAGTGTCGGTGTGTGTCGTCGTCGTCACCGCGGCGAGCCACAGCATCGGCTCGTTCGCCTCCGGCATCTTCGCGCTCTTCCCGGTGGTGATATCGAGCGTGCTCGTGATCATTCAGCTTCGGCTGGGCGGGCCGGCAGCCGCAAGCGTTGCGGCGCATGTGGGCGAACCGCTGATCGGGCTGTCGCTGGGTTTCCTCGCCGTGCACTACCTCGCCGAACCGGCGGGCGTGTGGTGGGCGTTCGCGGCCGGTGTTGCGGTCTGCTTCGCCTGGAGCGGCGTGCTGTGGCTGCTGCGGCAGCGCAAGCGCGTCAGTCGAACAGCTTGATCGGCAGCCCGGCAGGGCCGACTTGCAGTCTATTTGCGGATCAGCGGCCGCCGGATCGGCGGTGATTCCGCGACACGCTCGCCGAACGCATTGAAGCGCACGTTGAGGCCGAGCGTGATCCAGTGGGCGTTCTCGCCGGTGATGTTGCGGCCGTAGATCACGTCGAAATCGACGTTCTCGTTCGGCTTGAGCCGGAACGCGAACTGCGCCCGCGGCCGGTTGAGGTACGGCGAATCCTCGATCTCGTGGCCGAACTGTCCGAACACTTCGCCGATGAGGGTGAGCCGGTCGTTGACGCTCCAGTCGAAGCTTGCGCCCCAGGTCGCCCAGAGCACTTCGTTGGGGCGGTCGTACAGCCAGCCGGCGTTCAGATTGAGCTTGAGGTTCTCCAGCGCCTGGAAGGTCGCGGGAATGTTGACCAGCACCGTCGACACGTCGCCGGAGGTGAAGTCGTAGGTCGCGCCGGTCGAGAACAAGAGCGACCACTTGCCGACGCCGCCCTCGATCATGAGCGTACGGAACTTCACGCTGCCCGACGTGCTCCAATCACCGTCCGAGCGCGAGCGCTGGAAGCCGAAGGTGACGTCGACCGGCCGTCCCATGTCGAACACGCAGCCCGGCGACACGACGCCGATCCGGTCTTTGTTCGATGCGAACTGCGCCCAGGAATCGACCTTGCAGGCGCCCACCGGGTCCACGTCGGTGTCGTCGACCTGGACCGCGCCGTTGGCGGCCAGCGCTTGCTGCGGAATTGCAAGGGCGAGCCACAGCAGTACCGTGGCGGCCGCATGGCGTGCGAACATGTATTGAAGAGACATTGGCCCGGCGCCCCCCGACGCTGAGCGAGTGTCCGCAGAACGCGGCTGCGCCGCAACGGGGGGGCGCTGTTTGGTTGGCGCTTATTGCAATTTTACCACAGCCTACATTGTCATAGTCAGACGCCTGCCCCAGTCGAGTGAACGCGCTAGAGCGGGCCAGCCAGGGTCAGGCGCAGCGCCAGCGGCTCGACCGGATGGATGTGGCGGTCGAAGGTCGCGACGCCGGACTGTTCGTTCGAGAGCCGGGACTCGTAATAGTACTCGATCTGGTTCGCCTTGACGTTGAACACGTTGAAGGCGTCGAGCTGCAGGCGCGTGCCGTTCTCGAAACGGTAGCCGACGCGCGCATTCACCAGCGTGCTCGGTGACGAGCGCACGCTGTTGTCCTCGGTGAGCGGGCGCGGCCCGAAATAGCGCAACTTGGCGGCGCCGAACCAGCCGGTCGCATGGCCGACCACCACACCGGCGCTCACCACCATGTTCGGCGAGCCTGGGATGTAATCGCCCTCCGGCGCGAAATCGGTGAAGCGCGCGCGCGTCATCGCCACGTCGATGTCGAAGCCGAGCCAGGGGACGGGCTTGTAGTGATTGGTCCACTCGAAGCCGACGCGGCGGCTGGGACGGCTTGCTTCGGTAGTGCCGGCGTCGCCGACGAACAGCAACTCGGAGGCGTATTCGAGCACGAACACCGCGAACGAGGATTCGAGGCCGGGCACGATTTTCGTGGTCGTGCCGATTTCGGCGCCCTTGGAGCGCACCAGGAACGGCACCTTGTCGGCCGGCAGGTTGGTGGCGGGATCGACGGTGATGGTCACGCCGCGCGCGTCGTTACTGTGGAAGCCGTAGCCGGCGTTGACGAAGAACTCGGTGCGGTGGAACGGTCCGAAGATCAGGCTGAACTTCGGGCTGGCGATGAAATCGCTGGCGTTGCCGGAGTTTAGCGGATTGCTGCTGACGACCTTGGCGTTGTACCAGTCGCCGCGGCCGCCGGCCACGGTGCGCATCCATGACGTCCAGTGGGTGGTGTTCTGCGCATAGACCGCGATGCTGCCTTCCTTGACGTCGTCGGCGCGCACCGTCTCATAAATCGCACGCTGCTCCGTGTTGTGCAGGCCGACGGCGATGTCGTCATAGCGGCCCTGCACGCCGATGCGGGTCTCGCTGTCGAACGGCCCGAGCCGGCCCTTGAAGGTGTGGTTGCCGTGGAAGCCGAGGATGGTGCGGCTGTCGGTCTGGCTGAACTGGTCGCCACGGTCTTCGTTGTTCAGGAAATAAGTGAAGTTGTTGAACAGCGTCATCGAGTAGCGGATGGCGTAGGCCTCGAACTTGGTGACGCCCCAGTCGTTCAAGGTGCTGAACCGGCTCGACAGGCTGTAACGTTCCGAGCGGCCGCCGTCGGTCGGATCGAGCGTGCCGAAGCGGCCGATCATGCCCTGGTCGATTGCGCGCTTGGCGACCTGATCGGTCGAGGTCCACTGGTTGTTGTAGGCCATGCCGGTGATCGAGAAGCCTTCGAGCGCGGTGCCCTGGCTGTAGCGAATGACGCCGTTGATCTTCCTCATCCGGTCGGGAACGTCCCACGGCCCGTCGTAGACGGTGCCTTCGCCGGCGACCATGAGATTGCCGGCGCCGGCCGCGACCGACTTGATCGCCAGCGCCCGGCCGTAGCCGAACATGCCGACGGTGCTCTGCCACATGCCGGGGACTTTGGTGTCGATGTAGTCGATGTGCAGCGCGCCGGCCGACGAGAAGTCGCCTTCGTCGGCGAAGTAGGGGCCCTTGCGCACGCGCATCGACTGGATCAGCTCCGGGATCAGGAAGCTGATGTCGGCATAGCCCTGGCCGTGGCCGTGGGTGCGCATGTTCACCGGCATGCCGTCGACATTGATCGAGAGGTCGGTGCCGTGGTCGAGATTGAAGCCGCGCAGGAAGTACTGGTTGGCTTTGCCCTCGCCGGAATGCTGGGTGACCACCAGTCCGGGCGTCGCTTCGAGATACTCGCCCGGGCGTGCGTAGGGCTGCTCGGTGACGCGTTCGCCCGACAGCGTCATCTCGCTGGCGGAACTATCGGGATCGGTCTGGCGCGTTGCCGCCGCGATGTTCTGGATTTCCGGCAGCATGATGGAGGGCGCGGCGGCGGTCTCGGTCGGCGCCCGCTTTGCCGTGGTCTTCGGCGCGGCCTTCTTCACCGCGGCGCGCTTCTTCTGCTCCGGGCGGGGTACGTTGACGGCGGGGATCTGTTGCGGCTCAGCGGTGGGGGCAGGGGTCGTCTGTTGAGCGGACGCGCTGGGAAGCGTGGCGATTGTCTCAAAGCCAAACGTTAGAACCGACGCCGAAATCAACAACTCCCGCCGCAACAACATCGCACCCCCGTGCCCTTCGCTGCGGTCCCCGCCGCAGATCGTGGCCGGATTATAGCGACGAGTATGATGTTGTCAAAATAAGATCATACACCAGATCACGCAAAGTATGCGCCAAGGCTAGTTTTCATCATACGGGCGGAGCGCATGGCGGCGCGCAAAAGAAAACCGGCCGCCTGCGGATGCAGACGGCCGGTTCTTATAGCGACTATTCGATATCAGGCGACGGCGCGCGACAGGATCACGAGACCGGTGAGCGCCACCGCGCTGCCGGCGAGGCGATAGCCGAGCTGACCCTGGGTGGCGACGAGGCGGCCGACCAGCATGCCGAACGCAACACCGGCGGCGTGCAGCAGCGCGGTCGCGACCATGAAGCCCGCGCCGTAGACGGCGGCGGAGCCATCGAGCGGCGCTTCGATGCCGTGGGCGTAGCCGTGGAACACCGCGAACAGCGCGACCAGAGCCACCGCCACCGTGATCGGCGGCTTGATGGCCAGCGCGACGAGAAGGCCGAGGACGACCACCGAGGCGGCGATGCCCGGCTGCACGTAGTAGAACGAGACGCCGGCGACGCCGAGCAGGCCGCCCGCGGCCATCACCGCGAGGAAGGCGGTCGGAACCAGCCACAGCGCCCGGCCGCCGATCTGGTAGGCGAGGATGCCGACCGTCACCATGGCCAGGATGTGGTCGAGACCGGCGATCGGATGCATGAAGCCGTGGATGAACCCCGAATGCTCGCCGTGGCCGGCGTGGGCGAAAGCGGCGGCCGGAGCGAGGGCCGCGGCGACGAAGGTCAATCCCGACAGAAGTTTGCGCATCGTCGTTTCCTATGGTCGTTGAGCAGGATGGTTTTCAATCAGATCTATTCTGCGGGCTGCATGCCGGGCGGTGGCGCGGTCTCGATGCGATCGTATCCCTTGAGGCGATAGATCAGTATGGACACGAGCCAGCTCGCGACGAAGACGCCGACGATTACAAAGCCGAGAATGCCGATATCGTTGATATGGCCAACGGCGTCCCACAGGCGGCCATGGAGGTCGAATTTCTCGGCGATGAGGCCGAGCGCGAGCGCGCCGCCGATGACAACGGCGACGACTACGGAAATGAAGGTGATGGTCAGGTTGTAGTAGAGCTTGCGCAGCGGCTTCTGGAATGCCCAGCCATATGCACCAGTCATCAGCATGCTGTTGATGGTGTCGATCAGCGTCATCCCGGCGGTGAATAGCGCGGGGAATACGAGGATCGACCAGATCGGCAGTCCGCTCGACGCCTCCGTCGCGGCGATTGCCAAGAGGCCGATTTCGGTGGCCGTATCAAAGCCGAGCCCGAACAGGAATCCGAGCGGGAACATGTGCCAACTACGGCCGATCAGGCCGAAGAGCTTGCGGAAGATGCGCGTGAAGAAGCCGCCGTTCGCCGGTACGAGGTCCTCCGCGACGTAGGGACCGCCCTGCTTCACCCGCCGGAAAGCGCGGAACACGTTCACCAGAATGACGACGTTCACGGCCGCGATGACGAGAAGAAAGGTGGCCGCCACCGAGGTGCCGATCAGGCCGCCGACGTCACGAAACGCCTCCAGTTCGTCCTTGAAGGTCGCTGCCGCGAGGGCGATGCCGATGGTCGCCAGGATGACAACCGTCGAATGGCCGAGGGAGAAGAACAGGCCGACCGTCAGCGGGCGCTTGCCTTCCTGCATGAGCTTGCGGGTCACGTTGTCGATCGCAGCGATGTGGTCGGCGTCGACCGCATGCCGCAGCCCGAAGCTGTAGGCCAGCACGCAAGTACCGAGCAGGAGCGGGTGGTTGTGAAACGCGGCGAGCGCCCAAGCCCAGGCCGCGACGTTGGCGGCGACCAGCAGGACCGCGATGACAACGATCTTGGCCGTCAGGTTTGCGGCGTCATCATTGAACGATCGCAGCAGTGCGTTCGGCATCGGGTCCCATGCGCCATGCACCGAGCTGGGCTGACGTTCTTGTCGAAACATCATACTCGGTAAGAGGATTTATCAGAAATCTCCTATCAATGGGGCCGGTCGCAGGCAAGCCCCGGCCATGGACACAACACGGTGTCGCACTGGTTCCGAGCGGGGGCGAAATGGCCTTACGCAGCCCGGCGGCGCTTTTTGGCGGGATGCCGGTGGGAATGGCTGTGGGTGGTTCCATCCGCATGGGTGTGCGGCTTGATCATCATGTCGGTCGGTACCAGCACGACACGGCCGTGGTGCACGCCGCGCTCGGCGATCACGTGCTCGGCGAAGTGCTGCACCTGATCGGCCTTGCCGCGCAGGATCGTCACTTCCATGCAGTTGTCGTGGTCGAGATGCGCGTGCATCGAGGCGAGCGACAACTCGTGATGGTCGTGGAAGGTGTCGGCGAGCCGCTTCGCGAGCTGGCGCGCGTTGTGGTCGTAGACGTAGACCAGCGCGGCCACGCAATCGCGGTTCTGGTCGATGGTCTCCGCCGCTTGCCGGATGCCGGAGCGCGCGAGGTCGCGGATCGCCTCCGAGCGGTTCTGGTAGCCGCGGGCTTCGATGATGCGGTCGAGCTCGGTCATGAGCTCGTCGTCGATGGTGATGGTCACGCGCTGCATGGATGCGTCCCCGGCCAGATGCTGCTGGCTTGTTGGCGATCAGCGCGTTTTGTAAGCCGTAATGCGTTCCAGGCCAACGCATATCCCCAAAAGCAAACCCGCCCGGACGGAAACCGTCCAGGCGGGTCGCTTTGACCGACGCGGGGGTGGATGGGGGCGCACGCGCCGATCGCAACTTGTCAGTCCCGGGGGACTTGAAACTCAGTGACGAGGAACGAACCTCAGTAAGCGGCGCAGGCCCAGGCGCGGCCCATGTAGTTGCCGTACCGATCAAACTGGCGGACCCAGCCGCAACGCTCATACGGCGCGCTGTTGGCGATGATCGCGCCGGTCACGGCGGCGGCGCCGAGGATGCCGACCGCGGGTCCCCAGCGACGGAACTGGGCGTCGGCATTGCCGGTGGTGGCGATCAGGCTGGACGTGATGGTGACGACGGCGATAGCCGCAATGGCGAGCATCTTGCGCATGAAATTCCCCTGTTGCTCTGAACCAGTGGCCGTATCGGCCGCTTGTTCATTGGTCGCGAGCGCTTGCGGGCAGGTTCAAGGAATTTGCGATTTTCTATCGGGCCGTTGAAATCGGCCGGAACGAGGGGAAAACTGGGGGTTAACCCCGGCATTTTGCATCCGATGCGGTCTGGCCCCGGCAAATCCGTGAAGATTGGCGTGCGAACGGCCCGGCAGGCCGACCTCGAGGCGCTGATCGAACTCGAACAGCGGGTGTTCGCGACCGACCGGCTGTCCCGCGCCAGCCTGCGCCGGCTCTTGGCATCCAAGACCGCGCGCGTGTTCGTCGCCGAGGCCGGCTCTCGCCTCGCCGGGGCGGCCGTGATCCTGTTCCGGGCGCGCGCCACCGTGGCGCGGCTCTATTCGATCGCGGTGGCGCCGCCGATGAGCGGGAAGGGGGTCGCCATCGCGCTGCTGGCGGCCGCCGAGCGCGCCGCGGCGAGGCGCAAGTGCCGCTGCATGCGTCTCGAGGTGCATGAGACCAACGCCGCCGCGATCGCGTGCTACCGCAAGAACGGCTACCGGCAATTCGGCTGCCATGCCGCGTATTACGGGGACGGCGGCGATGCGTTGCGATTTGAGAAGCCGCTCGGTCCGCGGCGGGCGCGCGCGTCACGTTCCTGATGCGTCAGATTGGCAAGGACGCAATCTGGATTCGGCTGCTCGAATGGTTCATTGACTGTCCAACCCGCCCTCACCCTGAGGAGCCTGCGCAGCAGGCGTCTCGAAGGGTGCGGCGGCCACCGAGCAAGCGGCCATCCTTCGAGACGCGTCCACGCAGCCAAGTTTACGCAGGCTGCGCCTGCTGCGCGGACGCTCCTCAGGATGAGGTCGGTAGATGAGGCCGGAATGACGTCGCGCTATTTAGGATTGGTTGCGGTCCTGATCGCCGTATTGGCCACCGCCGCCAACGCCCAGCAGCTCGACAAGGTGTCGTTCGGCACCAACTGGGTCGCGCAGGGTGAGCACGGCGGCTTCTACCAGGCGCTCGCCGACGGCACCTACCGCAAATACGGGCTCGACGTGACCATCGTGCAGGGCGGTCCGAACGTGAACAACCGCCTCCTGCTGCCGGTCGGCAAGATCGACTTCTTCATGAGCGCGAACACGCTGCAGAGCTTCGATGCGGTGGAGCAGAACGTACCGGTGGTGCCGGTCGCGGCCATGTTCCAGAAGGATCCGCTGGTGCTGCTTGCGCATCCGGATCAGGGCATCGACAAGCTCGACGACCTCAAGGCACTGACGCTGTTCATCGGGCGTGAAGGTTTCGCGACCTATTTCCAGTGGCTCAAGGCCGACTTCGGTTTCGACGAACGCCGCGTAAAGCCCTACACCTTCAATCCGCAACCGTTCCTCGCCGACAAGCGCTCAGCGATGCAAGGCTACGTCACGTCGGAGCCGTTCGCGATCGAGCAGCAGGCGGGCTTCAAGCCGAAGGTGTTCCTGCTCGCCGACCAGGGCTTCAATCCGTATTCGACGCTGATCGAGACGCGCCGCGACACGATCGCCAAGCGGCCCGACCTGGTGCAGCGCTTCGTCGATGCCTCGATCATCGGCTGGTACAATTACATCTACGGCGACAATCGTGCGGCCAATGCGCTGATCCGCAAGCACAACCCGGAAATGCCGGAGGCTCTGCTGGCCTATGCCGTTGCCACCATGAAGACGCACGGCATCGCCGATTCCGGCGACGCGGCGACGCTCGGCATCGGCGCGATGAGCGAGGCGCGGGTGAAAAGTTTCTTCGACACGATGGTGCGCGCCGGCGCCGTCAAGCCGACCGTCGATTGGCGTCGCGCCTTCACCACACAGTTCGTGAACAAGCGCGTCGGCATCGATCTGCGCCCCAAAAACTAGCACGACAAGAACCAGGTGCGGACAAGCATCAAGCCCAAAAGACCAAGTCCAAGAGACCAAGTCCAAGAGACCAAGCCCAAGACATCAAGACCAAGCGTTGAACAAAGGAAAAAAGAGGAAACAAACATGCGTATCGTCGACCTGAGCCGCGATCTCTATCACCGCACCCCGAGCTATCCGGGCCAACCGCCGATCATTCACGGCATCTGGCGGACGCACGCGGAAGCGCGCGCGGAGTCAGGCGGCCAGCATGGCAACAGCGTGATGTATTTCTCGATGCCCGATCATGGCGGCACGCACATCGATGCGCCGCGTCACTTCGGCGAAAGCGGCATTCCGATCGACGAATATCCGCTCGAGAAATGCATCGTGCCGGGGATCTGCATCGACCTGCGCCACATTGCGCCGAAGGCGGAGATCAGCCCTGCCGACTTGGAGGCGGCGGTGAAGGTTGCGGGCGTCGCGATCCCGAAGAACGGGACCGTGCTGCTCTGCACCGGGCACCACGCCCGCACTTTTCCGAAGCCGGCCTATTCGACCGACAATCCCGGCGTGAACGTCGCCGCCACCGAATGGCTGGCGCAGCAGGGCATCGTGCATTTCGGCATCGATTCGATGCGGCCGGGGCCGGACGGCAAGGTGAATACGGACGTCCACAAGGCCTGCCTCGACCTGGACATCACGCATATGGAGAGCCTCTGCAATCTCGAGGCGCTGATCGGCAAGGGGCAGTTCCGGTTCATCGGGCTGCCGCTGAAGTGGCGCGGCGGCACCGGTTCGCCGATCCGGGCGGTGGCGGTGTTCGAGGACTAGGGCGGCGGCAACCGGACGAGAATCGCCTGGGTCCAGAATCGGTTGGCGACTGATTCGTTTAGCCTGGGGATAACGCCCGCCAGCGCGGCGTTCTGGCCCCCTCCAGCACGCATCCAGAGCCCCTTGGCGGGCTGAATCTGTGCTGTGTTTGCAACACCCGGATTCTTTCCAATCAAGAACGGCGAAAACGCCTAAAAAGGCGGCAGATGCTACCGGATTCGACTTGCCGGTATTTCCCCTCGTGTTGTTAACTTTTCGACACAAACGGCCCGGCGCGAAATCGGGGGACTTTCGAGCTTCGCGGCGGACTGGAGTAGCGGCCCCGATCGGGCGCCGAAATTGGGGAAAAGGGGTCGAACATGAACAAACTCGTGATGTCCGTTATGGCTGCGGCAACGATGAGCGGCGGCGCCGCGATCGCCGCGGATATGCCGGTGAAGGCGCGTCCGGCTCCGGTCGCGGTCGTCAGCCCGTGGGATTGGGCGTTCGGTGGCGCGTTGATGTCGGATTACAACTTCCGCGGCATCTCGCAGTCGAACCGCGGTCCGTCCGTTACGGCCTATTCGGAGACCCGCTACAACGTCAATTCGAGCTTCCAGCTCTACCTCGCCAGCCAATACTGGGCGGTGACGCTGCCGACCGACCCGACCGCCGAAGTCGACATCTTCGGCGGCGCCCGTTTCACCTCGGGCCCGGTCACCTTGGACGTCGGCGGCATGTACTACTGGTACCCGCGCGAGCGCCAGTACAACGGCCTGCCCGGCGGTCTCCCGGCGTTCACCAACGGCAACACCACGCTCAAGGACACCGACTTCTGGGAAGTCTACGGCAAACTCGGCTGGGAAGTTATCAAGGACAAGTTCTCGGTCGGCGCCAACGTCTACTATTCGCCGTCGTGGCTGAACACCGGTGCCGATGGCCTGTTCGCATCGGTCACCGCCAAGGTCGGCCTGCCGTCGTTCCGTCTCGGCTGGGGCCTGGTGGACGAAGTGGGTTGGTACGTTTCGGGTGAAGCCGGCTACTACTGGCTCGGCACCACCGACGTCGTGCCGAACGTGTTCGGACCCGGCAACAATCTGCCCGACTACGCCACCTGGAACGTCGGCATGGCGTTCACCTGGAAGGTCGCGACTCTTGACCTGCGCTACTACGACACCAACCTGAACAAGGGCGAGTGTAACGCGCTGACGGCCGATCCGACCGCCGGCCCGGGCACTCCCACGATCGTCAACCCGACTGGCAACCAGTCGCGCTGGTGCGGTGCTTCGTTCATCGCGGCCCTCAAGTTCGACCTGACCGCTTCGGCGAACCTGAAGTAAGCGATATCTGAACTCTTCGCGGGCGGTGTCTTGGGAACGAGACGCCGCCCGTTTTTTATTGTCGATTTGGCGGCCGAGAGGCATGGCATAGGGGTTGCACCACCCCCGCCATGCGCAGGGAGATCACCGCCGCCTATGTCGTTGCCGGCGCTGCCGGCGGTGCCGTCGCCATCGGACTGATGGAGTTGCTGTCCGACCACGCGGCCTTCCCGCTGATGTTCGTTCCGTTCGCGACCTCGATCGTCCTGGTGATGGGCACGCCCGATGCCGAGCCGGCGCAGCCGCGGGCGCTGGTGGGCGGACATCTGGTCTCGACCCTCGTTGGTATGCTGACGCTGAGCATTGCCGGACCGTCGCCCTGGATGGCGGCGCTGGCGGTCGGACTGGCGATGGTGGCCATGCACGCCACCCGCACCTTTCACCCGCCGGCGGGGATCGATCCGCTGATCGTGGTGGCGCAGGCGATGCCGTGGAGCTTCTTGATCGCGCCGGTGGCGGCCGGCGCGCTGCTGCTCGCGTGCTTCGCATGGCTTTGGCACAACCTCGTGCGCCGCGAAGCGTGGCCGGCACGGTGGTGGTAGGCCCGGCCGGACGGTCGGTGCCGGCCGCTATTTCGCGGCGGCCACCATCGGTTGCTCGCGCAGGCGGCTCCCATCGGTCTCAGGGACGACGGCCAGATGGCGGTCGTGGAAGCCTGCGAGCGCGGCACGGTGCCCGATCGACACCAGCGTGGTCGCGGCGAGCCGGGTCTTGAGCAGTTTGTAGAGCGTGGCCTCCGCGGCTTCGTCGAGCGACGCGGTCGACTCATCGAGGAACAGGAAGTCCGGCTTTTGCAGAAGCGCGCGTGCCATGCCGAGCCGCTGCTGTTCGCCCTGCGACAACACCCGGTTCCAGTGCGCTTCCTGGTCCAGGCGTTCGACGAGCTGCGGCAGTCCGGCCGCGGTCACGGCCTCCGCCAGCTGTGCGGCATCGAATGTGCCGGGCGCGTCGGGGTAGCTCACCGCCGCGGCCAGCGTCGCGATCGGGAAATACGGCTGCTGCGGCATCACCATCACCCGCGCGCCCGCCGGCACGGCGATGGCGCCGCTGCCGAACGGCCAGATTCCGGCCACGGTGCGGAAGAATGTCGACTTCCCGGTGCCCGAGGGCCCGGTGACCAGCACGCTGTCACCGCCCGGTTCGATGTCGAGGTCCTCGGCGGCGACCAGCGGCTGGCCGTTCGGCAGCCGCAGTATCAGGTCGGCGATCGCGATCGACTTGCCCTCGCCGCGTGTGAGCAGCTTGACCGCGGGCGCAGCCACGGCCCCCGCCTGCGCCTGCGCGATGGCGGCGTCGAAGCCGTCCAGCCGTTCCACGACGGCGAGCCACTCCGCGAGGTCGCGATACACGTCGATGAAGATCGAGAGCGCCTGCTGCACGCTGTTGAAGGCGCTTGCCGTCTGCATCAACGCGCCGAGCTGGATTTTCCCGGCGAAGTAGGCCGGGCTTACCAGGATCATTGGAAACACCGTTGAGAGTTGTCCGTAACTTGCTGTCAGCAAGGTCAGTCGCTTCGTCCGCGACATGATCGCGCGCCAATTGTTAATCACGAAGGAGAAGCGGTGCTGCAGGCGCGTGTCCTCCGCGGCTTCGCCTTTCAACAATGCGATCTGCTCGGAGTTCTCGCGTGCGCGCACGAGATTGAAACGGAAGTCGGCCTCGTAGCGCTGCTGCATGAAATTGAGATTGATCAGCGGCTTGCCGATCCAGTGGGTCACCGTGGTGCCGACGATGGCGTAGATCAGTGCAACCCAGACCAGGTAGCCCGGAATTGCAACCTCGTATCCGAACAACACGAGCGGGGCCTCGGATGAAAGCACCCAAAGAACAACGACAAAGGAGACGAACTGCACGAACGCGCCGAGCACGCGGGTGCCGATCTGGATGGCCTTCTCCGAGAACAGCCGGATGTCGTCGGCGATGCGCTGGTCGGGGTTGTCGGCGGCGTCGCCGAGAAGCTGCATCCGGTAGTGATTGTGACCGTCCAGCCAATGGCTAATATAGTGGCGCGTCATCCATGCGCGCCAGCGGATCTGCAGCCACTGTTGCAGGTAGAGTTGGTAGACCGCCAGCACGACATACGACGCCGCCAGCAGCGTGAAGATGATCAACTGATTGACGAAGGCGTCCCAGGCGCGGTCTTGCAGCGCATTGTAGAAGTTGGCTTGCCAGCGGTTGAGCATGACGTTGATGCCGGCCAGCGACAGCTCGATCAGGATCACGGCGGCAAGCAGGATGCGGCCGGCCCGGCGGTCCTCGGCGAAGAAGTAGGGATGGGCAAGTCGCCAGATGACGGCGAAGGTCGCGAGAAGGCGTGACACGAAATCTCTCCTGTCCTGGCGCCGTCCTGGCGCTGTCCCGGCGCGGCCGCCGATGAGGCGTTCCGCGCCGAACCGGCTGTGATTTCTGAGGCGAATGCAAGGCCCTGCGGAAGAGGATGTCCGGCAAGCAGGGGCCTCGGGCCACCCCCGCCGATCGTCCGAATTTATGCGGGATTCAGGCGGTTGGCGGGGTCAAGTGACGCGCCCGGTTTCGACGAAAGAAAGCTTGTGCAAGATTGCGTGTTCTGTCCAAATTAGGCTGATCGCTGCTGGAATATCGTATCCCGCAGGTGGTCGGCAGTACGGCCAGGCGAAAGGCCAACGACAAAGTTTCGTCAAGGATCAATCACCGCCCGGGGAGGGCGCCAACATGTCAACTCAGTCCAATTCGACCAAATCCACCCGTCGCTATTTCCTGCGCGGGGCGGCTGTCGCCACCGCGGCGACCGTGGCCGCCCCCGCGGTCGTCAAAGCGCAGGGCCCGATCAGCATGCGCTGGCAAAGCACGTGGCCCTCGAAGGACATCTTCCACGAATACGCCAACGACTTCGCCAAGAAGGTGAACGACATGACCGGCGGCGACCTCCGGATCGAGGTGCTGCCGGCCGGCGCCGTCGTGCCGGCGTTCCAGCTACTCGATGCGGTATCGAAAGGTGTGCTCGACGGCGGCCACGGCGTGGTCGTCTATCACTACGGCAAACAGACCGCGCTGGCGCTGTGGGGCTCCGGACCGGCCTACGGCATGGACGCCAACATGCTCCTGTCCTGGCACAAATACGGCGGCGGCAAGGACCTGCTCGAGAAGCTCTATGCCTCGATCGGCGCCAATGTCGTCTCGTATGTATACGGCCCGATGCCGACGCAGCCGCTCGGCTGGTTCAAGAAGCCGGTCACCGGCGTCGCCGACTTCAAGGGCCTCCGGTTCCGCACCGTCGGCATCTCGATCGACGTGTTCCAGGGCATGGGCGCCGCGGTGAACGCGCTGCCCGGCGGCGAAATCGTCGGCGCCATGGACCGCGGCCTGCTCGACGCGGCCGAGTTCAACAACGCCTCCTCGGATCGCATTCTTGGCTTCGCCGACGTGTCGAAGGTCTGCATGCTGCAGAGCTACCACCAGAATGCCGAGCAGTTCGAGATCCTGTTCAACAAAGGCAAGTTCGAGGCGCTGCCGGAACGGATGAAGGCCATCATCTCGAACGCGGTCGAAGCCGCGTCGTCGGATATGTCCTGGAAGGCGATCGACCGCTATTCGAGGGACTACGTCGAGCTGCAGCAGAAGGATAAGGTCCGCTTCTACAAGACGCCGGATTCGGTGCTGCAGCGGCAGCTCGAGATCTATGACAGTCTGGTAGCGACGAAAGTGAAGGAAAACCCGCTGTTCAAGCAGATCGTCGAGTCGCAGATCGAGTTCGCCCGGCGCACCACGCAATGGGAGTCGGACACGGTCGTGAGCCGGCAGATGGCGATCAACCACTACTTCGGACCGAAGGCGAAGAAGCAGCCGATCTGAGGCAGTGTGAATCCGGCAAAGCACCATTCGGAATGGAATCCGGGTGGTGCTTTGTCGCTTTGAACAAGCTCGCACCTAATCGGTACACTAGCGACGGTCGCGCATGACGCTCCGAGCCTTCCTGCACACCATCGACGGCATCAGCACCTGGGTCGGCAAGGCGGCAGCCTGGCTCATCATGGTGCTGATGACGGTTGTCTGCGTCGAGGTGGTCAAGCGCTATGTCCTGAATTCGCCGACGGCGTGGATTTTCGACGTCGAGAACATGCTGTACGGCTCGCTGTTCATGCTGTGCGGCGCCTATGCCCTGGCGCAGAACGCGCATGTGCGCGGCGACTTCCTTTATGGGTCGATGCGGCCGCGGGTGCAGGCCTCGCTCGATCTCTTTCTCTATCTTCTGTTCTTCATTCCCGGTATCGCGGCGCTGATCTATGCGGGGTACTACTTCGCGCTCCATTCCTGGAGCATCAACGAGCATTCGAGCGTCACCGCGAACGGC
>Ga0075430_100000279_pt1 | contig 35927 bp, 27 predicted proteins | sample RhiMetdeltSRZDD4_FD_75294 | JGI IMG/M metagenome (GOLD analysis project Ga0075430, IMG submission 75294) | Populus rhizosphere microbial communities from Tennessee, USA - Rhizosphere MetaG P. deltoides SRZDD4 | ecosystem: Host-associated > Plants > Roots > Rhizosphere > Soil | place: USA... | reverse complement strand
GCGGCTCGTTGCCCTGCCCGGGGACGTAGTACGGCTCGTTGCCCTGCCCGGGGACGTAGTACGACGGGTGCCCGTCGGCCGGGCCGTACGGTCCGTCGTACCTCGCCACCTGGCCCTCCCCCGGTTGCCTGGCTGGTTCTACGCGAGACTAGACCCAGACCGCCACACCCAGGGCCTACCGGTCGCGGGCGCGGCAGGCGCGCCGCAGCGGGACGAACGCAGGGAGCGTGTGATGGATTTCGACGTCACGGTTGAGATCCCCAAGGGACATCGCAACAAGTACGAGGTGGACCACGCCACCGGCCGCATCCGCCTGGACCGGACGCTGTTCACCGCGACCCAGTACCCGGCCGACTACGGCTTCATCGAGGACACCCTCGGCGAGGACGGCGACCCGCTCGACGCGCTGGTGCTGGTGCAGGAGCCGACGTTTCCCGGCTGCCTGATCCGCTGCCGCGCGATCGGGATGTACCGGATGCGCGACGAGAAGGGCGGGGACGACAAGGTGCTCTGCGTGCCGGCCGAGGACCCGCGCCTCACCCACCTGCGCGACATCGACGACGTGGCCGAGTTCGACCGGCTGGAGATCCAGCACTTCTTCACGGTCTACAAGGACCTTGAGCCCGGCAAGAGCGTCGAGGGCGCGACCTGGGTCGGCCGGACCGACGCCGAGGCCGAGATCGAGACGTCGCGCCACCGCCACCACCAGGCGCAGAACGGGTCCGCGACAACGGCAGGCGCGCCGTGACCGACGGGTGACGAACCCGGTTCAACACATCTTCGGCACGCTCGGCCGGCACCACAACCAAGATCGTGATCGCGGACGCCAGGAGTGCAGTCGCACCGCACGCCCACTGCAGCGATCGTGATCTTGATCAGCCTAACGCGAGTGGAGTAGGACGAATCGGGCGCAGGGTGCACGTCCGTCCGGTCACCCGGTCACCCCGAGTACCAGGCCGTAGAGCCCGGTGACGGCGCACGCGACCGGAGCCACCGACACGACCAGCGCCATGTCGGCCAGGTCCGCAGCCCGGCTCAGATAGGGCGAGGGCGGCCGGCGGGCGTACGTGGCACCGGCCATGACCGCCGCCACGCCGGCCGCCGCAGCGAACCCGACCAGCACCAGCGCCCCGCCCTGCGACCCGGCACCCGCCGCGCCGTCGAGTGCGAGCGCGGCGAGGCACGACGCACCCGCGGCCAGCACCGGGACCCGCTGTCGCACGGCGGCGAAGAGGCGGGCCCGCAGCAGCAGCGACACACCGGCGACACCGACCAGCAACCGCGCCGCCACACCGCCGCCCAGGAGCACGGCTGCGGCCACGGCGGTGGCGGCAGCGTGCCCGACCAGCACTCCGGTCAGCAGCGACTCAGCACGCCGGACCGCGGCGAGAACCCACCCCGGGTCGGGTCGATCGGGTGCCGCCCGGTGCCCGGGGCGGCCCGCGGCGGGGCTGCGCGCGCTGGGGCCGGCGGTGGCGGCTCCCGCAGCCGCATCGGTGACCAGGGGAACCGGCACCCGACCCAGACGGACCGCAAGCAGTGGCAGCACCCCGATCCCACACACCAGCGCCGCCATCGCCACTGCCGCGGCTTCCGGCGCCGGCAGGACGAGCCCGAGCGCTGCTCCTGCGGCGCCGAGCAGGCCAGCCGTCATCCCGGCGGCGAACAGCCAGGGCACCGCCGCGACACCTGCCGCTCCGAGCGCAGCGGACAGCAGCAACGCGGCGCTACCGACCAGCAGCTGCGGGGCGGTGCTAGCCAGCAGCTGCGGGGCGGTGCTGGCCAGCAGCTGCGGGGCGCCCGGCCAGCCCAGGCCGGTCGCGCCCGCAGGCGCCACCAGCAACCCGCCACCGACCAGCGCGTACGGCATCGCGTACCCGGCCAGGGCCGCGCCGGCTGGGCCGTCCCCGTACCCGATGGAGGTGACCATGCCCGCGACGACGAGCAGCACGGCGACCCCGAGCGCGACGAACGCCCGGCCCGGCGTGCCCACCTGCGGCAGCGCCACCAGGCCGACGGCGAGCGGGAGCCCCGCGGCGGCCATGCCGGCGACCCGGGTGACCGCTGGGGTCCAGCCCGGCGCGACCCGCCGGGCGCTCGCGGCGACCGCCTCGACCACGTCGTCGTAGGCCAGCTCCGGCCAGGCCAGCCGGGCCGGCACCAGATGCAGCACCGCACCGTCGCGTACGCCCTGGGCGTGCAGGCCTCCCCCTGGCACCAGCGGCTGCCCGTCCGCCCGGCGCAGCAGCCAGCCGCCATGGCGCTCCCCGTCGTCCGCAAGCCCCTCGCCCGCGTGGCGCAGCAGCTCCGGCAGGAGCTCCGCGACCGGGGCGTGTTCTGGCAGCGCAACGTCGATCCGCCGCCGCGGCGCGCGGATCGTCACCCGGGCCAGCCCGGTGCCCGTGATCATCGGCACTTCCTACCACGGCCGGCCCGCCCGGTCAGCTTCCCTGTACGACGGCGGACAGGGCGCACGCCATATGTCGTCCGACACATGGACGCATCGGATGCAGCACAGACGGCGAACCCGTGGCCGACCGGTCGACGAGGTGTCCGCTGTGACCGGTTCGGGATCGCAGGCGATGATCGCAATGATCAAGATCAAATCAGTTTCACTGGTATTGGGGCTAACCCACGACCGGATAAGCCCAATTTCACTGATCTTGAGTTTGATCAAGGACGAAGGTGGGTGGCGGCTCGTCTCGCCGGGCAGATGGGAGTGGGTGGGACCCGGGTACCGCGAGCTGTCAGCCGGACCGGGCTGTCAGCCGGACCGAGACGCCTCAGGTAGTCGGCAGGGCTGTCGCTGCCGCCCGCACGGCACCACCCGAATATCCACTGTGGACCACAAGCACTTCCGTGCGCTGCGCCCGCCTCGGGGAGGGCAGCATTCACGCCGCTACCCGCTGACGCGCGTGCTAGGCCACGCCCTGACCCGGCCGCCCGCGGCGCGGGTACGCGCCTTCGCCGGGCGGCGACCGACGCTCTATGATCATCGGCGTCCCTGGGGAGGTGGCGACTGAGCGCGGCGGCGGTCAAGCGTGGGCCGCGCCGCCCTGCGCCCGACATCCCAAGCGGCGAGCTGCCGGTCGACCCGCCCCCAGAGATCCCTCAGGACACCGGCGGCCGGTGGACCCAGCTGCTCATGCTGCTGCCGATGCTCACCGGCACGCTCGCCACCGCGCTGATGTTCTCCAACGGGAACGGCGGCGCCTACTCGTACGTCGTCGGGGCGATGTTCGGCGTCTCCTCGCTGTCGCTGCTCGCGCTCTCCTGGGGCGGCGGCTTCTCAGGCGCTCCGGGACGGGCCGAGGTGGCGCGGGCCCGGCGGGACTACCTACGCCACCTGGCCGGCCTGCGCCGCCGGGTGCGCCAGACCGCAGCCCGGCAGCGGTACGGCCTGCACTACCGGCACCCGGACCCGCGGCGGCTCTGGTCGACGGTCGCCAGCCACCGGCTGTGGGAGCGCCGGCCGACCGACTCCGACTTCGCGGTGGTCCGGGTGGGGCTCGGCCCGCAGACACTCGCCACCCCGCTGCTGCCCCCGGTGACCCGGCCGGTGGAGGAGCTGGAGCCGGTGACCGCCGGGGCCCTGCGGCGTTTCCTGGACGCCTACTCCGTGGTGCCGGACCTGCCGGTGGCGGTGTCGCTGCGCGGTTTCGCCCGCATCTACCTGAGGGGTACGCCGGCCCGCGCGCTCGCTCGGGCGATGCTCGCCCAGCTCGCCACCTTCCACGCACCGGACGACGTGCTCGTGGCCGTGTGCGCGGGACCGGAGCACCGGGCGGCCTGGGAGTGGACGAAGTGGCTGCCGCATGCCCTGCACCCGACCCGGACCGACGCGCTCGGCCAGGTACGCCTCGTGGCCAGCCAGGCCACCGAGCTGGAGGAGCTGCTGGGCGACCTCCTCGCCGGGCGGTCCCAGCTCCGCGCTGGTCAGCCCGGGCCGGCCGGTGGCGCCGGCCCGCACCTGGTCGTCGTGCTCGACGGCGGCGACCTGGCCGGCTCCGCGCGGACAGCAGACTCCATGCGGGTGACCGGCTCCGCACGGGCGGCAGACTCCGCACGGGTGACCGGCTCCGCACGGGCGGCGGGCTCGGCGTGGCTGACCGCTGACTGCGCGCTCAGCGGGGTCACCCTGCTCGACCTCGGCGGCCGGCCGCCGCGCCTGCTCGACGCGGCAATGCTCGTACTGGATGTGGCGCCGGACCGCCGGCTGCGGATCGCCATGCAGGACGACCAGGCCGAGGTGGGCGTCGCCGACCTGCTGGGGCAGGTGGAGGCTGAGGCGCTCGCCCGCCAGCTGGCGCCCCTGCGCCTGGCCGGCGGCCCAGCCGCCGGCCAGGTCGGTGCGGCCGGTGCCGCTGGTGCGGCCGGTGCCGCGGCCCGGCTGGACCCGCCGGCAACGGCCGAGCTGGACCTCGCCGAGCTGCTGGGCATCGGCAGCCCGCACGCGTACGAGGTGGACGCCGGGTGGGCGCCCCGGCCCGACCGGGACCGGCTGCGGGTGCCGATCGGGGTGGACGCCCACGGGCAGCCGGTGCGGCTGGACCTCAAGGAGTCGGCCCAGGACGGCATGGGGCCGCACGGCCTGCTTATCGGGGCTACCGGGTCGGGCAAGTCAGAGCTGCTGCGCACGCTGGTGCTGGGGCTCGCCGCGACGCACCCGTCCGAGTCGCTCAACTTCGTACTCGTCGACTTCAAGGGCGGCGCCACCTTCGCCTCGCTCGACCGGCTGCCGCACACCGCCGCCGTCATCACCAACCTCGCCGACGAGCTGCCGCTGGTGGACCGGATGACCGACGCGCTCAACGGCGAGCTGGTCCGGCGCCAGGAGCTGCTGCGGCGGGCCGGCAACCTCGCCTCCCTGCGCGACTACGAACGGGCCCGGGCCGCCGGGGCGGCCCTGGCTCCGCTGCCGGTGCTGCTCGTCGTCTGCGACGAGTTCTCCGAGCTGCTCTCCGCCAAGCCGGACTTCATCGACCTGTTCGTCCAGATCGGACGGTTGGGCCGGTCGCTCGGCGTACACCTGCTGCTCGCCTCGCAGCGGCTGGACGAGGGCCGGCTGCGCGGGCTGGACACGCACCTGTCGTACCGGATCGGGCTGCGCACCTTCTCCGCCCTTGAGTCGCGGGCGGTCCTCGGCGTCCCGGACGCGTACGAGCTGCCGCGCTCGCCCGGGCACGGCTACCTCAGGTACGGCACCGAGCCGCTGGTGCGGTTCAAAGCGGCGTACGTGTCCGGTCCGGTCCGCCGCCGGCCCGAGCCGGGACCGGCGGCGCTGGACATGCCCGGTGCCGGTGCCCGGGTGCTGCCGTACAGCACGCACCTGGTGCCGGTGGCGGAGCCGCGGCCCACGGCCGCCGCGGCTGGCCCCGACGCCGACGCCGGCTCCAGCCTGCTCGACATCCTGGTGAGCCGGCTGGCCGGGCGGGGCGTCCCGGCCCACCCGGTCTGGCTGCCGCCGCTGGGCGCGCCGCCCACCCTCGACGAGCTGCTCGGTCCGGTCTCGCCTGACCCGGCGCGCGGGCTCACCGTGGACAACCCGGAGCTGCGGGGTGCCCTACAGGTCCCGGTAGCCCTCGTCGACAAGCCGTTCGAGCAACGGCGCGACCCGCTCTGGCTGGACCTGGGCGGCGCCGCAGGGCACGTGGCCGTGGTGGGCGGGCCGCAGAGCGGCAAGTCCACCCTGCTCCGCACGCTGGTCTGCGCACTCGCACTGACCCACACGCCGGCCGAGACGCAGTTCTACTGCCTGGACTTCGGCGGCGGGACCCTGGCGGCACTGCGCGACCTGCCCCACGTCGGCGGCGTGGCGGGACGGCAGGAGCAGGAGGCGGTGCGCCGTACCGTCGGCGAGGTCGCCACCCTGCTCGCCGACCGCGAGCGCCGCTTCCCGGCCGCGGGCGTCGAGCCGACGGCCAGCCACCGGCGCCGGCAGGCGGCCGGGCCGGGCAGCGTCCCGTTCGGCGACGTGTTCCTGGTGGTGGACGGCTGGGCCACGCTCCGCGGCGAGTACGACGACCTGGAGCCGGTCATCGCCGACCTGGCCAACCGCGGCCTGTCGTACGGCGTACACCTGGTTGTGGCCGCTGCCCGGTGGATGGACCTGCGCCCGGCGGTCCGGGACCTTCTCGGCTCCCGGCTGGAGCTGCGCCTGGGCGACCCGAACGACTCGCTCGTCTCCCGCAAGGCTGCAGCGGACGTGCCGGAGCGCACTCCGGGCCGGGGGGTCACCGCGCAGGGGCGGCACCTGCGCACCGCGCTGCCGCAGGCGACCTTCCTCGGTGCGGGCACCGCTGGCCTGGTCAAGGCGGTCGCGGCGGCCTGGGCCGGCCCGCCCGCGCCACCGGTACGGCTGCTGCCGCTGGAGGTGCCCTACGCGACGATCGCCGGCACCGCAGCCGCCGACGCGGCGACCGCCGGTGCCACAGCCGCCGACGCGGCGACCGCCGGTGCCACAGCCGCCGACGCGGCGACCGCTGGCACCGCGACAACCGCCGGCACCGCGACGGCACGGGGCGCCGCCGTGGCTTCCGCCCTGTCGCTGCCGCTCGGCCTCGCCGAGGCCGACCTGCGCCCGGTGGCGGTCGACTTCGCGACCGAGCCGCACTTCCTGCTCTTCGGCGACGCCGAGTCCGGCAAGTCCAGCTTCCTGCGGGCCCTGGCCACGACGATCACCCGCCGGCTGCCCCCCGAGCAGGCCCGCATCGTGATCGTGGACTACCGGCGCAGCCTGCTCGGCGCCGTCACCACCGAGCACCTCATCGGGTACGGCGCAGCCGCGGCGCACACCAGCGAGCTGGTCGGGTCCGTAGCTGGCTACCTGCGCGACCGCCTGCCCGGGCCGGACGTCACCCCGCAGCAGCTGCGCGACCGGGCGTGGTGGACCGGGCCGGAGTGCTTCGTGCTCGTCGACGACTACGACCTGGTGGCCACCGGGCCGGCCAACCCGCTCCTGCCCCTGCTGGACTACCTCGCCCAGGCCCGGGACATCGGCCTGCACCTGGTGCTCGCCCGCCGTTCCGGTGGCGCCGGACGGGCCCTGTACGAGCCGGTCATCCAGCGGCTACGCGAGCTCTCCACGCCCGGTCTGGTGCTCTCCGGGGACCGGGACGAGGGGCCGCTGCTCGGCACGGTCCGGCCGGACCGGCTACCGCCGGGGCGCGGCTGGCTGGTTACCCGACGTGACGGTGCCCGCCTGATCCAGCTAGCTCACCTTCCGGCCGGGTGACGATCCTCCGAACGGTCGCCGCGCGCGAGCCCGGACTCGGCAAGAATGGGCGACGTTGTGACGCCTGCTGAGTGTCCTCGTCGCACTGTCGCGCCGGACGGCGCCACGGTGCGCGCGCTGCTGACCACGCTCGCCACCGTGGTGGTCGCCGCCGGCGGGGCCATCTGCGTGCCCGGCGTGGCAGCCGCCGACGAGGTACGGGATGCGCAGTGGCAGCTGGCCGCGCTCGACGCGGGCGCTGCCTGGGCCGACGCCACCGGTGCCGGGGTCGTCGTCGCGGTGGTCGACTCCGGCGTCGACGCCACCCACCCCGACCTCGCCGGCCAGGTGCTGCCCGGGCTGGACCTGGTGGACGGGTCGACGGACGGGCGGGTGGACCCGGTCGGGCACGGCACCTCGGTCGCCGCCCTGATCGCCGGCCGGGGCGACGACAGCACCGGCGTGGTCGGCCTGGCCTACCAGGCGAAGATCCTGCCCATCCGGGTCCTGGACAACGGCAACGAGTACCACGACGCGATGGTCGTGGCCCAGGCGGTGCAGTGGGCGGTGGACCAGGGCGCCCGCGTCATCAACCTGTCCCTGGGCGGCCCGGAGTACAGCCCGGCCCTGGCTGACGCGCTCGACTACGCGTTCGCCCGCGATGTGGTGGTGGTGGCCTGCACCGGCAACGTGCTGGCGGCCGGCTCGGCCGAGGTGTGGTATCCGGCTCGCGAGCCCGGCGTGGTGGCCGTGACCGGCCTGAGCGGCGACCCGGACACCGAGCCGGACCCGCTGTGGGCGAGCTCGCTGACCGGGCCAAGCACGGTCCTTGCCGCACCAGCCGCCGACCTGCTCACCGCGCGCCCCGGCGGTAGGTACTGGCGGGTCAAGGGGACCAGCTTCGCCGCTCCGCTGGTCAGCGCGACCGCTGCGCTCATCCGCGCCCGTTGGCCGCGGATGTCGGCGGCCAACGTGGTGCAGCACCTCACGACCACAGCCCGCGACGTCGGACCGGCCGGCCGGGACGACCGGTACGGGTTCGGCATGGTAAGCCCGGTCGCCGCGCTGCGCGCCAAGATGCCCGACGTGCCCGCCAACCCGCTGGACACCGCGCCGCCGCCCGGAGTGGCCGGCTTCGGCCCGGCGACCGCATCGGAGAATGCTAGGGACGCACCCGGCCAGGCCGCCCCGCAGCCACCCGCGGTGGCCGGTCGAGGTGTGACCGGGCCGGCTAGGTGGTGACCGGGCGGTGAGCACCCGACGGCGTGCGCCGGGACAACAGGGCTCGCCGGAGGAAAGCTGGCTCGCCGGAAGAACGGTGCTCGCCGTGAGAGCCAGTGGTCAGGTGCAGCTGCCGGTGCCCGTCGCCGCGGTCCGTTGCCGGCCGGCCGTCGCCACCCCAGCCGCCTCGTCGGCGGTGACGGCGAAGCCGGTGTGCGGGTCGTCGGCCGCCGCCGCGAAGATCACCCCGAGTACGCGCCCGTCCGCCGCGACGAGCGGGCCGCCCGAGTTGCCGCTGCGCACCAGGGCCCGGATCGTGTAGATCTCCCGTGTCACGCTGCGGCTGGCGTAGATGTCCGGTCCGGTGATGTCGCGGATGTCCCGGATCCGCGCTGACTGCGCGTTGTACGGCCCGTCCAGCGGGAACCCGAGCACGATCGCGTCCGAGCCGGTCGCGGCGTCCGCGGAGGCGAAGCGCATGGCCGGCGCGGCGAGATCCGGTACGAAGATGACGGCGAGGTCACGCCCTGGGTCGTACAGGACGACCCAGCCCCGCAGCTGGTCCTCGCCGGCCTCCACGGCCACCGACCCGGTGCCGGCCACCACGTGGGCGTTGGTCATCACGTACCGCGGCGCGTAGACGAACCCCGACCCTTCGATCCGCCGCGAGCAGCTCGGCGCGCTGCCCAGCACCTTGACCACCGACTTGCGGGCCCGCTCCACCACGGCCGAGCCGGCCAGCGCCGGGTCCGGTACGGGTACCTCGCGCACCCGGGTGGGCACCAGGTCGCCGAAGACGTCCGGGAACCCGCGGGTGTCCACCGTGTCCCGCAGCGCCTCGGACAAGGTCTTGGCCTGGTGCGGCATCACCTGGTCGACGCTGTCGAGCACCGCGCTGTTGCGCACCGCACTGGCCAGCCACGGCAGTGACGACGAGGCCAGCGGCGCGGCGACCAGCCAGGCCACCAGCAGCAAGGCGACCAGCGAGACAGCGGCACCGCCCACGTCGTCCGCGGTCTGGCCGGCCCGGCTGGTGATCCCGCGGCGCAGGTGGGTGCCGAGCCAGCCGGCGAGCGCCTGTCCCAGCACGGCAAGCCCGAAGATGGCGATGAGGGAGACCAGCACCCGCATCTGGTCGTCGGCGAACTGCCGGCCCAGTCGCGGGCCGAGCTGGAGGCCGATCAACGCACCGCTGAAGAAACCGGCGAACGACAGCGCGCCGATCATGAACCCCTGCCGGTAGCCGTTCACCGCGAAGACCAGCATGAGCAGGAGGAGCACGAGGTCGACGGTCACGGCTTCAGGGTACGGGCGGTGACCCAGCGGCTGCCCGTTGCGCACCGGGCTCGGTCCGGGACCCACCGGGCTCGGTCCGGGACCCACCGGGCTCGGTGCGGGACCCACCGGGCTCGGTCCGGGACCCACCGGGCTCGGTGCGGGAGCCGGCCGGCCCGTCCGCGCGGGCCCTCTCCGGGGACGCCGGGCCCGGTTCACTGTGGGCCGGGGACGCCGGACCCGGTTCGTCGGAGGTGTCCACGAGCGGGTGGTCCTGGGCCACCGGCAGGTCCTCGACCCGGTCCTGCGACCACGGCCGGGTCCAGCCGGCCAGGTCCAGCAGGGCGGAGAGGACCCCTGCGGTGAAGCCCCACACGAGCATGCCCCGACACCGGAACGCCGGGGCGACCCACCCGCTCGGGTGGCGCACCTGGAGCCGGTGCTCCGGGTCGGCCAGCTCAGCGATCGGCAGCCGGGCCACCCGGGCCACCTCGCGCAGGTCCAGCGGGCGTACCTCGTGCGGCTCCCGCCACCAGGCCAGCACCGGCGTCACCGCGTAGTTGCTGACCGGGATCCACAGCCGCGGCAGGCACGCCACCACCTCCACGCTGGTCCGGTCCAGCCCGACCTCCTCGGCGGCTTCGCGCAGTGCGGTGTCGGCCGCGTCCCGGTCACCCGGGTCCGCCGCGCCGCCGGGGAACGCGGGCTGGCCGGCGTGGTTGCGCAGCGTCGCGGCCCGCTGGAGCACCAGCACATCCGGTCCCTGGGGACCGCCAGCCCCGTCGGCCTCGCCCGGCCCGAGGAGTACGAGCACCGCGCTGTCCCGCGCCCCGTCGGCGGGCGCAGGCAGGCGGGTGAAGTCGCCCATCTCAGCGACCCGCAGCCGGGTCAGCAGCGGCTCCCACCACTCCGGAAGGCTCACCCGGTCCGGCCGGCTCACCCGGTCCAGCCGGCTCACCCGGTCCGGCCAGGTCACCCGGTCCGGCCAGGTCACCCGGCCACCGCCCCGAGATGCTGTCCGGCCAGGCGGTGCAGGGCGCTGAGATCGGGTACGACGTCGTTGTGCACGTGTGCCACCCGGCCGTTGGCGTCGACGAAGACGGTGACCGGCAAGGCGATCCGGCCGAGCTCCGCACGTAGCACCGCACGCTCGTCCACCAGGACCGGGAAGGTCAGGCCCAGGTCGGCCACGATGGCGTCGCGCCCGGCCGACCCGTCCGCCGTGTTCACACCGACCACGCTCACCCGGCCGGCGGTCTGCTGCGCGTACCGCTGGAGGGTGGGCAGCTCGTCCCGGCATGGCCGGCACCACGAGGCCCACAGGTTGACCACCGCCGGCCCCCGCAGCTGTCTCAGCTGGACAGTCCCGACCCCACCGAGGCAGGGCAGCCGTACGTCCGGCAGCGGCGTGCGGCCGGCACTGTGCGGCGCAGGCGCACCCCCCGGCGCTGTCGCACTCCCCGACGCGGGCGCACCCCCCGACGCGGGCGTACCTTGCGGCGGGGGCGCGTCCGTGGATCCAGAGCCTGCCCCGCCAGAGCTGGCACCGGCCGGCGCGGCGGTGGCCAGCGCCCGGCAGGCCGCGGCCGGCGCGGTGACCGCGGCGGGCACACCCGCATCTGGGCCGGCGCCCGGGGACCCGCAGCCGACCACCAGCGCGGCGGCCAGCAGTCCGGGGACCACCGGCGGCCGGCGGCCGGAGCGTCGCGTCACGGTGCGGGCGCCCCAGCCAGCGCAGCCAGCTCGGCGACGCGCGCCCCCTTGAGCAGCTTGCTGGCGGCGACCGGGTCGACCGGCCCGGTCCCGTACGACGGGCACACCGGCGCGATGGTGCACGCCCCGCACGCCGGCTTGCGCGCGTGGCAGACCCGCCGGCCGTGGAAGATCACCCGGTGCGAGAACATCGTCCACTCACGACGCTCGATCAGCTCGGCGACGGCTGCCTCGATCTTCACCGGGTCGGTCTCGTCGGTCCACGCCCAGCGCCGTACCAGCCGCTGGAAGTGGGTGTCCACGGTGAGACCGGGCACGTCGAACGCGTTGCCGAGGATGACGTTCGCCGTCTTGCGGCCGATGCCGGGCAGTGTCACCAGGTCGTCCATGCGGCCGGGAACCTCGCCGTCGTACCGCTCGGTGAGCGCCTGGCCGAGCCTGATCAGGGAGTCCGCCTTGTTGCGGAAGAACCCGGTCGGGCGGATCATCTCCTCGATCTCCACGCGGTCCGCCGCCGCGTAGTCAGCCGCGGCCGGGTAGCGCGCGAACAGCTTTGGGGTGACCTCGTTGACCCGCTGGTCGGTGCACTGGGCGGAGAGGATCGTGGCGACCGCCAGCTGTAGCGGACCGTGGTGGTCCAGCTCGCAGTGCGCATCGGGGTGTGCCTGCGCGAGCGCCCTCGCGATCCGGCGGGCCCGGCGCTTGCGAGCCAGCTGCGTCTCGGTCACCCCGCGAGCCTACGTCCCGGCCGCGACGCCCTCCCATCGCCTCACCCGTCCAGCGCTCACCCGCCCGGCGGCTCGCCTCGCGCGCCGGGCAGCGTGATCTGGCCGGTGCCGGTCAGCCGGGCGGCGTGATCTGGCCGGTGCCGGTCAGCCGGGCGGCCGTCGCCCCGAAGTCCGCGGTGCTGAGCGAACGGACCAGCGCCGCACCGCGGTGGCCCGGGTCCATCCGCGGCAGCCCGCCGCCGCCCTGGTGCGTGGTTGAGACGAGCGACCCGCCGGCCCAGCCACCGTCCCGGCGCAGCGACACCTTGAGCACGCCGCTGATGCCGAGGTTGCCCGAGGAGTTGAGGGTGCCCCCGCCGCCGCAGAAGTTGCCCAGGCTGTAGGCGACCAGCCGGCCCCGGTAGAACTCCATGCCGCGCAGCACGTGCGGGCCGTGGCCGACGACCAGGTCGGCACCGGCATCCACCACCGCGCGGGAGAACCGGACCGGGTCGCCCCGGTCCTCGCCCAGGAACATCTCGGTACCGGGCCGCACGCGGGTCGCGCCGGCCCCCTCCGCGCCCATGTGTACCTGCACCACCACCAGGTCCGCCCGGGCCGCCGCGCGCGTCACCACCGACTTGGCCCGCGCCACGTCGAGCAGGGGGTTCGACCAGGGGTACGACGAGAAGCCCAGCACCGCGATCCGGATCCCCTTGACCGTGGCGACCGTGATCTGGTCCGGCGCCCCGGTGTGCAGCAGCCCGTGCTGCTCCAGCGCCCGCTGGGTGTTGCGGTAGCCGGCCGCGCCGTAGTCGTACCCGTGGTTGTTGGCCTGGTTGAGCAGGTCGAACCCTGCCTCGCGCAGGTGCGCGGCGTAGCCCGGCGGGGCCCGGAACTGGTGGCAGTTGCTGGTGTCCGGCTCCGGCGCGGGGCCCGAGGTCGGCGCGGGAGCTACCCGGCACTTGCCGTAGCCGGTGTCGTCGGTGAGCGGCTCCTCCAGGTTGCCCATGACAAAGTCGGCGGCGAGCGCCCCCTTCACCGCGGTGAAGAAGCCCCGACCGCCGTTCGGGGGCAGGGAGCTCGGGGCGTTGCCCAGGATGATGTCGCCGGTAGCGGAGAGGGTGACCGTGTCGGCCGCCGGCTCTGCCGACCGCGTGGCGCCGGCCTGTGGCCCGGCAGCTGGCGGGCCGCGCCACACCGCGACGGCCGGGTCGGCCCGGTTCAGCACCGTCAGCCAGCTCGCGCCGGCGACGACGACCAGCACGGCCAGCGCCGCCGCGGCGAGCTTGGCCGTACGGCCGGAGAGTGGATGGGCCGGACGGCTCCGGTCGGTTTGGGCGGTTTCCACCATAGAGAACCGATCCGTACGTCGACGGGACAGGGCTGCCGGCGACCATACTTCACGCGGTATCCCGCAGCTACTATCACCGGCTACCGTCGCCCCAGCCCAGGGTGGGTACACACCCATTTCGGACCCCGCTCCGCCTAGACTGGCCTGGCGCGGAGGCCTCGTGGGCTCCGATGTGACCCATGGCTCCGGTAGGAGGGGTGCGCGATGGACGAGGTACTGGCCCGCAGCGGGATCTTCCAAGGTGTCGACGCTGCGGCGGCCGAGGTGCTCGCCAAAGAGATGGACCTGATGGAGATCCGCAAGGGCGACGTGGTCTTCAACGAAGGCGAGCCCGGTGACAGCCTCTATATCGTGCTCTCCGGCAAGCTCAAGGTAGGTCGGCGGGCCGCGGACGGCCGGCAGAACCTGATCGCGGTGATGGGGCCCTCGGACATGGTGGGCGAGCTGTCCCTGTTCGACCCGGGTCCGCGCACCGCCACCGCCACCGCGGTCACCGACACCCGCCTGGCCCGGCTGCGCAAGCAGGCGCTGCGCCCGTGGCTGACGGACCGCCCGGAGATCGCCGAGCAGCTGCTGCGGGTGCTCGCCCGTAGGCTGCGCCGGACGAACGACGCGCTCGCCGACCTGATCTTCACCGACGTGCCGGGGCGGGTGGCGAAGAACCTGCTGCAGATGGCGGGCCGGTTCGGCACCCGCGATGGCGGGGTGCTGCGGGTCACCCACGACCTGACCCAGGAGGAGCTGGCGCAGCTGGTCGGCGCGTCCCGGGAGACGGTCAACAAGGCGCTGGCCGACTTCGCATCGCGGGGCTGGCTGCGCCTCGACGGTAAGAGCGTGATCATCCTCGATCCGGAGCGGCTGGCCCGGCGCGCCCGCGTATAACCCTCATCCCACGCCTCCCGTGAGGCTTATCGCGCCAATAGCATTCACCCGATGTTATCTGCGCAATAAGCTTCACGGAGAGCTCTGCTATGGCTACCTGACACCCGACCGGAGGACGTGTACCGGGTCCCGGCTGAACAATGGCCGCCGTACGGAATTATTGATCTTGGAGTTGTAGCTCAAGTCGCCATCGCGGCAAACATGCGGGCCTGGTTCACCTGATGCATCACCCAGGCCACCGTATGTGGACCCGCCGGGAACTGCACGACGTGGTGGAAGCCGGGGCCCGTCGCAGTCACCCAGACGAAGCCGCTGTACCGCTTCTCGTGGATGAGAAGAAACAGCAGGCCGAGCAGGCAGAAGACGAAGAGGACAATCGACAGGACGACGGCATAGGCCGGGATCACCGAGTCTTCGTGCGTCGAGTCCTGCACGCTCCATGTCGTTCCGCGCAGTGGGAAGCGTCCTTGAGGGACGACAACCTCAGTGGCAAAAGTCGTGCGGTGATGTTCAGCGGCTGCGGCGCGGCCAATGCCGGACGAGTCTTCCGCAGCAGAGCACCGTCCGGCGCCCCTCAAGACACCAGAAACAATCAGTCTTGACTGCTTGTTTGGGATCCGGGACGCTGGGCGGGTGAGCGCCCACGCTACCACCGGCCGGACGCCGCAGCCTTCGAGCCGCACGCCGCAGCAGGAGCGGAGCCGGGCGACCCAGGCGCGGCTGCTGGAGGCCACCGTCGACGTGCTGGTCGAGCACGGCTGGTCCGGTACGACCACCACGGTCATCGCCGAACGTGCCGGCGTGTCCCGCGGGGCCCAGCTGCACCACTACCCGACCAAAGCCGCGCTGGTCATGGCGGCCGTGCAGCACCTGTCCGAGCGGCGGGCCACGGAGATCCGCGCCGAGGCGGCCGGGCTGCCGGCCGGCGCCCGCCGGCTGGACCGGGTCGTGGACATGCTCGCCGCCGCCTTCACCGGCCCGCTCTTCGCCGCCGCATTGGAGGTGTGGGTCGCCGCGCGCACCGACCCGGAGCTGCGGCGGGCGCTCATCCCGCTGGAGGCGCGGGTCGGCCGCGAGATGCACCGGCTCACCGTCGAGCTGCTCAGCGCCGACGAGCGGCGGCCCGGCGTACGCGAGGCCATCCAGGCAACGCTCGACCTGCTGCGCGGGCTGGGCGTGGCGAACCTGCTCAGCGACGACTCGGCACGCCGGGAGGCACTGCTCGCGGCGTGGAAACGGCAGCTGGCAACAGTCCTCACCACCTGAAGGAGAAGGCATGGTCGACCTCGCGGAGCTGCTGGCGGACCTCGATGCCGAGTCAGCCGACCTGGACGCACTGGTCGTGCCGCTGCCCGACGCGGCCTGGGCCACCCCGACCCCGGCCGAGGGCTGGACGGTCGCGCACCAGATCGCCCACCTCGCCTGGACCGACCACGTCAGCCGGCTCGCCGCGACCGACACCGCGGCGTTCTTCGCGAGCGTCGCCGACCTCGGCGAGGACATCGACGACTTCGTCGACCGCGCCACCGCCAGCGCCCTCGCCCCCGCACCTGAGCTGCTGGCCCGGTGGCGGTCCGGCCGGGCGGCGCTCGCCGCCGCCCTCGCCGCCGTGCCACCAGGGACAAAGATCCCCTGGTACGGCACTGCCATGTCACCTGCGTCGATGGCGACCGCACGGATCATGGAGACCTGGGCGCACGGGCTCGACGTGGCCGACGCGCTCGGCGTGGCGCGGCCCCCGACCGCCCGCCTGCGCCACATCGCCCACCTCGGTATGCGGACTCTCGGGCACGGCTTCGTCGCGCACGGCCAGGAGCCGCCCGACCGTCCGGTCCGGGTGGAGCTGTCCGCACCGGACGGTGCACTGTGGACGTTCGGCCCGGAGGGCGCGGCAGACCGCGTGACCGGGCCGGCGCTCGACTTCTGCCTGTTGGTGACCCAGCGCCGGCACCGGGCCGACCTGGCGCTGCAGGCCACCGGCCCGGTCGCCGACGCCTGGCTGGACGTGGCGCAGGCGTTCGCCGGCCCGCCGGGCAAGGGTCGCCCACCCGGCGAAGGCGGCACGGCCGGCGGGGAGCGCCCGCCCGGAGCAGACGCGGTCGGGACGCGGCAGTGACCGTCCTGCGCATCGGCAACGCGTCCGGCTTCTACGGCGACCGGTTCGCCGCCTGGCAGGAGATGCTGACCGGCGGTGAGCTGGACGTGCTGACCGGGGACTACCTCGCCGAGCTGACCATGCTGATCCTGGGCCGGGACCGCATGCGCGACCCCGGCCTCGGCTACGCCAGGACCTTCCTGCGCCAGCTGGAGGGCGGCCTGAGCCTGGCCAGGGAGAGGAACGTGCGCCTGGTCAGCAACGCCGGCGGTGTCAACCCGGCGGGCCTGGCCGAGGCGATCCGCGGGCTCGCCGGCCGGCTCGGCATCGAGGTCCGGGTCGGCTGGGTCACCGGGGACGACCTCACCGGCCGCGCCGCCGAGCTCGGCCTCGGCGCGCCGCTGACCGCGAACGCGTACCTCGGCGCCTGGGGCATCGCCGAGTGCCTGCGGGCCGGGGCCGACGTCGTGGTCACCGGCCGGGTCACCGACGCGTCCCTCGTGGTCGGGCCGGCGGTGGCCCACTTCGGCTGGGGCCGCGAGGACTACGCCGCGCTCGCCGGGGCCACGGTCGCCGGCCACGTCCTGGAGTGCGGGCCGCAGGCCACCGGCGGCAACTTCTCCTTCTTCGCCGAGCTGCCGGACGGCGGCCACCGCCCCGGCTTCCCAGTCGCCGAGCTGGCCGCCGACGGGTCCAGTGTGGTCACCAAGCACCCCGGCACCGGCGGCGCGGTCACCGTGGAGACGGTCACCGCCCAGCTGCTCTACGAGACCGGCGACCCGGCGTACCTGGGCCCGGACGTGGTCACCCACCTCGACACCGTCGCCCTCACCCAGGACGGGCCCGACCGGGTACGCGTCACCGGCGCGCGCGGCACGCCTCCGCCGCCCGGCCTCAAGGTGGCCGTGACCACGCTCGGCGGGTTCCGCAACAGCATGACGTTCGTGCTCTGCGGGCTGGACATCGAGGCAAAGGCCGCGCTCGTGCGGCGCCAGCTCACCGAGGCGGTCGGCGCGGACGGGCTGGAGCTCCGGCTCGCCCGGACCGACCACGCCGGCGCGGCGACCACCGAGGAGGCGAGCGCGCTGCTGCACGTACACGTCAAGGACAGTGACCCCAAGCGGGCCGGGCGGGCTTTCTCGCAGGCCGCGGTGGAGCTGGCCCTGGCGTCGTACCCCGGCTGCACGCTGACCACGCCGCCGGGCGACGCGACCCCGTTCGGGGTCTACACACCGGCGTTCGTGCCGCAGGGCGAGGTCGCGCACGTGGCCGTCCTGCCCGGCGGCGCCCGGGTGGCGGTCGCGCCGCCGCCGCGCACGGAGCACCCGCCGAAGACGCCGTCCGCCGCACCCGGCCCGGCGGCCCAGGCCGGGCGCACCCGGCAGGCCCCGATCGGCCGTGTCGCCGGGGCCCGCTCCGGAGACAAGGGCGGCGACGCCAACCTCGGCGTGTGGGCGCGCAGCGACGCCGGCTACGCCTGGCTGCGCGGCTTCCTCACCGCCGGGCGCCTGGCCGAGCTGCTGCCGGAGACCGCCGGCAGCGAGATCGACCGGTACGAGCTGCCCAACCTGCGCGCGCTCAACTTCGTGCTGCACGGCCTGCTCGGCGCGGGCGTGGCCGGCTCGACCCGGTTCGACCCGCAGGCCAAGGCGCTCGGCGAGCTGCTGCGGGCGCGGGTCGTCGAGATCCCGGAGGAGCTGTTGTGAACGACCCCTTCGACACCTCCGAGCGGCGCGCGCTGCGCGGGCTGACCAGGAGGTTCCTGCTGCGGGAGGTGGCACCGCACCTGGCCGGGTGGGAGCGGGCCGGCGAGGTGCCGCGCTCGCTGCACCGCGCAGCGGCCGAGCTGGGCCTGCTCGGCATCGGCTACCCGGAGAAGGTCGGCGGCTCCGGCGGGGACCTGCTCGACTCGATCGTGGTGACCGAGGAGCTGATCTGTGCCGGCGGCTCCTCCGGCCTGGTGGCGGCCCTGTTCACGCACGGCATCGCGCTGCCGCACATGGTGGCCAGCGGCGACGACGAGCTGGTCGAGCGGTACGTCCGCCCGACGCTCGCCGGGGAGATGATCGGCGCGCTCGCGGTCACCGAGCCCGACGGCGGCTCCGACGTGGCGAACCTGCGCACCACGGCCCGGCGGGACGGGGGCGCGTATCTCGTCAACGGCTCGAAGACCTACATCACCTCGGGCGCGCGGGCCGACTTCGTGACCACCGCGGTGCGCACCGGCGAGCCCGGGTACGGCGGCATCTCGCTGCTCGTGGTGGACGCCACCGCACCCGGCTTCACGGTCACCCGCCGGCTGGACAAGCTCGGCTGGCACTGCTCGGACACTGCCGAGCTGTCCTATGTAGACGTCAACGTGCCGGCGCGGAACCTCATCGGCGCGGAGAACACCGGCTTCGCCCAGATCATGAAGGGCTTCGCGGGCGAGCGGATCTCGCTGGCCGTGCAGGCGTACGCCACGGCGCAGCGCTGCCTGGAGCTGACCGTGCAGTGGTGCCGGGACCGGCACACGTTCGGCCGCCCGCTGGCCAGCCGGCAGCTGGTCCGGCACCGGCTGGCCGAGATGGCGACCCGGGTGGACGTGGCGCGCAGCTACACCCGGGCGGTCGCGGCCCGGCAGGTCGCCGGTGAGCCGGTCGTGACCGAGGTGGCGATGGCGAAGAACACCGCCGTCGCCGCCTGCGACTACGTGGTCGACCAGGCCGTGCAGCTGCACGGCGGCTTCGGCTACCTGCGCGACGCCGAGGTGGAGCGGCACTACCGGGACGCCCGCATCCTCGGCATCGGCGGCGGCACGACCGAGATCATGAACGAGATCATCGCCAAGCGGATGGAGCTCTGACCGCCGTGCCCGTGCTCACCTCCGCCCTCGACCCGCGCTCGCAGTCCTACCTGGACAACCGCAGCGCCATGCTGGCGCGCCTGGACGAGCTGGACCAGGCGCTGGACGCGGCCCGGGCCGGCGGCGGCGAGAAGTACGTCGCCCGCCACCACGCGCGCGGCAAGCTGCTGCCCCGGGAGCGCATCGAGCTGCTGGTCGACCGGGACTCCCCGTTCCTGGAGCTGTGCCCGGTCGCGGCGTGGGGCTCGGACTACCCGGTCGGCGCGGGTGTGGTCACCGGCGTCGGCGTGGTCGAGGGCGTCGAGTGCGTGCTGGTCGCCAACGACCCGACGGTGCGCGGGGGCGCGGTGAACCCGTACACGTTGAAGAAGACCCAGCGGGCCGGGGAGATCGCGGCGGCGAACCGGCTGCCCATGGTCAACCTGGTCGAGTCGGCCGGCGCGGACCTGCCGGCCCAGGCCGAGATCTTCATCCCCGGTGGCCGGGCCTTCCGCAACCTGACCCGGCTCTCGGCGGCCGGCATCCCGACCATCGCGGTGGTGTTCGGCAACGCCACGGCCGGCGGGGCGTACATCCCTGGCATGTCCGACTACACGATCTTCGTACGGGGGCAGGCAAAGGTCTTCCTGGGCGGGCCGCCGCTGGTCAAGATGGCCACCGGCGAGGAGACCGACGATGAGACGCTCGGCGGCGCGCAGATGCACGCCACCCGCTCGGGGCTGGCCGACTTCCTCGCCGAGGACGAGCGGGACGCGCTGCGGCTGGCCCGGCAGTGCGTGCGCCGGCTCGGCTGGCGCAAGCTCGGCCCAGCCCCGACCGGCGCCGGCCCCGACCGCGGGACCGGCCCCGGCGCTGGCCTCGGCGCCGAGCCGAAGTACGACGCGGACGAGCTGCTCGGCATCCCCAGCGCGGACCTGCGGGTGCCGTACGACCCGCGGGAGGTGCTGGCCCGGGTGGTGGACGGCAGCGAGCTCGACGAGTTCAAGCCGGCGTACGGCACCACGCTGGTGACCGGCTGGGCGCAGCTGCACGGCTACCCGGTCGGGGTGCTGGCCAACGCCCGCGGGGTGCTGTTCAGCGCGGAGGCGCAGAAGGCGGCCCAGTTCATCCAGCTCGCCAACGCGTCGTCGACCCCGCTGCTGTTCCTCCAGAACACCACCGGCTACATGGTCGGCAGCGAGTACGAGCAGGGCGGCATCATCAAGCACGGCGCGTTGATGATCAACGCGGTCTCCAACAGCCGGGTGCCGCACCTGACGCTGAACATCGGGGCGAGCTACGGCGCGGGCAACTACGGCATGTGCGGCCGGGCGTACGAGCCGAGGTTCCTGTTCGCCTGGCCCAACGCCAAGTCGGCGGTGATGGGCCCGGCCCAGCTGGCCGGCGTCATGGAGATCATCTCCCGGCAGGCCGCCGCGGCCAAGGGCGTGCCGTTCGACGAGGAGGCCGCGGCGAGCGCGCGGGCGATGGTCGAGTACCGGATCGAAGCGGAGTCGGCCGCGCTCGCCATGTCCGGCCGGCTCTACGACGACGGCGTGATCGACCCGCGGGACACCCGTACCGTGCTGGGGATCTGCCTGTCGGCCATCCACAGTGGACCTGTGCGCGGCGCGGACGGCTTCGGCGTCTTCCGGATGTGAGAGGGGGCGGGCTCATGATCAGACGGCTGCTGGTGGCCAACCGGGGCGAGATCGCCCGCCGGGTCTTCGCGACCTGCCGGGCCATGGGCGTGGAGACCGTCGCGGTCCACTCCGACGCCGACGCCGGGGCCCCGTTCGTGGCAGAGGCCGACCGGGCGGTACGCCTGCCCGGCAGCGCGCCCGCCGACACGTACCTGCGCGGCGACCTCATCGTGGCCGCGGCCCGCGCCGCCGGCGCGGACGCGATCCACCCGGGGTACGGCTTCCTCGCCGAGAACGCGCGGTTCGCCGCGCTCGTGGTGGACGCCGGGCTGACCTGGGTGGGGCCGCCGGCCAAGGCGGTCGCGCTGATGGGCTCCAAGCTGGAGGCCAAGGCGCTGCTCGCGGACGCTGGCGTGCCGATGCTGCCGACCTGGCCCGACCCGGCCGCAGCCAGCCAGTTCCCGGTGCTGGTCAAGGCGTCGGCGGGCGGCGGCGGGCGCGGCATGCGCCTGGTCCGCGACGCCGCCGCACTCGCCGGGGCGGTGGCGAGCGCGCGCCGCGAGGCGACCGCGGCCTTCGGCGACGGCACGGTCTTCGCCGAGCGGTACGTCGACGCCGCCCGCCACATCGAGGTGCAGGTGCTCGCCGACGCGCACGGTGGCGTCACCACCTTCGGCGAGCGGGAGTGCTCGATCCAGCGCCGGCACCAGAAGATCATCGAGGAGACCCCGTCCCCGGCCGTCCCGGCCGAGCTGCGCGAGGCGCTGTGCGGGGCCGCGGTGGCGGCGGCCCAGGCGGTCGGGTACGTCGGCGCGGGCACGGTCGAGTTCGTGCTCGCCCCGTCCGGGGAGTTCTACTTCCTGGAGATGAACACCCGGCTCCAGGTGGAGCACCCGGTGACCGAGTGCGTCAGCGGCGTGGACCTGGTCCGCATGCAGCTGCTCGTCGCCGAGGGCGCGCCGCTGCCGTTCGACGGCGCCCCGCCGCTGCGCGGCCACGCCATCGAGGTACGGCTGTGCGCCGAGGACCCGGCGAGCGACTGGCGCCCCGCCACCGGCACGCTGCACCGGTTCCTGGTGCCTGATGTGGCCGCCGAGTTCCGTCCCCTGCCCGCACCCGGGTTGCGGCTGGACTCGGGTGTCGCGGACGGGTCGACGGTAGGAGTGCACTACGACTCGATGCTCGCCAAGCTGGTCGCCTGGGCGCCGACCCGCCCGGAGGCGGCCCGGCTGCTCGCCGGCGCGCTCGCCCGAGCCCAGCTGCACGGCGTGGTGACAAACCGCGACCTGCTGGTACGGGTGCTGCGCCACCCGGCGTTCCTCGCCGGCGACACCGATACCGGCTTCCTTGACCGGCACCCCGAGGTCTTCGCCCCGCTGCTGTCCACGCCGGAGTCGGTCAACCTGTCCCTGCTCGCGGCGGCGCTCGCCGGCGCCGCACAGCGGCGGGCGTCAGCGCCGGTGCAGGGCGGCCTCCCGTCCGGCTGGCGCAACGTGCCGTCGGCCCCGCAGACCGCCGTCTTCCAGGCCACCGGCCTCCAGGGTCTCCTGGAGGGACCGGTGGAGGTCGGCTACCGGATGGACCGCACCGGGGCACTGACCGGCTGGTCGGTGCGGGAGGTGGACGGCGACCCCGCGATGCGGGAGGTGGACGGCGACCCGGCGGTACGGCTGGTGTCGGCTACCCCGGAGCGGGTGGTCCTCGGCACGGGCGGGGTCCAGCTCGGCTTCTCGGTGCACCGCGTCGGTGACGTGTCCTACGTGGACAGCCCGGAGGGGTCGGCCGCCCTGACCGAGCTGCCCCGCTTCCAGCCGCCAGCGCCGGACCTGGCCGAAGGCTCGCTCGTCGCCCCGCTGCCCGGCGCGGTCGGCCGGGTGCTCGTCGCGCCGGGCCAGCCGGTGGCAGCCGGCGAGCTGCTGCTGACGCTGGAGGCGATGAAGCTCGAGCACCCGGTGTACGCGCCGGCCGCCGGGGTGGTCGCCTCGGTCGCCGTCTCCCCAGGGACCCAGGTGGACACCGGCGCCGTGCTGGCCGTCCTGACCACCGACCGCCCCGCCTGACCTCCCACCCCCGCCGTCCCATCCCGTCGTCCCATCCCGCCCTCTCGTCCCGTCCCATCCCGTCGTCTCACCCGTCGTCCTGGAGGCCACCGTCATGGACTTCGACCTCACCCCCGAGCAGGAGCAGCTTCGCGACGCGGTACGGGCGCTCGGCCGCCGCTACGGCCACACGTACTTCGTCCGCAAGGCCAAGTCCGGCGAGCACACCACCGAGCTGTGGGCCGAGGCCGGTGCCCTGGGCTATCTCGGGGTCAACATCCCCACCGAGTACGGCGGTGGCGGCGGCGGCATCACCGAGCTGGCCATCGTCTGCGAGGAGCTCGCCGCGGCCGGCTGCCCGCTGCTGCTGATCGTCGTCTCCCCGGCCATCGCCGGCACGATCCTGGCCAAGCACGGCACGCCGGCCCAGCGCAAGCAGTTCCTCCCCGGCATCGCGGACGGCTCCCAGAAGATCGTCTTCGCCATCACCGAGCCGGAGGCCGGGTCCAACTTCCACCGCCTGGGCACCCTCGCCACCCGCGACGGCACGGACTGGGTGCTGTCCGGCCGCAAGTGCTTCATCTCCGGGGTGGACGAGGCGAACCACGTGCTCGTGGTCGCGCGTACCGCCGACTCGGCCACCGGCAAGCTGCGGCCCGCGCTGTTCCTCGTACCCATCGACGCGCCCGGGCTGTCCAGCTCCCAGCTGGAGATGGAGATCGTCTCTCCGGAGAACCAGTGGCTGCTCTACCTCGACGACGTGCGCCTGCCCGCGGACGCGCTGGTGGGCGAGGACCTGGCGGCGGGCCTGCCCGCTCTCTTCACCGGCCTCAACCCGGAGCGGATCACCGTGGCCGCGATGGGCGCCGGCAGCGCCCGGTACGCGATCGAGCGGGCCAGCGAGTACGCCGGTCAGCGCCGCGTCTGGGGCCGGCCGATCGGGGCGCACCAGGGCATCGCCCATCCACTGGCGCACGCCGCCATCCAGGTCGAGCTGGCCCGCCTGATGATCGCCAAGGCGGCGGCGCTCTACGACGCAGGGCGCGACCTGGAAGCGGGGGTCGCCGCCAACATGGCCAAGTACGCCTCGTCGGAGGCTGCCACGCTCGCCGTCGACACCGCTATCCAGGCGCACGGCGGCAACGGCATGACCACCGAGTACGGCGTCGCGACGCTGCTCGGTGGCGTGCGCGCCGGCCGCATCGCGCCGGTGAGCCGGGAGATGATCCTCAACTTCGTCGCCCAGCACGTGCTCGGCCAGGAGAAGTCGTACTGAGGCCGCCGGCCTGTCTCAGCTGGCAATGTCCACCTGGCCGAGCATGGCCGTATGGCCGCCAACGCCCGTCACTCGTCGGGGGCTGGGCCAGGCACCGTTGCTGCCTCATTACCGGAGCCGCGGCAGCCTGTCGCTACCAGAGGGCCGACGACAGGAGGTTGGTCTTCTCCACCGGCGGTAGGCCGTCATCGAGACCGCGTAGCCGCTTGTAGATATCGCGCATCGTGGCCTTGTCCGGGATGTGGTGACCGCCTGCTGCATGCTCCAGGACCGTCAGCGTGCTCGCCAGTCTTATCGACCCTACGGCACGACCGTTGGAGCGGAGCCGTTGCAGTCGGCTGATCTCGGAGGTAGCGATCCGTGCCCCTGGCCCGTCGTCGATGAGCACCGTCACCGTCCCACCCGCTTCGGCGGCGACGACCGCATGCGCGATCACCATGGTCTCGCCCAGATCCTTCGGGTGCTTCAGCCGTTCTTCCATGGGCTGTCGAGTGACCCGGTGGACGACCGCTGCGAGCTCGGGTGTCTCGTCGTCGGAGAGTATCTGGATCCAGCGTGGTGCCAGCTTCCGCCAGGCGGTCGCCGCAGCGCGGAAGCGTTCATCCTCCCGGGACTTGCGCAGCACCTCGGCCTGCACGATCTCCGGGGCGCTGAGCGGCCCCAGGACGCCGACAAGGAGGCGCTCCTTGTTGATCGAGAGGAAGTTCAGGCTCGGCCCGGCATCGATGATCGGCCGGTGACTCATCTGGCCTCTGTTTCCGCCGTCGGGTCCTGCCGGTCATCCGGCGCGTTGAGATCCTCATCCAAGGCGGCCAGGTCCACCTGCACGTCCGGTAGCTCAGTGGGGTCAGCCCACATGACCAGACGCTCGGCGGGCACGACGCCCGCCTCTCGCAGCTCCGCTTCGGCCGCCTCCAGACGGATGCCGCGCAAGGTGGCGATGGCCTGTGCGGGGATCACCCCCTCCGCGTAGCCCTTGATTGCACGGGCTAGAAGCCGTTGCGGTGCCCTCCGCTGATCGGAGTCAGCCTGCAACGCGCGGTACTGGTCGCTCCACCCGTACCGGACCGCCAGCTGGAGGGCGGACAGCCCCATCCACTCCTGCTTGGTAGCGACATCGATGTATCCGGCCTGCTGCAACGCGATAGCAGCCATGGCGGATGACACCAGGAACCGCTGAACGACAGCGGAGAGAGTGGACTGGGTTACCCGCTCTCGGCTTCCGAGGAACTCGCGCAAGCCATCCACGGGCACGAGCAGGTGTCGGGCGAAGGCGTCGGCTCGAATCTCCTCGTGGGTTCGGGCGCTCCAGTTGCCCGCATCGTTGTCGGCCCAGTCCTCGAACAGCACGTGGCCGAGTTCGTGGGCGAGCGTGCTGCGCTGCCGCATCGGGTTCCGGGTGCATGCGACACCAATGAATACGGCGTTGCGCCCCGGGTCCCGCATCGTCAGGCCGTGCTCGTCCGGACCCACGTCGAGCACTGCTACGTCGATCCCCGTCGTCTGCTCGATGACCGCAACAAGGTCACCCATTGGCTGCACGCCCAGGCGGTAGTCCTGGCGGAACCGCGCGGCAGTAATGCGTCCCTCGGCTTCAGCGTTCACCGTCTTTCACCCGCGTCAGATCGTGGCGGGGATGGCGTAGTCATCCAGATAGTCGTCCATCTCCAGGAATTGCAGAAGCGCCTGACGCATGCCTTCCATGCCCGAGTCGTTAGTGGCCCGGGCCACGCACTGGACTCGGTCGGCCACCGTCCCGGCCCCGGTGAGCTGGGCAACAGTGTGCCCGGTTGCCCACGCGATCGCCACGATCTCCGGCATCTTCGCCACCCGGTCTCCGGAGATGACCCGCGACAGGGTGGACTGCGAGATGCCGGTCACGTCCGCAAGAGCACGCTGGCTGAGGCCCGCAGCCATACGGGCACGGTCAATCAGCGCCCCAACATCCGTCGTTGCCATGATCACCGCTCCAGCCAAGATGAATCGTGATCAGCTAGTTTGATTCAAGGCTATCTGGCTTCCGCACGCGCCGCCAGCCTGGATGGCTCCCGAGACGTCGAACCATCAGCACGCTCGGCGAGTCGACGGTGAGGACCAGGCACCTTGAGTCCTAGGTTGGGTCGGGTCAGCTCAGCCGCCGTGGCCAAGGGTCGCGCCGACCAGCTCGTTCTCGCCCCGGCCGGCCAGGCAGCGGAAGTCGCGCTGCCCGGCGTCGTACTGGGCCGCGGTGGGCGGCAGCACAGCCACCCGCCAGCCGACCGCACTGAGGTCCACCACGAGCAGGTTCGCCGGGTTGCAGACCTTGCTTACCGCGTCGGCCCGGGCCACCGTGGCGTGCGGGGCGCCCCTCAGCCCGGCCGGCAGCACGCCGAGCGCGAACACCTCCCAGGTGTGCGCCTGCTCGCACGGCAGCGCCCTGGCGCGGGCCACGCCGCCGGAGACGGTGAGCCGCCCGTAGCACTCCGGGCGGTCCGGGTCGGCACAGCGCGCCTGCACGGCGGTGAGCAGGCAGGCGCCGATCGCCGGGTCACCCGTGACCTGGGTGGCCCCCGGCCGCGCCTGCTGGGTCTTCGCCGGTGCCGGAGTGGACCGGGCAGCCGCGTACCAGATAGTGCCCAGCAGCAGCGCGACGGCGACCAGCGTGCCCCCGAGCCCCAGCCACCGGCGCCAGCGGCGCCTCGGCTTGGTCGATGTCGAGGGTGCCGGCCCGGCCGGCGGGCGCGGCCCCCCGCCCGGGAGGTGTGGCGGTCCGGCCGGCGGGTGCGCCGGGCTGCCCGGCTGGTACGGCTGCCCCGGCGGCGGATGCTGTGGCCCGGCCGGGTACCCAGCCTGCGGATGCTGCGCCCCCGCCGGGGAGCCGAAGGTCCCAACCGGATAAGGCTGCGCAGCTGGCGAGCTGGGCCCCGTCACCGGGGAGCCTGGCGACCCGGCCGACTGGCCTGGGAGCCCGGGGAGGAGGGGGTGGGCGATGGTCTCCTCACCGAGCTCCCCCTGCCACCCCGCAGGCACCGCCCAGCCCGGCTGCGGGCCGGGGCTGACCGGTGCCGGGCCGGGGCTGACCGGTGCCGGGCCGGGAGACCGGGGGGCCACCGCCTGCCAGGCCATCGGCACGGTGGGTGGCTCGGCGGTGAGGTCCAGCGTCGCGAGCATGTCGCGCAGCTGGTCGGCGGGCGGGCGGGCGTCGGGGTCGTTCAGCATGCCCAGCCGGAGCAGGTCGATGAGGCCGGCCGGAACGCCCGGCAGGTCCGGGATCGGCTCGTCGAAGAGCTCCATCAGGGTGAGCAGGCTCGGGTTGCGGTCCTTCCGCCAGCGCGGAGGGCGCCCGCTGAGCAGCGCGTAGAGCGTTGCGGCGAGCGCGTAGACGTCCACACAGGACGATGGCGCGTGGTGCCGGAACAGCTCCGGCGGCGCGTACGCCGGGGTGAGCACGTCCAGGGTGACCGAGGTGTCCCGGGTCTCGGCGAGGATGGCCAGCCCGAAGTCGGCGAGCGCGGGCTCGCCGAACCGGGTGAGCAGCAGGTTCGCCGGCTTCACGTCCCGGTGCAGCACGCCGAGCGCGTGCGCGTCGGCGAGCGCGTCGGCGATCTTCACACCCACATCCCGGACCTCGTACGGCGGCAGCGGCGCGGCCCGGATCCGGTCCGCGTACGACCCGTCGCAGAGTTCCATGATCAGATACGGGTGCCCCTCCGCCGTCATGCCCGCGTCGAAGAGGTCCACCACGTGCGGGTGCGACGACATCCGCCCGGCGGCCCGCGCCTCGCGCAGAAACCGGCGCTGGTCGCGTTCGCTCTCCAGGGCCCGGTTCTCGACCTTGACCGCGACCTCGCGGCCGACCGACTCCTGGGTGGCCCGGTACACCGTCGCGTACCCACCTCTGGCCAGCACCATTAACCCGGACAAACCAGGCACGGTCGGCGGCGGCAGCGCGTCGGCGGAGTCGCTCACGTTGTCCAACGTACGCCAGCGACCTCGTGCGGCTCTGTCCTGCGTTTGTCAGCAGGCCGCCGCGGGAGCGTGCGGCCCTGGTCAGGCACTGTCAGAGAAGCCAAAGCCGCCAGCGGCCGGAGCGGTCCGGGCGCCGCAGCGATCAAACGCCAGAGCGGTCAAACAACCAAAGCGGTCAAAGCAGCCAGAGCGGTCAGACCGGAGTGGGAGCACCGGCGGAAAGCCGGCGCAGCACCTCGTCCGCGGCGGCCCGCTCGCTCATCTGCTGCGTGGCGTACGCGTGCTCCACCGCCACCAGGGCCGCCGCCCGCGCCTCGGCAAGGTCCCCGGCTGCGGCGAGCGCCTCAGCCAGCACCCGCCACGCGGTGACCCGGCTGCGGACGTCCTCTCCCGGCAGGGCCGCCGCCCGGCGGGCCCACCCGACCGCCTCCCCCGCCCGTCCGGCGGCCACCAGGGCCGAGGCGTACTGGGCCACGGCCAGCCGGCGCGGGAACAGCAGCGAAGGCGCCTCCGCCTCGGCCGCGACCTGCTCGAGCAGTGGCAGCGCGTCGGCGGCGTGACCGCGCGCCAACCGGGCCAGCGCCAGCAGCACCAGCGGCCCGACCTGGGCGCTCTCCAGCACGTCGTGCGGCTTGACGACCTCGAGGACAGCGTGCGCGTCAGCCTCAGCGGTGACCGGGTCGCCCAGGTCCAGTGCCACCAGCCCACGGATGGTCTGGGCCATCCCGATCAGCAGCGGGTGGGCGGTGCGTTCGCCGTACTCCAGCGCATCGGTGAGCAGGTCGGCCGCGTGGCTCGGCTCGGCCAGCCCCCGCGCGATCACCCCGCGGACCACGAGCGCGAGGCCGCGGCCCCAGTCGTCGGACACGGACACGAAGTCCCGGTACGCGCGCCGGGCCTCCCGGTCGGCCTCGGCCACCTCGCCCAGCTCCGCACCTGCGAACGCGTCCACCGCCCGCAGCGTGCCGACCGCCCAGGCCTCACCCACCCGCTCACCGAACGGCAGGAACGCGCGGGCCAGCCGCCGGGCCTCGATCAGCCGGCCGGCGAGCAGCCGCGCGAACGACGTGGTCCCGCGCAGCCAGGCCCGGCCCACCGGGTCGCGCAGCTCGGCGAAGAGCCGGGCCGCGCGGGCCAGGGCCGCGTCCGCGCCCAGGAAGTCACCCCGGGTCGTCGTCACCCAGGCCAGGTTCTGCAGCGACCATGCCTGGTTGGGCCGGTCCTCGGCGACCATCGCCACCTGGTACGCCGCGGCGAAACGGTTGCTCGCCTCGGCCAGCCGGCCGCCGAGGAAGTCGGCCATGCCCAGCCGCCGCATCGCCTCGGCCCGTTCCCCGGCGAGACCGGCGGCCGTGGCGACCTCCAGCGCCTCCTGCCACACGTCGTACGCCCGGGTCCGGTCACCCATCAGGGCGTGCGAACGCCCGGCGACCAGCAGTGCGGCGGCCCGGGTGGCCGGGTCGTCCCCGGCGTTGGCACAGATCTTCTCGGCGTGCCCGAGCGCCTCGGACGCCCGTCGCAGCTGCAACAGCGCCTGGGCGTGCACCAGCCGGTCGGCGACCGGCAGCGCCTGGCCGGCCATTGCCGCGGCCCGTTCGACATAGTGCACCGCGAGCGCGGGCTCACCGCTGGCGCTCGCCCGGCGGGCCGCCCGACCGAGCGCCGCGATGCCCACCGGGGCGACCGTACGGGCGGTGGCGTCCGGCCGGAGGCCCACCGCGTCGGCCAGCGCCAGCGCCCGCTCGGCGTGCTCCGCGGTGAACGCGTCCAGGGTCTCCTCGTTCATGCCGGCCCGCCCCTCGGCCGGCGGGGTCGCCGCCCACCGGGCCAGGTACGCGTGCCGCTCAGCCAGGTCGGCCTTGCCCAGACCCGCGTACGCCGCCTCCCGCAGCAGGGGCGTGGCGAACGCGTACCCGCCCCGGGTCCGGCGCAGCATCCGGCGGTTGAGCAGCTCCTCGACGGCCCGCTCCAGCTCGACCGCGATCACTGCGGCAGGGTGCCCGTCCCGCCCGGCCCGGCGCTCCCGCAGCGCCTCCAAGGCCGCGGCCGGCACGGTGTCCCCGATGACGGCCGCGTCACGCAGCACCGACCGGGCGTCGGCCGGGAGCGCGTCGATGCGTGCGGCGAGCACGGCCGCGAGGTCCCGGGAGAGCAGCCGGCCACCGAGCGACCCGGGCGCGAGCCACCACGCCACCGGAGCAGCGGCCCCCGGAGCAGAGCCGGTCGCCCCACGGACCGCCTCACCGCGCAGCACCCCGCGCTCCAGCAGCAGCGTCACCAGCTCTGCGAGGTAGAACGGGTTGCCCTGGGCGGTCGCCAGCAGGCGGTCCTCGTCCTCCTTGGGCAGGCGACCCCCACCCAGGTACGCGGTCAGCAGCCGAGCCGCGTCCGCCCCGCGCAGCGCCGGCAGCGCCAGCACCTCGGCGTCGGCCAACCGGGTCAGCAGGCCCGGGATCCGGACTAGCTCGGGCCGGCCGAGCAGCAGCGCCAGCACCGGGCCGGCCAGCCGGAACAGCATGGCGCCCAGCGCGTTCGCGCTCTCCGCAGTCGCGTCGTGCACGTCGTCGACGATGATGACCAGCGGCGTCTCGGCCGACAAGGCGCTGAGCAGGTCAGCCACTGCCCCGGGCGCCGCCTCGGCATCCGGCTCGGCGCTCTCGCCAGCGGTGGACCCCCAGGCGCCGTCGCCGCTGGCGGCGCGCGGCGCGGCCGGCTGGTCGGCGTACCCGAGCAGGGCCAGCAGCAGCTCGATGGCGATCGGCGGGCGGGTCGGGCCGGCCCGGCCCAGCCGCTGGGCCAGCCTGCGCAGCCGCTCCTCGACCGCCGCCCGGGGCAGGCTGGGGCCGGCGTCGCCGGGTAGGCCGGCGGCCGTGCGGACCAGGTCGGCCAGTGGCGCCAGGCGCCGGCGCTCGCCGTACGCGGCGCAGTGCACCGACAGCACCCGGGCCCCGGCGTGCGCGGCGAACCGCCCCGGACCGGGGTCGAAGCCGGCGGCCAGCCGCTCCACCTCGGCGGCAAAGCGGGTCTTGCCGATCCCCGCCTCCGCGGTCAGCACCAGGAAGCGCGGCTCGCCCCGGTCCACCACCTCGGCCAGGCGCCCGGCCACCCGGCCGAGCTCGGACTCCCGACCCACGAACGGCGCCTCGTCGCCCAGGCCCGACCGGGTGCCCGGGGCGTCGTGCAGACCCAGCAGCTCGTACGCCTTGACCGGCTCGCGCTTGCCCTTCAGCCGCAGCGGGCGCAGCTGGCGCCAGGACGCGACCCGGCGGGTCGCCGTGGCGGTGGCCGCACCGGCGTACGCGGCGCCGACCGCGGCCGCGTCGGCCAGGCGGGCGGCGGTGTTCACGGTGTCGCCGATGACCGTGTACTCCAGCGCGGCCTGCACTCCGGCCACCACCTCGCCGGTGTTCAGCCCGACCCGCAGGCCCAGCGGAGCGCCACCGCCCCGCTCGTCGTCGAGCACCCGCCGGACCGCCCGCTGCATCGCCAGCGCGGCCCGGACCGCGCGTTCGGCGTCGTCCTCGTGGGCGACCGGCGCCCCGAACACCGCCATGATGCCGTCGCCGGTCAGCTTGTCCACGTGCCCGCCGAAGGTCTTCACAGCCCCGGCGAGCGCCGCCAGCACCCGGTCGGTGACCGCGCCGACCCGTTCCGGGTCGAGGTCCTCGGCCCAGGTCGTGAAGTCGGACAGGTCACCGAAGAGGACCGTGACCACGCGGCGCTCGGTGGCGGGCAGGGTCGCGGCGGCCGGAAGGGCCACGCCACAGTGGTGGCAGAACCGGGCCCCGGGCACCGCCACCGTCCCGCACACCGGGCAGGTCACGGGGTCGCCAGCCCGTCCGGCGCCCGTGCTGCCGCTCGGTCCGGTGTCCGGGACGCTTCCCCATCCGAAGACGCCTCCGCGTCCGAGGACGCCTCCGCGTCCAGGAACGCCAGCTGCGCCTGCACCGACCACTCCGCCGCAGGCCACAGGGCGCGGTCGACGTCCGCGTACACCACCTCCACTACCTCCGCCGGGGTCGCCGCCCCCGCCGCCCGCACGGCCCGGACCTGGTCCAGCCGCGCGTGGCGGTGAGCCAGGTAGAACCGGGCCGCCGCGGCGCAGTCGGCCAGGGCCGGGCCGTGCCCGGGGAGCGCCGGGATCGAGCCGAGCGCGACGAGTTGCTCCAGGCTCGCCAGGTAGTCACCCAGGTCGCCGTCGGGCCACGCCACGACCGTCGTACCCCTACCGAGGATCGTGTCACCGGTCAGCACGGCCGGCTCGTCATCCGCCTCAACCAGGTAGCTCACCGAGTCCGCTGTGTGGCCGGGGGTCGCGATCGCCCGTATGTCGAGGCCAAGGTCGCCGATCCGGGGGGCGCCGATCCCGGCGATGTCCAGGTCGGCGCCGGACGGCGCGGGCTGCGAGACGGTGGCCACGACGGCCCCGGTCAGCTCGACCAGCCGGGCGACGCCGTCGACGTGGTCGGGATGGCCGTGCGTCAGCAGCACCACCCCGATCGGCGCGTACGCCGCCACCGCCGCCAGGTGCTCCTCGTCAAGCGGGCCGGGGTCGACGACCACGGCCGGCTTACCCGGGACGGCGCGCAGCACCCAGGTGTTGGTGCCCTCCAGCGTCATCGGCCCGGGGTTGTGCGCCCGCACCAGGGCGGCCCAGCTCGGCAGCTGGTCCGCCAGCGCCGCCGCGGGCATGGTGAGGTGCGCCGGCCCGGTTCCCGCTCCCGCCATGGATGCGATCGTACGGCGGACCGCCACCGACCTCCCGGTTACCGCGGATCTGTCCAACGTGTGCCCCGAGCCTGGCCGGTCAGCTGACCTCGACGATCGCCTCCACCTCCACCGGCGTGTTGCGGGGCAGCTCGCCGACGCCCACCGCGCTGCGGGCGTGCCGCCCGGCCTCGCCGAACACCTCACCGAACAGCTCCGATGCGCCGTTGACCACGCTCGGCTGGTCGGTGAAGCCCTCGGCCGACGCCACGAAGCCCACCACCTTGACCACCTTGACCACGCGGTCCAGGCCGACCAGGGCGTCCACCGCCGCGAGCACGTTGAGCGCGCACCGCCGGGCGAGCGCCTTGGCCTCCTCGGCGGAGACCTCCGCACCCACCTTGCCGGTCGCCAGCAGCACGCCGTCGGCCATCGGCAGCTGTCCGGACACGTACACGTGGCTGCCGGTCCGGACCGCCGGCACGTACGACGCCACCGGCGGCACCACCTCGGGCAGGGTGATGCCGAGCTCGGCCAGCCTGGCGTACGGGTCGACGCCGGCCACCGGCTCTCCGGCTGTCGTCGCCCGCTCCGCACCCGCCTGGCCGGACGGGCTCATCGGGTCGTCAACGCTCATCAGGCCTCCCGCGGACGCTTGAGATACGCCACGAGCTGCTCCGGGTTCGGCCCCGGCACCACGGCCACCAGTTCCCAGCCGTCCTCGCCCCAGTTGTCGAGAATCTGCTTGGTGGCGTGAACCAGGAGCGGAACCGTGGCGTACTCCCACTTCTGCTGCATGGGGGCACCCTAGCGGCTGACCCTGTCAGGGGCTGGCCATGGGCGCGTACGCTGTCCGGCGGCGAGGCGTACCGAGTCTCGCAGGGCCTGTTCTGCGCGTCGGCCGGGGCCGGCCTGTCGTCCGCGCCTGACGCCTCCTCGGGGGAGACGGGGGAGACATGAGCCAACCGCCATATGGCGACGGGACCGAGCCGCCAGCCGAGCGCCGCCAGCCGGACGAGCAGGGCCACGCCGGCCAGCCAGGCGAGCGCGGGCAGCCGGCCCAGCCCGGTGCGGGTACGCCACCCGGCGAGACCGGCGCCGGGTCGTACCCGCCCGCTGTGGACCCGTTCGGGCCCACGCAGCCGACATCTCCAGGCGGCTACCCGCAGCAGCCCGGCTATCCTGCGTACCCCGGCTACCCGCAGTCCAGCCACCCGACGCCGCCCGGCTACCCCCAGCAGCCCGGTTATCCGCCCGGCTACCCGCAGCAGCCGGTCTCCGGCGGGGGCTACCAGCCGCAGCCCGGCTACCCAGGGCAGCCCACGTCCCCAGCCGGCTACCCGCAGCAGCCGGTCTCCGGTGGGAGCTACCCGACACAGCCCATCTCTGGCGGGGGCTACCCCACCCAGCCCGTCTCCGGTGGCGAGACCTGGCCCGGACAGGCCCAGCCCTACCCACCCACGTCGGCGTACCCGACGGCACCGGGCTACCCACCCGGGCCCGGCTATCCCGGTGCCCCCGGCTACGACCCCCGCTTCCCCCCGCCCGGTGCTCCGGGCGGGCCGCCGCGCAAGCGCCGCGGGCTGCTGATCACGCTGGTCGTCCTCGGCTTGGCGGTTCTGCTCTGCGGTGGCGGCGGCACCGCCGCGTTCCTGCTGCTGCAGGAGACGGACGGCCAAGGCTCGGTCAACCCGACCGAGGCGGTCAAAGGCTTCCTGGAAGCGGTCTACACCGACCGGGACGTGGACAAGGCGAGCACCTTCGTCTGCTCCGAGGCGCGCAACAAGAGCGACCTGACCAAGAAGATCAACGAGATCGGGGACTACGCGAAGCAGTACAAGAACCCGAAGTTCAGCTGGGCCACCCCGACGGTGTCCGATGAGGACAACGAGAAGGCCACCGTGGACGTCAAGGTCAAGGTCACCACGGAGGACGAGAAGGTCGCCGAGCAGGCCCTCAAGTTCACCGTGGTGAAGAAGACCGGGTGGTTCGTATGCGAGGTCAGGTCGGCCTAGCGGCCAGCCCGCCCTTGCCGTGACCGCGGGGCGGCTATCGCGAAAATGGGCAACCCTGGATGACCGACGAGGCCGAACACACCGGCACTCATGAGACCGGGCCGGCCGCTGGCCGCCGCGGGCCGGGGGCTGGTGGCCCGGCCGGCTGGCCCGCCCGGCTGCACGTCGTCACCGGCAAGGGCGGCACCGGCAAGACGACCGTCGCTGCGGCGCTCGCCTTGGCGCTGGCCGGTGGGGGCCGCCGGACGCTGCTGGTCGAGGTGGAGGGCCGGCAGGGCATCGCCCAGCTCTTCGACACCCCGCCGCTGCCGTACGAGGAACGGCACATCGCGGACGCGCCCGGCGGCGGGGAGGTCCGTGCCCTCGCCGTGGATGCGGAGGAGGCGCTGCTGGAGTACCTCGACCTGTTCTACAAGCTCGGCCGCGCCGGGCGGGCCCTGGCCAAGGTCGGCGCAGTCGACTTCGCGACCACGATCGCTCCAGGCCTGCGGGACGTACTGCTGACCGGCAAGGTCAAGGAGGCGACGACCCGTTCGGCGGACGGCCGCCGGGTGTACTCGGCCGTGGTTCTGGACGCGCCACCGACCGGGCGGATCGGGCGCTTCCTCAATGTCACCGCGGAGACGGCCCGGCTGGCCAAGGTGGGCCCGATCAAAAGCCAGAGCGAGGGCGTGGCCGCGGTGCTGCGCTCACCGATGACCGCGGTGCACGTGGTGACGCTGCTGGAGGAGATGCCGGTGCAGGAGACCAGCGACGCGGTCATGGAGCTGGCCACGCTCGGCATCCCGGCCGGAAAGGTGGTTATCAACGCCACCCGCCCGCCGCTGCTCGCGGACGGCACGCCAAGCCAGGCGGAGCTGCGCCGTGGGCTGGTCGCGGCAGGCCTGCCCGCAGACCGGGCCACGGTCGCCGGACTGCACGCGGAGGTACGCGACCACCTCACCCGGCAGGCCATCGAGGAGTCGCTCCGGGCGGACCTGGCCGAGCTGGGCCGGCCGCTGGTCGAGCTGCCACT
>Ga0075430_100000277_pt1 | contig 35951 bp, 39 predicted proteins | sample RhiMetdeltSRZDD4_FD_75294 | JGI IMG/M metagenome (GOLD analysis project Ga0075430, IMG submission 75294) | Populus rhizosphere microbial communities from Tennessee, USA - Rhizosphere MetaG P. deltoides SRZDD4 | ecosystem: Host-associated > Plants > Roots > Rhizosphere > Soil | place: USA... | reverse complement strand
CGCACAGGCGGGCCGGGCTCGCGGACGTGCACCGCTTCGCCCCCGACATCGCGGTCGAGCTCGTCTACCGCACGACGCGGAACCTCACCGGTCGCCGGCTGCCGGGCTACTGCGCCGACTGGGCGCTGCTCTACGAGCCCGCGGCGCGCTCGCTCGGCCGCGTCCAGCGCTACCTGCGCCGGCGCGGGCTCGGCCTGCTCATCCTCGACGCCTACCGCCCGGCTCGCGCCACGCGCGCGCTCGTGCGCTGGGCGATGCGGAGCGGCAACGAGGAGCTCGTGGGCACCTACATCGCACGCAGGAGCCGCCACAACACCGGCTCCGCCGTGGACCTGACGCTGGTCCGGACGAGCGACGGAGAGCGGCTGCCGATGGGCCGCTACGACGCCCTCGGCCCGGGCGCCCACACGCGCAGCGCGACCGGACGAGTGCTGCGCAACCGGCTGACGCTCGAGAGCGCGATGGAGCGCTTCGGGTTCGAGAACTACTGGCGCGAGTGGTGGCATTTCGAGCACGCGGTGAGGCCGGCCCGCTATCTGGACCTCACGCTCGGCTGCTGAGGCCGCCCGCTTCAGCCGCGATAATGGGGTCATGCCCGACGACCTCCTGAGGGTGGCGCTCGCCCAGATCGACCCGACCGTGGGCGACATCGACGGCAACGCCCACGCGATCGCCGAGCGCACGCGCGCCGCGCGCGACGGCGGGGCGGTGCTCGTGGTGTTCCCCGAGCTGAGCCTGACCGGCTACCCGCCCGAGGACCTGCTCCTGAAGACGAGCTTCCTCGACGCGGCGGCCGAGGCGCTTCGTGAGCTGGCCGCGCAGACGCGCGGGATCGCCGCGGTGGTGGGCTATCCCGAGCGCGCCGAGGACGTGTACAACGCGGCCGCGGTGCTGGCCGACGGCGAGGTCACGGCCCTCTACCGCAAGATGTACCTGCCCAACTACGGCGTGTTCGACGAGCAGCGCTACTTCCAATCGGGCGCCGACGCCGCCATCTTCGAGCTGAACGGGGTGCCGATCGGGCTGTCGATCTGCGAGGACATCTGGGAGCCCGGCCCGCCCGCGATGACGGAGGCGCTCGGCGGCGCGCAGGTGATCGTGAACCTCTCCGCCTCGCCCTACCGCGCCGGCTACGGCTCGCGGCGCGAGCGCATGCTCACCCAGCGCGCGGTCGACTACCTGGCGGCCGTGGTGTTCGTGAACCAGGTGGGCGGGCAGGACGAGCTGGTCTTCGACGGCCACAGCCTCGCGATCGACCAGGACGGCCGCGTGCTCGCCCGCTGCGCCCAGTTCGAGGAGTCGCTCACCTTCTGCAACATCGACCCGCGCGAGGTGAGCGCCGCGCGGCTGCGGGACACTCGCCACCGCGCCAACGTGCGCAGGCAGCGCCGCGCGACGCGGGTAGCCGAGCCGCCCGTGTTCACGCTCGCGAGCGTGACCGTCGACGCCGCCGCGCCCACCGAGGTGGCGGGCGAGCTCGCCGCCCCGCTCCCGCCAGAGGCGGAGGTGTACGCCGCGCTGCGGCTTGGACTGCGCGACTACGTCGACAAGAACGGATTCGAGCGCGTGTTGATCGCGCTGTCGGGCGGCATCGACTCGGCGCTCGTCGCGCTGCTCGCCGCCGACGCCCTCGGCCCCGAGCGCGTGACCTGCGTCTCGATGCCCTCGCCCTTCTCGAGCGAGGGCACGCGCGCGGACGCCCAGGCGATCGCCGAGAACCTGGACGTGGAGTTCCGGGAGATCGGGATCGCGGACGCCATGGGCGCCTACGAGCACATGCTCGCCGACGCGTTCGCCGGTCGCGAGCCCGACATCACCGAGGAGAACGTGCAGGCGCGCATCCGCGGCAACGTGGTGATGGCGCTCTCGAACAAGTTCGGCTGGCTCGTGCTCGCCACCGGCAACAAGTCCGAGATGTCGGTGGGCTACGCCACGCTGTACGGCGACATGGCGGGCGGCTTCGCGGTCCTGAAGGACGTCTACAAGGGCTGGGTCTACCGGCTGGTGCGGTGGCGCAACGAGCAGGCGGGTGGCGGCGCCGCGGGTCCCGTGCCCGCGTCGGTGCTCGAGCGCCCGCCCTCGGCGGAACTGCGCCACGAGCAGCGCGACGACGAGTCGCTCCCGCCCTACGACCTGCTCGACCGCATTCTCGAGGGCTACATCGAGGAGGACCTCGATGCCGCCGAACTGGTGCACCGAGGCCTGCCCGCCGACGAGGTCGAGCGCGTGATCGGCATGGTTGACCGCGCCGAGTACAAGCGCCGTCAGGCGCCGCCCGGCATCAAGATCTCGACCAAGGCGTTCGGCCGCGACCGGCGCCTGCCGATCACGAACCGCCACGTGTCGCGGGCCTCGCGGATCGAGGTCTAGCCCGCCCCTCCGGCGGACCCCGGCTCGGGCTGGGGGCGCACGGCGATCGCCACGCGCGTCATCGCGCAAAGGCGGCCCTCGTCGTCGCTGAAGCGCACGTCCCAGACCCAGCTCGTCCGGCCGCGATGCAGGGGCGTGCCCTCCGCGTGGATGGTGCCCGCGCTGGCCGGGCGCAGGAAGGTGGTGTGGTTCGACTGCCCGACGGCGATGTTCCCAGCTGGGGCGACCGCGAGGTAGGTCGTGACGGAGGCCAGCGACTCCGCGAAGGAGGCGTACGCGCCCCCGTGCACGAGCCCGAACGGCTGCTGAACCGGCGGCCCTACGGTGAACCGTCCACGGCAGCCGTCGGGGCTCGCCTCGAGCAATTCGAAGCCGAGCACGTCGTCGAGCGTGCCCGGCGCCGGGTAGCCGTCAACCGGGGCTTCCATGGGCCAGCGCACACTACAGTCCCCTGCTCATGGCCACGTTCGACCAGCTGCCCGCGGAGCAGCGGGCGATCGTCGAGCTCGTGCTCCAGCGCGGCAAGACCTACGACGAGCTCGCCGACATGCTCGGCATGCCCGAGGCGCGGGTGCGCGAGCTGGCCCGCGACGCGCTCGTGGAGCTGGCCCCGCTGAGCGTGCGCGGCGTCGAGGAGGACTGGCGCAGCCAGCTGGCCGACTACGTGCTCGGGCAGCAGGCGGGCGCCGAGGCCACCGCCACGAGGGGCCATCTGCGGCGCTCGGAGGCGGCCCGCACGTGGACGCGCTCGCTGCTCGACTCGCTCGAGCAGTTCTACGAGAACGGCGCGCTGCCGGCGATTCCCGAGGGCGAGCGCGGCGCCCGCAAGGCGGCTGCGCGCTCCACGTCCGCGCCGGCGGCGCCCGCCACCGCCGAGCAGCGCCGCCGGCGGCTGATGGCGCTCGGCGGCGGGCTCGTCGCGCTTCTCCTCGTGGCGGTGCTGCTGTGGCCGGTCGGAGTGCTCACCGGCGGCGAGGACGAGTCGGGCTCGGGCGACCAGGCCGCCGCGGACACCGGGGCTCAGGGCGGCGCAGGCGCCGGCGCCGGGCAGCAGGCGCAGTCGGGCAAGCCCGCGGGCATCGCGATCGTCGCCCAGCAGGGCGGCCGGAAGAGCGTCCTCGTCCGGGCCTCGAACCTCGCCCCGAGCGGCGACCGCGAGGCCTATGAGGTGTGGCTCTACAACGCGCAGGGCGATGCCAAGTCGCTCGGCGGCCAGGTGACCGACGCCCAGGGCCAGTACCAGGCGATCGGCGCGCTGCCGGCGGACTTCGCCGACTATCGCTTCATCGACGTCTCCCGCGAGCCGCTCGACGAACAGACCAGCCACTCGGGGGACTCGGTGCTGCGCGGCCGCATTCCGAAGCTGCGCGAGGCCAACCCGCGCGGCAACCAGGCCGCCGTGCTCGGCCAGACCGTGCTCGCCCCGCCGGCCGGCTGATACGTCGAACGTCCCGGACTGGTTGCTGGGGCCACTACTCCGGGACGTTCAAGAGGCTGAGCGCACGGCGGCCGCCAGGGGCGCGACCGCGCGGGCGAGGCCCTGCTCGCTGATCGAGGAGTAGCCCAGGAGCAGCGCGGGCGGCGACGGCGCGACCGTGTCGCAGTCGCCGTGGAGCGTGTGGAGCGCCACCCCGCGCTCGAGGGCGCGCGCGGCGATGGCCGACTCGTCGGCGCCGTCCGGCAGCCAGGCCACGACGTGGAGGCCGGCCGCGGCGCCCCCGACCCGCACCTCGGGAAGCCGCCGTGCGAGGCCCCCGAGCAGGATGTCGCGGCGGGCGCGGTAGCGGCGCCGCATCTGGCGCAGGTGACGCTCGAGCTCGCCCCGCTCGATCATCGAGCCGAGCGCGGCCTGCTCGACCACGGACGGGGTGGCCTTGGTGGTCACCTGCTGGGCGGTGAGGTCGTCGACCAGCGTGCAGGGCAGCACGAGCCAGGCCACGCGCAGGCCGGGAGCGAGCATCTTGCTGGCGGTGCCGGCATAGACCACGTGCTCCGGCGCCAGGCCCTGGAGGGCGGCCACCGGGTCGCGGTCGTAGCGGTACTCGGCGTCGTAGTCGTCCTCCACGATCAGAGTGTCGCGGCTGCGCGCCCAGCCCACCAGCGCCGCCCGCCGCTCGGGCGCCATCACCACGCCGGTCGGGTGCTGATGGGTGGGCGTGACGATCACCGCGTCCACGCCCGCCGCCTCGAGCTCGGAGACCACGAGGCCGCGCGAGTCCACCCTGACCGGCACGGGCTCGAGGCCCGCGTACCGCACGCTGTCCGCCTGGCCGGGCCAACCCGGGTCCTCGACCCCGATACGCGTGGCGCCACGCGCCCGCAGGGCGCGCCAGATCATCGTCATCCCCTGCGAGATGCCCGTGCAGATCAGGATGCCGCCGGGCTCGGCCACGGTGGCGCGGGCGCGGGCGAGATAGTCCGTGAGCGCCACGCGCAGGCCGCTGTAGCCGCGCGGCCGGCCGTACAGGAGCCACGCGTCAGGCAGCTCGCGCATCGCGCGGGCGGTGGCCGACTGCCAGGCGCGGCGGGGAAACGAGGACACGTCGGGGAGGCCGGCGCGCAGGTCGTAGCGGGCCGTGGGCTCGCGCTGCACCGCCGTCCGCGGACGCGCCGACCGGGCGCCCACCGTCTCCGCCACCCGCGTTCCGGACCCGCGGCGGGCGGTCAGGTAGCCCTCGGCCACAAGCTGGGAGTAGGCGTCGACCACGATTCCCCGCGAGACGCCGAGCTGCCGCGCGAGCGCCCGGCTCGGTGGCAGCGGAGCGCCGGGACGCAGCCGTCCCGAGCGGATGCCGTCGCGCAGCTGGCGCTCGAGCTGGGCCCGGCGCGAGGCGGTCGCCTCGAGTGTCAGCAGCAGGTCCACGACGCGCAGGGTACGTGGTCGGGAGCCGAATTGGCCCTATCCGCCGACAACCGATTGGCCCTTCCTATCGGACCAATAATGCGTAGCTTGAAGAGCCATGCGCGTTGTGGTGGCTGACGACTCGGTCCTCCTCAGGGAGGGCATCGTGCGCCTGCTCGAGGAATCCGGCTTCGAGGTGGTGGCTCAGGCGGGCGACGCGGACGACCTGCTGCGCAAGGTGTCGGCTCACCGGCCGGACGTGGCGGTGGTGGACATCCGCATGCCGCCCACGCACACCGACGACGGGCTCCGCGCGGCCGTGGAGATCCGCAGGCGGCTGAGCGGGACGGGCGTGCTCGTGCTCTCCCAGTACATCGAGGAGGGCTACACGCTCGAGCTGCTCGGCGACGGCGGGCAGAGCGTCGGCTACCTGCTCAAGGACCGGGTGGCGGACGTGGAGCGGTTCCTGGAGGCTGTCCGGAGCGTGGGCAGCGGCGGCTCGGCGCTCGACCCGGAGGTCGTGGCCCGGCTGCTCGGCCGTCACGCCAGGCGCACGGAGCCGCTCGACGAGCTCACCAGGCGCGAGCGCCAGGTGGTCGGCCTGATGGCCGAGGGCCGCTCGAACCGCGCGATCGCCGAGGAGCTCGTGGTCACCGAGCGGGCGGTCGAGAAGCACGTCACGAACATCTTCAACAAGCTCGGGCTCGAGCCCACGGCGGACAGCCACCGGCGCGTGCTCGCCGTGCTCGCCTTCCTGCAGGCCGAGGCGCCCTGGGGCGCCGAGGCGGCGTAGCGCGCCCAGCCGGGCGGCCCGGCTCATCCCTCGTAGACGCCGAGGAGCTCGGCGCGCTGCAAAGCGATCTCCGTCACCGAGGCGGCCACGTACAGGTGCCGGCGGTATTCGAGCTCCTCGTCGAGATCGTCCATGTAGGCGGCGATCTCGCCCAGTCCGTTGCGCTGCGCGAGCGCCCGCTCGACCTCGAGCTCGGCCACCTGGCGGCGGAGGTCCTCGGTGGTCACGGTCCCGTCGAGCATGCCGCGAGCTTGTCGGGCGGGGCCGCCCGCCGCAATCGAGCTAGCTGGCGGCGGATGGTTCGGTTTGCCCCACCCCCGCACGCCTGGCAGCACGACGGGCAACGCGCCTGCGCGTCGCGACTGTCGGCGAGATGACTCCCCAGGCCACTCCCGCACACGATGAACGCTCGCGCTGGATCGCCCTCGTGGTCCTCTGCGTGGGGATGCTGATGATCATCCTGGACGCCACGATCGTGAACGTCGCGCTCCCGTCGATCCAGGACGACCTCGGCTTCTCGCAGAACAGCCTCGCCTGGGTCGTGAACGCCTACCTGATCGCGTTCGGCGGGCTACTGCTGCTCGCCGGGCGCCTCGGCGACCTGATCTCGCGGCGGCTGATGTTCCTCAGCGGCTTGGCGGTGTTCACGGTCGCCTCGCTCGTCTGCGGCTTCGCCCAGAGCCAGGACGTCCTGATCGGCGCGCGCTTCGTCCAGGGCGTGGGCGGCGCGATGACCTCGGCCGTGATCCTCGGGATGATCGTGACGATGTTCCCGGAGCCGCGCGACCAGGCCAAGGCGATCGGCGTCTACAGCTTCGTCGCATCCGCGGGCGCCTCGATCGGCCTGCTGGCCGGCGGCGTGCTCACCGAGGCGATCAACTGGCACTGGATCTTCTTCGTGAACCTCCCGATCGGCATCGGCACGGCCCTGTTCGCGTCCCGCCTGCTCGAGCGCGACCGCGGCATCGGTCTCGACCAGGGCGCGGACGTGCCCGGCGCGGTGCTCGTGACCGGCTCCCTGATGCTTGCCGTCTACACGATCGTCGAGGCCGCCGACGCGGGCTGGGGCTCGGCGCAGACGCTCGGCCTGGGCGCCGTGGCGGTGGCGCTCATGGGCGCGTTCGTGGCGCGCGAGGCCACCGCCCGCACCCCCCTGGTCCCGCTGCGCATCTTCCGCTCGCGCAACGTGTCCGGCGCGAACGCCGTGCAGATGCTGATGGTGGCGGGCCTGTTCGGAATGTTCTTCCTCGGCGCGCTGTTCCTCCAGCGGGTGCTCGGCTACGACGCGCTCGAGGTGGGCCTGGCCTTCCTGCCCGTTGCGGTGCTGATCGGGGCGTTCTCCCTGAGGGTGTCGCCGCCGCTCGTGCTGCGCATCGGCGGGCGGGCGACGCTGCTGCCGGGACTCGCCATGATCGTGGCCGGCCTGTCGCTATTCGCCCGGGCCCCGGTCGACTCCACGTACCTCGTGGACATCCTGCCGGTGATGGTCCTGCTCGGCGTGGGCGCGGGACTCGTGTTCCCGGCGCTGATGACGCTCGCGATGTCGGGCGCCACGCAGAGCGACTCCGGGCTTGCGTCGGGCCTCGTGAACACCACCCAGCAGGTGGGCGGGGCGCTCGGCTTGGCGGTGCTCGCGACGCTCGCGACCACGCGCAGCGAAACGCTGCTCGGCGACGGCCAGTCCACGGCGCAGGCCCTGACCGACGGCTACCACCTCGCCTTCACGGTGGGAGCCGGACTCGTGGCGTTCGGCATCGTGCTCGCGCTCGCCGTGCTGAAGCCGGAGACCGTCGCCGAGCCCGCCTACAGCGAGGCGGCGTAGGGCCTTCGTCAGGCGCGGCTCAGCCCGGCAGCAGCTTGCCGGGATTCATGATCCCGGCCGGGTCGAGCCGCGCCTTGGCCGCGCGGATCAAGTCGAGGCCGAGCTCGCCGACCTCGGCTCGCATCCAGCGCGCATGGTCGCGCCCGATGGCGTGATGGTGGGTGATCGTGGCGCCCGCGCCAACGATCGCCTCGCCGGCCGCGCTCTTGGCGGCCTCCCACTGGCCGAGCGCATCGTCCTCCTGGCGCGCCAGGAAGGTGAAGTAGAGGGAGGCGCCCGAGCGGTAGAGATGGGAGATGTGGCAGAGCACGAGCGGCGGCGTGCCGCGTGCCTGGAGCGCCGTGCGGAGCGCGGCGCCCACGGCGTCGTAGAGCGCCTCCAGGTTGCTCCAGGAGGTGGCCGTCTCGAGCGTCTCGACGAGCACGCGCCGGCCGAGCAGGTCGTCGCGCAGGTAGGGGGCGCTGAAGCGGCTGCGCAGCCACGCCTCCCCCGGGCCGCGGCCGAGCCCGAGGCCGCCGCCCGCGCGCAGGTGGCGCGCCGCCGCGAGCCGGCGCTGCTCCACCTCGTCCTCCCCACCCTCGAAGCCCATGATCGCCAGGCAGCCGCCCTCGTGCCCGCGCATGCGCAGGTAGCGCCTGGCGAGCTGCTCGCGCCTGCCGCCGGTGCCGGTGCCGAACGCCAGCGTCAGGCGCGTGGCGGGCTCGTCCGAGAGACGCGCCACGTCGGCGCAGGCGTCGGCCTGGGCCATCTGGCGGAGCGCGTCGCGGCCCTCCGCGAAGCTGCGGAAGGACCAGCCCTCGTAGCGGCGCGCCTCGGGCGCCGGGCGCACGCGCAGCGTGGCCTCGCAGATCACGCCCAGCACGCCCTCCGAGCCAACCACGAGCTCGCGCAGGTCCGGGCCGGCGGCCGTGGCCGGCAGCGCCCGGGTGCCGAGCTCGCCGGCGGGCGCCACGAGCCGCACGCCCTCCACCAGCTCGTCGATTCGCCCGTAGCCGGTCGAGGCCTGGCCGGCGGAGCGGGTGGCCACCCAGCCCCCCACGGTGGAGTACTCGAACGACTGCGGGAAGTGCCCGAGGGTGAGGCCCTCCGCGCCCAGCCGACGCTCGGCCTCCGGCCCCAGCAGCCCCGCCTCGAGCGTGGCGGTCAGCGACGTGCGGTCGATCGCCACGACCCGGTCGAGGCCCGTGAGATCGAGCGAGACCGCCGCCGCGAACCCGTCGCGAACCGTGGCCACGCCGCCCACCACGCTGGTGCCGCCGCCGAACGGCACGACCGCCACCCCGGCGTCGGCGCAGGCCGCGAGCAGCGGGGCGATGCGGTCGCTCGACCGCGGCCGCAGCACCGCGTCCGGCGCTCCTGAGCCATCGCCGGCGCGCAGGCGCACCAGGTCCGGGTACGAGCGCCCCGCGGCGTGCGCGATGCGGGCCTCCCGTGAGTCGTCGAATGCGTCGGCGCTGCCGGCGGCGGCCGCGAGGCGTCCGCCGAGCTCCTGCGAGAGACCGCTCTCGGGCAGCCCGACCTGCTCGATCGACACATGCGGCGAGCGCGCGGACGGGTCGACGCCGAGCTCGTCGCGCAGGAGCGCCTCGGCGGCTTCCGGCAGTGGCGCCTCCTCCCGGTCCTCGCCCCAGCCCCACCAGCGCATCAGCGGGCCTCCCCCGGGCCGAGCAGCTCGGCGAGGCCGTCGAGGGCGCCCTGCACCTGGCGCACGCCGGCCGCGCGGAACTGGAAGGGCGCGAAGCGCGCCCAGCCCCGCGGGCGCTGGTCGAGCTCGATCGCCACGCGGCTGCCGCCGTCGGCCTCGCCCACCACGATTGTCGTGAGGGCGGAAGCGAGGATGCGCTCGAACGGTGACTCCTCTACCTCCTGGCGCCACACGACCCGCCCGGGCGTGACCTCCACGAGCGTGTAGTCGGCGCGCACCGGTTTGCCCTTGGGCGAGCTGAACACCGTCGTCCAGGCGTCGGCGCTCGCGTCCTCCACGCGCACGACGCCCGGCCACCAGGCGGGCAGCCTGGCGGGGTCGGAAACGAGCCGCCAGACCTCGTCCGGCGCCGCCGGCAGCGTGGCCTCGCGCCGCACGATCACTCGGACTCGTACACCACGAGCGAGTGCACGTCGTAGGAGGAGAGCCGCTCGCGCCCGCCGAGAAAGGCGAGCTCGATCACGAAGGCGCAGCCCGCCACCAAGCCGCCCGCGCCCTCCACGAGGTCGCACAGCGCGCCCGCGGTGCCGCCGGTGGCCAGCAGGTCGTCGTGCACCAGCACGCGTGCCCCGCCGGCGATCGCGTCGGCATGCATCTCGAGGCTGTCGACGCCGTACTCGAGCTCGTACTCGACCGCCGAGACCGCGCGCGGCAGCTTGCCGGGCTTGCGCGCGAGCACGAAGCCGGCGCCGGCCGCCGCCGCCACGGCCGCCCCGAGCACGAAGCCGCGCGCCTCCGCGGACACCACGTAGTCGACCGAGCGGGCGCTCGCGTAGCCCGCCAGCTCGTCGATGGCGAACCGGAGAGCGTCGGCTGAGAGGAAGACCGGCGTGATGTCCTTGAAGACGATCCCGGGCTTGGGAAAGTCCGGGATGTCCTGTATGTGGTCCTGGAGGCGCACGGCGGGCCAGGGTCAGCGAGCGAGTTTGCGCAGGTCCCTGATCAAGAGCAGGTGCTTCAGGTGCGACGCGATCGCCGCCAGGTTCTCGAGCGCCTCCACCGCCTCTTTGCGCCTTTCCGGATTGCGCGAGCGCAGCGCCGGCGCGAGGATCTGCTCGAGCAGCGCAGCCTCGCGGTCCGCCGAGGTGCGGAAGACGCGCAGGTTTCGCCCGCCCACGCCGAAGCGCTTCAGCTCGGTGACCGCGCGCACGATCTCACGCTCGGTGTCGTCGTACATCGTCTCGCCGTCGTGGCGCTCGCCCTTGATCACGCCGAAGTCCTCGAGCTCCTTGACGAGCGCGCGGTCGGCGCCCGTGTCATCGAGAACGTCCTCGAGGCCGTAGAGGGAGCCAGGGCCGCGCAGCGCGAACGTCGAGCGGCGGAGCGCCCGCGAGTCGGGCGTGGCGGGCTTGTCGGCCGCGGGCTCGGCGTCCGCCCGGCCGGCGGCCAGCTCCTGGCGGATCACCCGAAGCGGCAGGAACTCGTCGCGCTGGAGGCGCAGGATGGTGCGCAGGCGGTCCACGTCCGCCGGCGCGTAGAGCCGGTACCCGCCGGGCGTGCGCCGCGGCGCCAGCAGCTTCTGGTCCTCGAGGTAGCGGATCTTCGAGATCGAGATGTCGGGGAACTCGCGCTCGAGCTGCTTGCACACGCCGCCGATCGTGAGCGCCTTGTCCTTGCGCGGAGGCGCTCCCTCGTCGACCTCGGCGCTCACCGCTCGTCCAGGTAGGTCAGCTTGTACTTGCCCACCTGCAGCTCGTCCCCGTTCTGGAGCCGGTGCGACTCGATCCGGCGCCGGTTCACGTACGTTCCGTTCAGCGAGCCCAGATCGTCGATGTAGAGCCCGTCCCGGCGCCGCACGAGCAGCGCGTGGTTGCGCGAGACGGTCACGTCGTCGAGGAAGATCTCGGCGTCCGGGCTGCGCCCGATCGTGAGCCGCTCGCCGCCGAGGTTGAAGGCCTCACCGGAGCGCCCGCCGCCCGAGCGGATGACGAGCGTGGCCCCCTCGTGTATGACCTCCTCGATGTCGACCGGGCGGATCTCCCCGGTTTCGTCCACCTGGTAGACCTCGGTGGTGTCGCCAGCGCCGGTCTCGGTGGTGGGCTCGCCCAGGAAGGCGCCGCACTTCTGGCAGTAGTTCGCCCCCTCGGCGTTGACGAACCCGCACTCGGGACAGTGCACGACGGTCTCCTACTCGGCGTCGCCGTCCGCGGGGATGCCCTTGCCCGACAGGATGTCCGTGAGCTGCTGCACGTCGGCGCCTGAGATCACCGTCTCGCCCTCCTCGTGCTTCTTGCGCAGCCGGTTCACGAGCTCGGCTCGCAGGATGTCGATCTTGCCGTGGAGGATCCGGCGCCGGTACGACACCTCCTGCTCCTCCTCCGTGAGCTGCTGGATGAGGTCCTTCAGCTCCTGGTCGGAGAGTGCGCCGAGATCAGGAAACGTGTCCAATGCGGTCCTTTCGCGAGTGAGTGAGGCCGAGCGACTATAGCGAGTCCTCAAGTAGAGGTTGAGCCTTCTCGCAGGGCCCGCACCCCATCTTGCAGATACAGCGCGGTGGCCGCAAGGGTGAGGACGATGCCGAGGTAGAGGAGCGCCTCCGGCACCCAGCTGTCCCACACGAGCGCCAGGCCGAGGGCGGCCATCACGGGCCAAACCGCCCAGCGCCCGACCATGTTCACGTTCAAGTCGATGCCCCGTCGCAGCGCGACCTGGGTGAGCACGAGCATGAACGCCTCCCGCGCGGCCAGCAGGGCGAGGGCCCAGCGGGGCAGCAGCTCGAAGTGCCACGCCACGATCACGCCCGATAGCACCAGCAGCCGGTCGGTCAGCGGGTCGAGGAGCGCCCCGAGGCGGCTGTACTGCCCGGTGATTCGGGCCACCATGCCGTCCAGGTAGTCGGTTCCGGCGATGAATGCGAACAGCGCGCAGGCGAGCCAGGAGCGGCCGTCGCCCGACTGGAAGGCCACCACCAGGAAGACCGGTATGAGAGCGAGCCGCGCGAAGCCGATCGCGTTGGGAATCGTCCAGGGATGGAGTGCCTCGCCGCGCCGCGTGCCCTCCGGGGGCCCGCCTGAGCGGTCGAGCCCCACCAGACGCTTGAAGGTGAGCTGACGGCGATCGCCCGGCGACGACCGGGCGTCGCCTCCTACGGGAGGCTTCGCCAAAGCTCCTGCACCGCAGCGGCCGCCCCGTCGAGCGGAAGCGCACGCTTCTCCTGCCCGCGGCGTACCTGCGCCTCGAGCTCCCCCGCCTCGACGCCCCTCTTGCCCACCGTCACGCGCAGCGGGCAGCCGAGCAGCTCGGCGTCGGCGAACTTCTCTCCGGCGCTCGCCACGCGGTCGTCGTAGAGCGTGTCGAGCCCGGCGTCGAGCAGCTCCCCGTAGAGCCGGTCCGCCACCGCACGCGCCTCCTCGCCCTCCTTGCCGAGCGTCACGAGCTCCACGTCGAAGGGCGCGATCGCGCGCGGCCAGGAGATGCCCTGATCGTCGGCGTACTGCTCGATCGCCGCCGCCATGATGCGCGCCGGCCCGATGCCGTAGGAGCCCATCCAGATCGGCTGCTCCCTGCCGTCCTCGTCGAGATAGCGCGCACCGAGCGGCTCCGAGTAGCGGGTGCCGAGCTTGAAGATGTTGCCCACCTCGATCGCCCGCTCGATGCGGATCGGGCGCCCGTCGGGGCAGAGGTCGCCCACCTCCACGCGCCGGATGTCCACCCAGCCGGGCTCGAAGTCGCGGCCCGGCTCGACGCCGGTGAGATGGACGTCGGTCTCGTTGCCGCCCGTCACGAGCCCGTGGAGCCCGCGCAGCGCCTCGTCGGCCACCACCTCCACCGGGCTGCCCACCGGGCCGATGAAGCCCGGCTCGGCGCCGAACTCGCGCCGCACCTCCTCGGGCTCGGCCGGCCGGAACGGAGCGCCGAGGGCGTTGTGGAGCTTGATCTCGTTGAGGCGATGGTCCCCGCGCACGAGCGCCAGCACCGGTCCGCGGTCCTCGACCACCACCGGCATCGCCTTGATCAGCGCGCCCTCGGGCACGCCCAGCATCGTGGCCACGGCCTCGACGGTCGTGGCGCCCGGGGTCTCCGAGCGCCGCGGCGCGCCGTCCGCCTCCGGCAGCCCGTCCACGCGCGCGGGGGTGGCGCTCGCAACCTCCACGTTCGCGGCGTAGCCGGCGTCGGAGAGCGCCACCTCGTTCTCCCCGGCCGCGCAGGGCGCCATGTACTCGTGGGCGCCGATACCGCCCATCGCGCCCACGTCCGACTCCACGCTGTACCACTCGAGCCCGGCCCGGTCGAAGATGCGGTCGTAGGCCGTGATGCAGAGGCGGTAGGACGCGTCGAGCCCCTCGGCGTCGCGATCGAACGAGTAGGCGTCCTTCATGATGAACTCGCGCGTGCGCAAGAGGCCCGCGCGCGGCCGCGGCTCGTCGCGCTCCTTCGTCTGGAAGTGGTAGAGCAGCTTGGGCAGGTCGCGGTAGGAGCGCACGTCGCGCGACACGTGGAAGGTGAGGTTCTCCTCGTGGGTCATCGCGAGCACCAGCTCGGCGCCGCGCCGGTCCTTGAGCTTGAACACCTCGTCGATGTCGTAGCGGCCGCTCCGCTTCCACAGCTCGGCCGGCTGGAGCACCGGCATCAGCATCTCGAGGCCGCCGATGCGGTCGAGCTCCTCGCGCACGATCTGCTCGACCTTGCGGTGAGCGCGCCAGCCGGCGGGCAGTAGCGTCCAGAGCCCGGCGCCCAGCTGCCGGGCCAGGCCGGCGCGCACCGAGAGCCTGTGCGAGACCGCCTCGGCGTCCGCCGGAGCCTCCTTCACGGTGGGCAGGAAGTAGCGTGAGAGCCGCGTCACCGGAGGCGAGTCTAAAGGTGGCTTGACTTTCGTCGCGAGAGGGTCACCATCGATTCAGATGGCCCGGCAGGCCGGCATCGCGGAGCCTCGTATCGACGCCGCGCGGGTCCTGTCCCCGCGCGAGCGCGAGGTCTTGTCCCTGCTCGCCTCGGGCCTGAACGGCTCCGAGATCGCCGCCCGGCTGCGCATCTCCCCGGCCACCGTGCGCACCCACGTGGAGCACGCCAAGACCAAGCTGGACGCCCGCACCCGCGGCCAGGCGATCGCCATCGCCGTGCGCCGCAGCCTGCTCGACGACTGACGGGCGGATGCCTAGGCGCGGGTGAAGCGGCGGCCCGCGGTGGGCGAGGCGTCCTCGTCGAGCCGGATGCGCTTGGGCCCGTTCGCGCCGGCCATCGGCAGCGCCTCACCGTCCCCGAGGGCGTCCCCGCTCGAGGCGGCGGCCTCCATCGCCGCGATCCGCTCCGGCGTGAGCTCCCCGGCGTTCTCCTCCTCGATCTTCGAGAGCCAGGCGGCGCCCTCGGCGGCCTTCTGCTCGTCGACCTCCACTGCGCCGCGGTCGATCGACTTGTCGATCTCGAGGAACAGCGCGTCCACGAGGTCGTCCTGCGGGACCTTCTTGAGCGGCTTGCCGTGGGCGAAGATCAGCCCCTCGTTCTTTGCGCCGGTGATCCCGAAGTCGGCGTTCGACGCCTCCCCGATCCCGTTCACGGCGCAGCCGAGCACGGCCACCTCGATGGGGTCGTCGTAGCCGCGCAGGCGCTCCTCGATCTCGGCCACCACGGTGTCCATGTCGAACTGGAGCCGCCCGCAGGTCGGGCAGGCGATCAGCACCGGGCCGCGCTCCCGCAGCTTGAGCGCCTTCAGGATCTCCCAGGCGACCTTTACCTCCTCCTCGGCGTGGAAGGTGGAGAGCGAGATGCGGATGGTGTCCCCGATCCCGTCGGCCAGCAGCGTGCCGAGCCCGACGGCCGACTTGAGCGACCCGGACCACTTGGTGCCGGCCTCGGTGATGCCGAGGTGAAGCGGATTGTCGATCTTGGCCGCGAGCAGCCGGTTCGACGCGATGGTGTTGGGCACGTTCGTCGACTTGATCGAGACCTTGAAGTCCTCGTAGCCGAGCCGTTCCATCAGGCCGACGTGCTCGACCGCGGCCTCCACGAGCGCCTCGACCGGGTTCTCCTTCTCGAGCGCGTGGAGGTGCTTGGGGAGCGAGCCGGAGTTGACCCCGATCCGCATCGGCACACCCGCCGCGCGCGCCTTCTCGACCACCTCGCCGGCCTTGTCGTGGCCGCCGATGTTGCCCGGGTTGATGCGGATGCAGTGCGCGCCGGCGTCGATCGCCTTGAGCGCGAGCGTGTGGTTGAAGTGGATGTCCGCGATCACCGGGATCGGCGACTCCTTGACGATCCTGGCAAGCGCGCGCACGTCCTCGTCGCGCGGGACCGCGCAGCGCACCAGGTCGCCGCCCTCGTCGGCGATTGCGCGTATCTGGCGCATGGTGGCGTCGAAGTCCGCGGTCTCCGTCTTGGTCATCGACTGGACGGCGACGGGGGCGCCGCCCCCGATCTTGACGCCGCCGACGTCTATCTGGCGTTTCGAGGCCACTGCCTATCGATGGTAGTGGGCCGGTCAGGCGCCGAGCAGCTGCTTCAGGTCCACGACGGTCGGAATGGGCTCCTCGACCACGTCGAGCCAGGTGTGACGGCGGAACTCGTCACCTCGTGCGCGCGCTTCGCGCTCGCGGCGGACCCCACCAGCATGGAAGGAGCTCCCACAGCCAGGCGGCGGCCAGCCCGCTCAGGACCGCTTCCGGCCCGCACGCCTTCACCGCTGCCATATACCGCGACTCGACGGTACGAGGCTTGAAGCCGACGTGGTAGACGCCCGGATGGGCGGCAACCAGGAGCTCAGAGCCGAGCCGGCCCGCGATCTGCCGTCGCGACACACCGGCTGCCAGAAGCTCGACCCGGCTCACCGTCCCGTGGTCGCGAGAGGCACGCATTTGGTGCCCTAAGCAGGACGATCCCCACGTTTCCCCCCCCGTGGGGCTACGCCGAGTAGAGCTTCTCGATCTCCGCGGCGTACTTCTGGTGGATCGGCTTGCGCTTCAGCTTCATGGTGGGCGTGAGCTCGTCCCCGCCCGGCAGCCACTCCTCGTCGAGCAGCGTGAACCGCTTGATCTGCTCGACGCGGCCCAGCTGCTCGTTGGCGGCGTCCACCCCGCGCTGCACCTCCGCCTCGGCCGCCTCGCGGCCGTTCTGCTCGATGAAGCCGGGCGCTACGTCCGGGTCCAGGGTGATGAGGGCGACGTTGTAGGGCTTCGCGTCGCCGATCGCGATCGCCTGGCCGATCAGAGGGCTCGAGGCCTTGACCTTGGCCTCGATGTTCGCCGGCGACATGTTCTTGCCGCCCGCGCTGATGATGAGCTCCTTCTTGCGGTCGACGATCTTCAGGTAGCCGTCCTCGTCGAACTCCCCGACGTCACCCGTGTGGAGCCAGCCGTCGTCGTCGATCGTCTCGCTCGTCCTGTCGGGCTGGTTGCGGTAGCCGCTCATCACGACCGGCCCGCGGATCAGCACCTCGCCGTCCTCGGCCAGCTCGATCTCGGCGCCGGGCGCCACCGGCCCGACTGTGCCGATCTTGATCCGCCCCGGAGGGTTGCAGGCGCCGTAGCCGCAGGTCTCGGACATGCCCCAGAGCTCCGCCAGGGGGATTCCGACCGCGTGGAAGAACTCGATCACCTCGGGCGGGGTGGGCGCGGCGCCCACGTTCACCGACTCGACCGCGTCGAGCCCGAGCATGCCGCGGATCTTCGAGAACACGAGCTCGTCCGCCCTGGCGTGCTCCTGCGCAAGCTCCTCGGGGATCTCCTCTCCCGCCTGCTCCGCCCGCACCTTCCTCATCCCCACATCGAGCGCCCAGCGCGTGGCCTCCCGCCTCTGCTCGTCCTGCTCGGCCGCCATGCCGGCCTCCATCGCGGCCTTCAGCTTCTCCCAGATGCGCGGCACGGCGAAGAACCAGGTAGGGCGCACCTCGGGCAGGTAGGCCACCACCTGGCGCGGATCGGGGCAGCAGGTGGCGGTGAAGCCGAGCATGATCGGCAGGTAGTGGCTGCAGGCGCGCTCGGCGATGTGGGCCATCGGGAGCCACGAGACCACGCGGCCGTCGGTCGGGAAGGCGATCACCTGGTCGAAGCCCCGCACCGCCGCGAGCTGATTGGCGTGCGTGAGCTGCACGCCCTTGGGCGGGCCGGTGGTTCCCGACGTGTAGATCAGTGTGAGCACGTCGTCGGGCTCGACCGCGCGCCAGGCGGCCTCGAAGTCGAAGTCCGGCTCGGCGTGGCGCGACACGTCGCCGTCCTCGTCCACCACGATCAGGTGCTCCACGCCGGGGATGTCGCGGACTCGGTCGGCGAACGCCTTCTCGGTCACGAGGATGCGCGCCTCGGCGTCCTCCACCTGATAGCGGATCTGCTCGGGCGAGTAGGTGTTGTAGACCGAGAACGGCGTGGCGCCGAGGTGCAGCGCGGCAGCATCGAACCAGTGGAACTCCGGGCGGTTCGTGAGCATGAGGCCCATGCACTGGCCGCGCTCGAGACCGAGGCCGGCGAGCCCCGCGGCGGTGCTCCGCACCCTGTCGGCGTACTCCCCCCAGGTGATCGAGAAGGCGTCCTCCTTCGTGCGGATGGCGCATCGCTCCGGGGTGGCCGCCGCCGTGAGCTGGAAGGCCTCGGCGAGCGTCCTGGCGTCGAGCCCAGCCGGACGCTCGGTCCGGCGCTCGGTGATCGTGCTCATGTGCGCACGCTAACGCAGCGCGCACACCTTTCGCCGGGCACTACCGGACCTGGAACCCCTCGCCGCTCAGCCTGTCGATGTCGTTCGTGAGCCCGACCAGGAAGATCAGGATCACGAGCATGAAGCCCACCACCCCTGCCCGCTCCATCACGCTGAAGGCGACGGGCCGGCCGCGGACCTTCTCGACGATCGCCCAGAAGATGTGCCCGCCGTCGAGCGGCAGGAACGGGAACAGGTTCACGATCGCCAGCGAGAGCGAGATGATCGCGAGGATTCCCACCACCTGGGCGAGGTCGTAGAGGATCGTCTGGCGCGTGGTCTCGTACGAGCCGACCACGCCCGAGATCTCCTTGCGCTTCTCCGTGTCGAGCAGCCGCGCGGGGAGGGTGAGCGTGGTCTTCGTGATGTACCAGAACCTGTCCGCCGTCACGTCGAGTGACTCGGCGAAGGGCAGAGTCTCGCGGGGCCCCGCCTGATACGAGAAGCCCAGTCGCGAGCGCCCGGGGTCCTCACCGTCGCCGTTCGGCGCCGCGGGATCGTAGATCGGGGTGATCTCGAACGTCCGCTGGCGCCCGTCGCGCACCACCGTGAGCTGCACGGGCTGGGCGGCCTTGCATCCCTCGGTCCGGGCGTCGCCGGGGCACTTGTGGGTGGCGATCTGCTTCGCGAAGACGGCGGGCCCTCCGCGCTTGCCGTCCACCGCCACCACGCGGTCGCCCGACTCGAGCACCTTGGCGGCCGGGTAGTTCGTCTCCATCACCCCGACCTTGCTGGTGCCGGTCTCCGCCCCGATGAGCGCGAAGAACACGAACATGAGCACGAACGCGAGGATCAAGTTCATCGCGGGGCCGGCGGCGATCACCACGATGCGCTTCCAGACCGGCTGCGAGTAGTAGGCCCGGGTCCGGACCTCGTCGGGGAGGTCCTCGTCCGGGTTCATGCCGCTGATCTTCACGTAGCCGCCCGCCGGGATCGCGCCGATCGCGTACTCGGTCTCGCCGCGCTTCTTGCTGAACAGCGTGGGCGGGAAGAAGAGCGAGAACTTCTCCACGCGCATGCCCACGCTCTTGGCCGCCCAGAAGTGCCCGAGCTCGTGGAGGATCACGAGCAGCGCGAAGCCGACGAAGGCGAGGACCCAGCTCATGGTGAAATGGAATCCTCCGCAGCCCGCCGAGCCGGCTGCCTCGGCCCGACGCCCACGACCGCTGCCCCTCGCGCCACCTCGCGTGCCTCCGCGTCCGCCTCGTACAGGTCGCTGAAGTGCCTCACCGGGCGCGCGGGCAGCTCGGCCAGCGTCGACTCGATCACGCGAGCGATGCCGCTGAACGACAGCTCGCCGCGTAGGAAGGCGTGCACGGCCACCTCGTTGGCGGCGTTCAGCACGCAGGGCGCGGTGCCGCCGGCCTCGGCGGCCTCCCGGGCGAGCCGCAGGCAGGCGAACGTGTCCGAGTCCGGGGCCTCGAAGGTCAGCTGGCCGAGCTCGACGAGGTCGAGCGTGCGCACCGGCACGTCGGCGCGCTCCGGATAGTGCAGGGCGTAGGAGATCGGCACCCGCATGTCGGGGTAGCCGAGATGGGCGAGCGAGGCTCCGTCGTTCAGATGCACCAGGGCGTGCACGATCGACTGCGGGTGGACCACCACGTCGAGGCGCTCGTAGGGCACGGAGAACAGGTGATGGGCCTCGATCAGCTCGAGTCCCTTGTTCATCAGGGTGGCCGAGTCGATCGTGATCTTGCCGCCCATGTCCCAGGTGGGATGGGCGAGCGCCTGCTCGCGGGTCACGTCCTCGAGGTCGGTGCGACCGCGGAAGGGACCGCCGCTGGCGGTGAGAACGAGCCGGTCGACGGTGCCCGGCCGCTCGCCGGCAATGAGCTGGTGAAGGGCGGAGTGCTCGGAGTCCACCGGGATCAGCTGCGCGCCGGTGCCCTCGGCGAGGGCGGTCACCAGCTCGCCGCCGACCACGAGGCTCTCCTTGTTCGCGAGCGCGAGATCGATCCCCTCGCCGAGCGCGGCCACCGTTGGGCCCAGGCCGGCCGAGCCCACGAGCGCGTTCAGCACGAGGTCGCAGTCGGTCTCGGTGATGAGCTCCACGAGCCCCTCAGGGCCGGCGAGCACCTCCACCCCGCGCCGGTGCTCTGACGCCATGGCCGCGGCGTCGAGGTCGGCGAGCGCGACCCTTTCCACGCCGTGCGCGCGTGCCTGGTCGAGCAGCAGCTCCCAGCTCGCCGAAGCCGCGAGGCCCACGACCTCGAGCTCGCCGCTGCGCTCGACCACGTCGAGCGCCTGCGTGCCGATCGAGCCGGTGGAGCCGACTATCAGGACCCTGCGCATCCGACCGAGTCTAGGGAGCGGTCCGCAACGCCAGCCCGAGAAGATCCGCCACGGCGGCCACGAGCCGCACGTCCTCCTCGTCGAAGGCGTCGACGTGCGGGGACTGCACGCTGAGCGCCCCCCAGCTCTCGCCCCGCACCCGGATCGGCACGTCGAGCTCCGAGCGGGTATCGGCCGAGACCGGGGTCACGATGTAGTCCGGCTCGAGGCGCACGTCGCCGGCCAGCAGCGGCACCCCGTCGCGCAGGCAGCGTCCGAGCAGGCCGCGACCGGCGGGCGCCGAGAAACCGCGCACCTCGTCGCGGGCGAAGATTCCGGCACCGGCCTCGACCACGGTGGTGTCCTCGCGGATTCGCACCGCTACCGCGCCGAGGCCGCCGAACGCGCCGTGGAGCTCGTCGACGGCCACGTCCAAGGCCGGCAGCCCACCGGGGCTGTGGGCGAGGCGCTCCCCCACGGCGCGTATCAGGCCGAGCTGGCGCGTTCGGCGCTCGAGCACGGCGCGCCCGCCGCTTCTGGCCGGCCGCGGCGGGATGGCTGCGCGCACCAGCAACCCGGCATCGAGGCGGCCGTCCTCGAGCGTGCCCGAGCGCCCGTCGGCGTAGATCTCGAGCAGCCAGGTGCCGTCGTGGTCGGCCGCCGTGGCGACCAGCACCGCCGTGCGGTTCTCACGACGCAGGATCTCGCGCTCGGCGGGGTCGGCCTTCGGGTCGTCCTCGTGCACCACGAACGAGCCCGCGCCCGCCGCGATCAGCCGCGCCGTGGCGGGGTACTCGTCCACGAGGTAGACGTCGTTGTCGACCTCGAGCCGCAGCCCGCGCACACGGCGGTCGCGACCGTCGGCCAGCGAGACGGTCTGGATCATCTCGCCCGGCACCGGCACGAACGACACCGCCCAGGCGGCGGCGTTGAAGGTCTCGGCGAGCCCGATCGCCACGGCTTCGACGCGCTCCAACGCACCCGCCGAGGACAGCGGCCCCTCGAAGGCTGCAATCAGGTCGTGCACCGTGTCGCGCAGCCGCTCCTCGGCGGTGCGGCGTACGGCCCGGCGGTCGCCCGAGGGGCGCGGCTCACGCGAGGTGCCGCCCGCGCTCACCACCTGCCCGCCGCCGCGGCGCTTGGCCCGGTAGAGCGCGGCGTCGGCGGCACGCAGCAGCTGGGTTGGGCTCCTCACGCCGGCGCCCAGCGCGGCCGCCCCGCACGAGATCAGGATCCGCTCCGCGCCGCCGGCGCTCGCCGCGAGCGACTCCAGGGCGGCCGAAGCCAGCGCCCGGGCGGCCTCGATGCCCGCATCCTCGACCACCACGCAGAACTCGTCGCCGGCGAGCCGGCCCACGAGGCAGCCGGGGCGTGCGGCCGCCGCGCCAACCAGCGCCTCCCCCACGCGCTGGAGCGCGCGGTCGCCGGCGTCGTGGCCGTGCTCGTCGTTGATCACCTTGAGCTCGTCGAGGTCGCACAGGAGCACGGCGAGCGAGCCGCCGCGCTCGTCGACGCGGGCGGCGGCGCGCGTCAGGCGCTCCTCGATGGCGCGCCGGTTTGCGAGGCCGGTGAGCGGATCCTCGTACGCGAGCCGTGAGACGCGCGAGAACAGCTCCGCCCGGCCGATCGCGACGGCGATCTGCCCCGCCACGGCCTCGAGGAAGCGCACGTCTGTGCCGGAGAAGCGCGGCTGGCCGGTCGCGGTGGTGGCGTAGACCTCGCCCCAGGCGTCGCCCTCGACCACGATCGGCACGCCCACCTCGGACTCCTTGCCGAGCCGCACCAGCCGGCCGGCGGACCAAGGGTCCACCCCGGGCGAATCGATCGCGTTGAAATAGGCGATGCCCTCGGAGAGCAGGGTCGCGGCCGCGCGGTCGGCCTCGAGCGGATAGCGCTCGTCGGTGGGGTTGCGCTCCTCCCCCGGCCCCAGCTCGCCCACGTTCACGAGCACTCGCAGCGTGCCGGTGTCACGCTCCCAGCGGCTGACCGACAGGGAGGCCGCGCCCACGGCCTGCCGCGCCTCCTCGGCGGCGAGCTCCACCACCTGAGCGAGGTCGTGCGCACCGGCCGCCGCGGCGGCTACGCGCAGGAGCGCCTCGCGCTCCGAGCCGGTCGGGCGTGCGGCGCGGGTCACCCCGCCCGCCCGGGGGCGCGGCCGTGGCGCAGGAGGGAATGCCCTGGCGGGCTCCACATGCTCTTCATCGGCCGCATGGAGGATCGCTTGAGGGTCAGCCGTAGCCGAGCGCGACGGCCGCGTAGTAGACGGCGGGCACCGTGAACATCACCGCATCCAGGCGGTCGAGCACCCCACCGTGCGCCCCGAACAGGCGGCCGGTGTCCTTCACCTCGAGATCGCGCTTGATCATCGACTCGAACAGGTCCCCCACGGGCGCCGCCAGCGCGACCACCGCGCCGAGCAGGAGCGCGTCCGGCCCCGAGAGCCAGTCCTGGTAGAGGCCGGCACACCAGAACGTGAGCGTGGCGCCGGCGAAGCCCGCCACGAGGCCCTCGAGCGTCTTGTTGGGCGAGATCCGCGGCGCCAGTGGCGTGCGGCCGTAGAAGCGCCCGCCGAAGTAGGCGAAGCTGTCGCCGAGGAAGGTCGCCACCAGCACGTCGATCAGCAGGCCGTCGCCCTCCGGCAGCTCGCGCAGCCAGATCGCGTGCACCATCGCGAGGCCGATCCAGAGGACGCCGAACATCGTGGCGGCGATCGCCCACGACACGTGCTCGCGGCGCGGCCGGCCGAGCGCGAGCAGGAAGGTCACCGGAAAGCCCGCCACCAGCACCATCACCACCTGCTTGGGCTCGCCGTAGAGCGCCGCGGCGAGCATCCCGGCGAACGTGACGAAGCCCGCCAGAGAGGCGGGCTGCACGCGCCCCATCAGCCCGTAGAGCTCGCCGAGGGCGATCACGCCGAGCACGAGCAGCGCGCCCGCGAACACCTCTCCACCCTGGGTCACGATCACGACCGCGAAGACGGCCGCCGGGATCGCCACGATCACCCGCGCGGCCAGGTCCGAGGCGCCCCTCGGCGCTCTCGCGCGGCCCTCCACCTGCCTACCGTCCTCCGAAGCGGCGCCGGCGCGCCGCGTATTCCGCGAGCGATTCCTCGAAGGCCTCGCGCGTGAAGTCCGGCCACAGCTCGTCGCGGAAGACGAACTCCGAGTAGGCCGCCTGCCAGAGCAGGTAGTTCGAGATGCGCAGCTCGCCGCTGGTCCGGATCAGGAGGTCGGGATCGTGCATGTCGGGTGCGTAGAGATGGCGGCGGAAGTCCTCTTCCGTCCCACCTGTGAAGGTTCGCGCCGCGTCCACGATCTCCGCCCTGCCGCCATAGTTGAAGGCCACGAAGAGCGTGATGCGGGAGTTCGAGGCCGTCGTTCGCTCGGCCCACTCGATGCGGCGCACCAGCTCGGCGTCGAGCCCCCCGCGGCGGCCGATGAAGCGCATGCGGACGCCCTCGGCGTCGAGCTCGGGCGTCTCGCGGTCGATCCGCTCGGCGAACATCGCCATCAGGCCGTTGACCTCCGCCGGCGAGCGCGACCAGTTCTCGGTGGAGAACGAGTAGACCGTGAGCTCGCGCACCCCGAGCTCGACCGCGTCGCGCAGCCGCGCCTTCACAACGTCGGCGCCCGCCTCGTGGCCCGCCAGCACCGGCAGGCCGCGCGCCCTGGCCCAGCGACCGTTCCCGTCGGTGATGATCGCGACGTGGCGCGGCGCGTCGGCGAGGACGCTCACACCTCGAGGATCTCTTCTTCCTTGCCCGCGAGGGCCGTGTCGATCTCGCCGACGTGCTTGTCGGTGAGCTTCTGGAGAGCGTCCTCGGCGCGGTGCTCGTCGTCGGAGCCCACCTCGCCCTCGCTCTTGAGCTCGCGCAGGTCGTGCATCACCTCGCGGCGCACGTTGCGCACGCCGACCCTGCCCTGCTCCGCGATCCCGTGGACCACCTTCACGAGCTCCCGGCGACGCTCCTCGGTGAGCTCGGGGATCTGAAGGCGGATCAGCTGACCGTCGTTCGACGGCGTGAGGCCCACATCCGACTCGAGGATCGACTTCTCGATCGACTTGATCGAGTTCTTGTCGTACGGGGTGATGGTGAGCAGCCTCGCCTCGCTGGCCGAGACCTGGGCGAGCTGGCGCAGCGGCGTGCGCGCGCCGTAGTAGTCCACCTCGATCCGGTCGAGCAGGTGCGGCGACGCGCGCCCGGTGCGCACGGTCGCGAACTCGTTCTTGGTGGCCTCCACGGACCTCAACATGCGGGCCTTCGCCTCGTCGAGGAAGTCCTTCAGCAGGTCGTCGCTCATCCGCTCCTCACAACGGTCCCAACACGCTCGCCGGACACTATCCGGTCGATGTTGCGCTCGTCGTCCATGTTGAACACGTGGATCGGCAGCCCGTTGTCCATGCACAGCGACAGCGCCGTGGAGTCCATCACGCCCAGGCGCTGCTCGATCGCCTCCACGTGGGAGATCTCCTCGATGAAGCGGGCGTTCGGGTCCGTCTGCGGGTCCGCGCTGTACACGCCCTTCACCCCGTTCTTGGCCATCAGGATCGTCTCGGCGTGGATCTCGAGCGCGCGCAGGGCGGCCGCGGTGTCGGTTGTGAAGAACGGGTTGCCGGTGCCCGCCGCGAAGATCACGATCCGGCCCTTCTCGAGGTGGCGCATGGCGCGCCGCCTGATGTAGGGCTCGGCCACCTCCGAGATCGTGATCGCCGACTGCACGCGCGTGTGGGCGCCGGTCTTCTCGAGCGCGTCCTGGAGCGCCAGCGCGTTCAGCACCGTGGCAAGCATGCCCATGTAGTCGCCGGTGGCGCGGTCCATGCCGGCCGCGGCGCCCGAGAGCCCGCGGTAGATGTTGCCCCCGCCCACCACGATCGCGATCTCCACGCCCTTGGCGTGAACCTCGCGGACCTGCCCTGCGATCGCGGCGATGCGCTCGGGATCCGCTCCGTAGGAGAGGTCGCCCAGGAGCGCCTCCCCCGAGAGCTTCAGCAAGATGCGCTTGAAGGCCGTCACTCCTCGCCGACCACAAAGCGGGCGAAGCGCCGCACCACCACGTTCTCGCCCGTGCCGGCCGCGAGCTCGGTTCGCATCTCCTCGAGCGTCTTGCCGCTGTGCTTGTCCTCGTTCACGTGGCGCTGGTTGAGCAGCACCACCTCGTCGAGCCGCTTGCCCATGCGGCCCTGCACGATCTTCTCCTGCACGTTCTCGGGCTTGCCCTCGCCGGCCGCCTGCTCGCGGTAGACCCGCAGCTCGGCCTCCTTCCAGGCCTCGTCGACGTCGTCCTCGGACACGTACTGCACGTCCCTCGACGCCGCCAGGTGCATCGCCACCTCGCGTGCGAAGTCCTGGAACCCTTCGGTGCGGGCCACGAAGTCGGTCTCGCAATCGACCTCCACCAGCACGCCGATCTTGCTCCCGGCGTGGATGTAGCTCGTGACGACGCCCTCGGTGGCGGCGCGCTCGCCGCGCTTCGCGGCCGACGCCTGGCCCTTCACGCGCAGGATCTCGATCGCCTTCTCCACATCGCCGCCGGCCTCCTGCAGCGCGGCCTTGCAGTCCATCATCCCCGCGCCCGTGCGGTCGCGCAGGGTCTTCACGTCCTTCGCAGAGATCGGGTCGCTCACGGGGACTCCTCGTCAGGATCGAAGGTGCGGCGTTCGCGCGGCGCGGCGCCCTCGGGCACGGGCTGGGCGGGCTCGTCGGGCGAGAAGCCGGCCTCCTCGGCCTCGCGGCGGGCGCGCTCCTCGGCCTCCTGGCGCTCGCGCTCCTCCGCCTCACGCAGGGCGCGCTCCTCGGCCTCGCGGCGCTCGGCCTCCTCGCGCTCGCGGCGGGCGGCCTCCTCTTCGGCGCGGAAACGCAGGGCGCGCTCGCGGACCACGTCCGCGATCCCGTCGATCACGAGCTTGCACGAGCGGATGGCGTCGTCGTTGCCCGGGATCACGTAGCTGATCGGGTCGGGATCGCAGTTGGTGTCCACCAGGCCGATGATCGGGATCTTGAGGCGCGCGGCCTCGCGCACGCCGATCGCCTCGGTCTTGAGGTCGACCACGAACATCGCGTCGGGCGGGCGCTGCATGTCGGCCACGCCGCCCAGGTTGGTCTCGAGCTTGTCGCGCTCGGCCATCGCCCCGATCCGCTCGCGCACCGGGAGCAGCTCCATCGTGCCGTTCTCGGTCCAGTCGCGCAGCTCGTGCAGCCGTTTGATCCGCTTCGAGATGGTCTGGAAGTTCGTGAGCAGGCCACCGAGCCAGCGCTGGTCGATGTACGGCATGCCGCAGGAGTCGGCGGCCGCCTTGATGGCGTCGCGGGCCTGCTTCTTGGTGCCCACGAACAGCACCGTGCCGCCGCGCCCTGCGAGGTCGCCGGCGAAGTCCTGCGCGCCGTGCAGCAGCCGCTCCGTCTTCTGCAGGTCGATGATGTGGATGCCGGCCCGCTCGCCGAAGATGAAGCGGCGCATCTTCGGGTTCCAGCGGCGCGTCTGGTGGCCGAAGTGCACCCCGGCTTCCAGCAGCTCCCTTATGCCGATCTCGGTGGCCAAAGAGACTCCCTTTGTGTGATTGCGGTGTGCCCGCCGGCCGGCCTGCGGACCCGGGGTCGTCCCGGGCAGGGCCGCGGCCGCCTGGTCCGGCGGGGTGGTTGGTCCTGAACTGGCGGAGAAGGATAGCTGCCGGCGACCGTCCCCGAGAACGAAACGAGGCGGTCGGAAGACCGCCTCGTTTCTATATTTCAGCCCCCGTCTGGCCCTCCGGAGACTGGCTCCCGTCTAGCTGCGTGCAATGCGACTCGCAGATCGACGGGTGGTTTGGACTCGCACTGCGTGAGTTCCCGCGTGAAGGGATGCTTAAACATCAATTGATTCGCGTGGAGGAATTGGCGTTCAAGGCCAAGTCGGCTGCCGCAGCGCGCCCCTCGATACTGGGGATCTCCGCAAACGGGATGGCCGATGGCGGCAAGGTGAGCGCGGATCTGATGAGTGCGCCCGGTCTCGAGCCGGACCGCAAGGAGGGTCGTGCGCGGGAGCCGTTCGAGCACCTCGAAATGCGTGATCGCGCGGCGCGTGCGGTCGCTGCGGGTGGACATCACGGTGCGCCGCGCGCGGTCGCGGCCGAGCGGCGCGTCGATGGTGCCGCGCTCGGCGTCGGGATGGCCGGCCACGAGCGCGAGGTAGTCGCGCCGGATCTCGCGTGCGCGCATCATCGCCTGGAGCGCGCGGTGGGCCTCGTCGGAGCGGGCCACCACGAGCAGCCCGGACGTGTCCTTGTCGAGCCTGTGGACGATGCCCGCTCGCTCGGCATGCTCGCCGCCGGCCGCGCGGCCGGCCAGCAGCTCGGCGAGCGTGGGACCGGTGTGGCCGGCTGCCGGATGGGTCACGAGCCCCGCCGGCTTGTCCACGACCATCAGGTACTCGTCCTCGAAGACGACCGCGAGCTCGGCGGCGGCCGGATCCGGGGCGCCGCCGGCCGAGGCCGGCTCGACGGCCACCCGCACCCGCTCGCCCTCGGCCAGGCGGTGGTTCTTCGCCCGCGCGCGGCCGTCGACCGTCACGCGGCCGGACTCGATAAGCCGCTGGGCCGCCGCGCGCGAGCGCGCCGCGCCGGCGGCGGCCAGGTAGGCGTCGAGGCGCAGGCCGGCGTCCTCCGCCGTCGCGGTCAGGAGCTGCTCGTCCGTCTCTGCCTCCCCTCCACCACGTAGAGCAGCAGCAGCACCCCCACCACGATCGAGGTGTCGGCCAGGTTGAAGGCGGGCCATGCCACAGGATCGATGAAGTCGATCACGGCCCCCTCGCGGGCGCGGTCGGCGAGGTTGCCGAGCGCCCCGCCCAGCAGCAAGCCCACGGGCAGCCAGAGCCACGGCATGTCGCGGTGCGCGAGGAAGTAGGCCACGAGCAGCGCGAGCGAGAGGCCGATCAGGATCCCCACCAGCACGCCGCCGCCCTCGAACGCGCCGAACGCGACTCCGGTGTTGCGCGTGTTCGTGAGCCCGAGGCCGGGTACCACGGTCACGTCGTCTCCCCGGGCGATGTTCACGTCGGCCAGCTGCTTGGTCGCCTGGTCGAGCGCCACGACCAGGCCAGCGGTCGCGATCGCGGCCGCCGGGCCCCGCATAGCCGGCTACCCCTCGATCAGGGACGCCACGATGCCGCTCACGATGAGCAGCACGAAGGTGGCGACGATCGGGCTGAGGTCGAGCGCCCCTGGGCCGAGTCGCACCGGCGGCAGGACCCGGCGGAACAGGTTCAGGTAGGGGTCGGTCACGTCGGTCACGAAGCCGAGCGCCGCGCTCAGATAGCGGTTGTACGGCATCCGCGGGATCCAGCTCATGATGATCCGGATGAAGATCAGCACGAGGTAGACGAGCGCCAGCGTGCGCACGTAGTCGGCCACGTCGGCGCGCGAGATCGCGAGCCAGAGGTTCATCGGGTGGCCTCCACCACCGCGTCCACCGTCGCGCGCGCCAGCTCGCGCAGGCCGCTCTCCTCGAGGCGGATGAGGCCCTTCTCCGTGGTCCCGCCCGGCGTGGCCACGCGAGCGCGCAGGTCCTGCCCGTCATAGCCGTGGTCGGCCAGCCAGCTGGCGGTGCCGCCCATGGTCTCCACCACCATGCGCATCGCCGCCTCGGGCTCGAGCCCGTGGGCCGCCCCGGCCTCCGCGAACGACTCGGCCACCAGCGCCATGAACGCGGGGCCGCAGCTCATGAGCGCCATCGCGGGCTCGATCAGCGGCTCGTCGGGCAGCCGCACAACCTCGCCGGCGCGCCCCATGAGGGTGAGGATCTCCTCCTCGGGGCCGTCGCCGGACCCCGGTCCGCCCACGTAGCAGAGCACCCCGCGCCGAACCTCGACCGGCATGTTGGGGATGAAGCGGTAGATCGCGGCGCCGGGATAGGCGTCCGAGATCGCGTCGGTGCTGGTGGCGGCGAGAATCGACACCACCACCTCGGCTCGGCCGGCCACGTCGGCAGCCACCTCGGCGAGCTGCGGCGGCTTGTGGCAGAGCACGACGGCGTCGGCCCGCTCGGCCAGCTCGGCGTTCGAGCCCACCGCCTCGCCTCCGAGCGCCTCGGCCAGCGCGCGCGCCTTGTGCCCGTCCACGTCGGCCACGAGTGCGGGCTCTCCGATCCCGCGCGCGAGAGCGGAGGCCATGTTCCCGGCGCCGATGAACCCGAGCCTCATTCCGGCGCCGAAGCCTACAAGGGGGGTGGCTCAGTCCCCGGCGGCACCGATCTGAAGCGCGAAGGAGCGCACCCGCCGGTTGGCCATGGTCGCCCGCAGCACCGGATAGGGGTTGCCGGCACCGAACACGTTGATGCCGCTCGCGAGCCACCAGGAGCGCCCGTGGCGCGTGGCGCCGCGGTAGAGGCGCCGTAGCCGGCGCTGGGGATGTCCGACCCGCAGGCCCTTCCCGGTGCGCCAGTTCGAGCCGAAGGCGCGCGCCACCTGGGCCTTGCCGAGAGTCGGGTCGCAGGCGCTGCCGCCACCGAGGTTCACGAACAGGATCCGCAGGCCGATCGCGGGCCAGAGCGTGCGGCAGGATACGCCCTGCGAGCCCTCGGCGAGCACCGACGGGGGTCCGAACACCGCGATCGCGGCGCCGAGGGTGGCGTTCCGCTCCGGTTGGAAGTCGCCGATCGCCCTGACCTCGCCTCTACCGCTCTTGCTGCCGCTGGCCTCGATCGTGAAGGGCTCAGCCACGGCGGCCGCGGGCACGACGAGCGCGGCCACGAGCGCCAGCGTCGCGAGCGGTGCGGCACGAACGGTCAAGACTGGTTGAAGAAGCCCTTCTCGATCAGGCGGGCGCGCTCCTCCGCGGACACCTCGACATTGCGCGGTGTGAGCAGGAAGACCTTGTCGGCGATGCGCTGCATGCCGCCGTCGAGCGCGTAGGTCAGGCCGGACGCGAAGTCGATCAGGCGCTTGGAGAGGTCGGTGTCGGTGCCCTGGAGGTTGAGGATCACCGGAATCGAGTCCTTGAACTGGTCGGCGATCTGCTGGGCGTCGTTGAAGCTCTTCGGGATCACAAGATGCACCTGGATGTCGCCGGTGCTGCGGCCGTTGCCGCCCACCGAGCGCAGCACGCGCGTCTCGCGCGAGCCGCCGCGCGGCTCGTCGGCGAAGATGTCGTCGAATTCGTCCCGCCGGCGGCGCTGGAGGCGACGCACGTTCGGCCGGTCGCGGTAGCGGCCCTCCATCTCCGCCTCGGGCTCCGGCTCCGGGTCGGGGAGCGACTCGTAGCGCGGGTCCTCTTCCTCGGCGAGGCCGAAGTAGACGAGCGTGCGATGCCATGTGTCGCGTAGCGCCATGCTTCCGTGAAGTTCGCTCGTAAGTGGGAAACTCCTTCGGGCTGGTAAGTGTAAGGAGTGGAGCTCAGAACGTTCCAGGTACTGCGCCAGCTACCCGGCGCGGGCAGCCTCACGCTCGACGGCGAGGACAGCGGCGAGGGCCTCCCCGTGGTGCTCGTGCACGGGCTGTCGGCCACGCGGCGCAACGTCGTCCAGGGGTCGCGCGCCCTGATCCGCAAGGGCTACCGGCTGATCGCCTACGACGCTCGCGGCCACGGCGCCTCTTCCCCCGGGCCCCGGTACGAGTACGCCGACCTCGTGGGCGACCTCGAGGCGGTGCTGGACCACTTGGAGCTCGAGCGGGCGGCCCTCGTGGGCAGCTCGATGGGCGCCGCCACCGCGATGGCGTTCACACTCGAGCACCCCGAGCGAGTGCCGGCGCTCGTGCAGATCACCCCCGCCTACACCGGCTACGCGCGCACCGGCGACGTGGACGGCGACACCTGGGAGCGGATGGCCTCCGAGCTCGACGCGGGCGGGGTCGACGCGTTCGTGGAGGTGGCCCAGCCCGGCGACCTGCCCGAGAAGTGGCGCGAGATAGCGCGCGAGGCCACGCGCCAGCGCATGGAGCGCCATGCGGACCCGGGGGCGGTGGCGCAGGCGCTGCGCGAGGTGCCGCGCTCGATCGCCTGGAAGGGCCTGGAGGCGCTGGCCTCGCTTGACGTGCCGGTGCTGGTCGTCGGGTCGCGCGACGAAGCCGACAGCCTCCACCCGCTCGGCGTGGCGGAGCAGTACGTGGCGAAGCTCCCGCGCGCCGAGCTCGCGGTCGAGGACAAGGGTTCCTCGCCCCTCGCCTGGCAGGGCGCCCGCCTGTCGGGCGTGATCGCAGACTTCTTCGAGCGGGTCGGCTACGCGTCGTCGTAGAGCACGCTGCCGAGCCGCACGATGGTCGCGCCCTCCTGTGCCGCCACCTCGTAGTCCTGCGTCGTGCCCATCGACAGCCGCTCGAGCCCATGCTCGGCGGCCAGCTCGGCGAGCTTGGCGAAGTGGCGCCGGGAGTCCTCGGGGCGCTCGGTGAACGGCGGCATCGTCATCAGCCCGGTCACCGGGCACGGACAGCTCTCGATGTAGCGCGCGAGCTCGGACGGCTCGACGCCCTCCTTGGAGTCCTCGCCGGCAACGTTCACCTGGATCAGCACCTCGCGCGCGGGGGTCTGCTCGAGCCGGCGCAGCGCCGACTCCGAGGCGATCGAATGGATGAGGCGCACGTTGGGCGCGATCTCCTTGATCTTGCGGCTCTGGATCGCGCCGATGAAGTCCCAGGTGAAGAGCTCGCCGTGGAGCCCCTGCTTGGCGAGCAGCTCCTGGGCCCTGTTCTCCCCCACGAGCTCGATGCCGGCCTCGGCGAGCGCGGGGAGGTCGGCCGCGTCCACGTACTTGATCGCGGCCAGGATCTCCACCTCCGGGCCGATCCGCTCGCGCACCCGCTCGAGGTTCTCCCTCAGCCGCTCAGCACGCACAGGCCCGCCTGCCTTCCGGTCAGGCCGCGGTCGCGGCGGTGAGAGAAATAGCGCGCCGGCTCGCAGCTCGTGCAGCGGTCCACGTGCTCGACGCGTTCGACGCCGGCCGCCTGGAGCTTGGCGGAGATCACCTTGCGAAGGTCGAGCATGCGCCCCTGTGCCACCCCGTCGAGGCCGGCGAAGGCGGCAAGCACCTCGGTGCCGACCTCGTAGCAGCAGCCGCCGATCCCGGGCCCGACGGCGGCCGCCGGCGTGCCCTCGAAGCCGGCAACCGCCTTCTCGACGATGCCGCCGGCGAGCGGGCGCCAGCCGCAGTGGAGCATCGCCGCTCGCTGCCCGTCGGAGAGCGCGACCGGGTAGCAGTCCGCGACCAGCACCAGCAGGCCGAGCTCCGGCTCGCTGGTGAGATGACCGTCGACCCGCGGCAGCTCCTTGCCGCCCGGCTCGGCGTAGGCACGCTCCGGCGGCGGAGCGTTCCAGTCGAGCAGGTCGGACCCGTGCACCTGCAGGCCCATCCCCACGCGCTCGGGCTCGACCGCCGCCGCGGCCGCGACCCGCCGGCGATTCTCGGCCACGCGCGCGGGCTCGTCGTCGGTCAGGAGGCCGAGGTTGAGCGACTCATAGGGGCCCTCGCTCACGCCCCCCTGACGCGTGGAGAACAGCACCCGCGCACCCGGCAGCTCGACCAGGTCGGCGTTCACGAGGCCCGCTCCCGGGCGAGCAGGAGGGCGGTCTCGAGCTCCTCCTCACGCCCCGACACGATGCCGTCGAGCTTGCGCCTGAGCGTCTCGTCGAGCGCCCGGCCGAGCGCCGGGCCCTCCGGGACGCCGGCCGCGAGCAGGTCGTCGCCGTCGATCTCGAGGCTCACCCCGCGCAGCTCCTCCACCCAGCGCAGGATTTGCTCCGCGGGCGCGCCGAGCGCCATCGCAAGCGCGAGCGCCTCCGGCGGCTCCGTCACGAGCAGCGCCCGTAGCTCGGAGGGCAGGTGCTCGCGCTCGCGCAGGGTTGCCGCGATCCTCGGCGCCACCCGCGCGGCTCGCGCGGCGGCGTCGCGCCGGGCCGCGAGCAGGTGAAGGTCGGCGAGCCAGAGGTCGAGCTCCTCGGGCGCGCCGGCGATCAGGGCTCCGAGCGCCGCCACGCCGCGGTCTGCACCGATGGCGACGGCGCCCAGCGCCGCGGAGGCCACCAGCTGGGGATCGGGGTCGAGCGCCGGGTCGAGCGCGCGGTCGATCTCCAGCTCGCGCAGCCGGGCCACGGCGGCCGGGGCGTCCAGCTCGCTCAGCAGGTCCATCAGCTCATCGCGGACGCGGGCGCCCGACACTGTGCGGAGCGCGCTTGCCGCCACGGCCTCACGGGCGAGCCGCTCGGTGTCGGGGTCGAGCCGGAAGCCGAGGCGCGTCTCGTATCGCACCGCCCGCAGGAGCCGGGTGGGGTCGTCCAGGAAGCTGCGGTCGTGGAGCACGCGAACGGTCCCGGTCTCGAGGTCGGCCACGCCGCCGCAGGGGTCGTAGAGGTGGCCGAGGTCGTCGCCCGTGATCCCGAGCGCCATCGCGTTCACGCCGAAGTCGCGCCGGGTGAGATCGTCGCGCAGCGGCGCGGCGCTCACCTCGGGGAGCGCGCCCGGCTCGGGGTAGGTTTCCCGCCGCGTGGTGGCCAGGTCGAGCGCCAGCTCGTCTGCCAGCACCTTGGCGGTGCCGAAGCGCTCGTGCTCGCGGGCGCTGCCCCCGAGCCGGTCGGCGAGCGCCCGGGCGACCGAGCGGGCGTCGCCCTCCACGGCCACGTCGATGTCCACCCCGTCGGCGCCGCGCAGCAGGTCGCGCACCGCCCCGCCCACGAGGTACGCGGGCGGGAGGCCCTCGAGCGCGGGAAGCAGCCGGCCCATCCCGGGCAGGCGCCGAACGCGCTCGCGCAGGTGCTCCGCGGCCAGCATCAGAGCCGGACCGGGATCCCCGCCGCGCGCATGCGCTCCTTGGCCTCGCGCACGCTGTAGTGGCCGTAATGGAAGATCGAGGCGCACAGCACGGCATCGGCGCCGCCCCGCTCCACCGCCTCCACCAGGTGGTCGGGCGTTCCAGCGCCACCCGAGGCGATCACCGGCACGTCCACGGCCTCCGCCACTGCGCGTGTGAGCGCGAGCTCGTAGCCGTCCTCCGTCCCGTCGCGATCCATGCTCGTGAGCAGTATCTCGCCGGCGCCGCGCTCCACGCCCTCGCGCGCCCACTCGATCGCGTCGCGGCCCACCGGGTCGCGACCGCCGTTCACGTAGACGCCGTAGGAGGTTTTATCGCCCGTCACAGCCCGCGCGTCGATCGCCAGCACCACGCACTGGGCGCCGAACACCTCGGCCAGCTCCCCGAGCAGCTCGGGGCGCGCGACCGCGGCCGAATTGACCGACACCTTGTCGGCGCCGGCGTCGAGCACGGCCTGGGCGTCGCGCACCGAGCGCACTCCGCCGCCGATCGTGAACGGGATGAACACGTCGTCGGCGCAGCGGCGCGCCAGCCGCGCCACCGTCTCGCGCTTCTCGTGGGAGGCCGTGATGTCGAGAAACACGAGCTCGTCCGCCCCCTCGTCCTGATAGCGCACGGCCAGCTCCACCGGGTCGCCGGCGTCGCGCAGGTCCACGAACTCGACGCCCTTGACCACCCGCCCCTTGTCCACGTCCAGGCAGGGGATCACGCGCCGAAGCAGCATCAGTCGCCGCCCTCGAGCGCCGCCTGCCCCTCGCGCACGCCGAAGCGGCCCTCGTAAAGCGCCTTGCCGGAGATCACCCCGGCCAGGTTCACCAGCCGAAGCCCCCGCAGCGCTCGCAGGTCCTCGATCGACGCGATGCCGCCCGAGTACAGGAAGCGTCCCCGCACGGCCTCGGAAACGCGGGCCACCTCGTCGAGATCGGGGCCCTCGAGCATGCCGTCGCGATCGACGTTGGTATAGACGAAGCGCGTGGCGCCGTGGGCCTGGAGGTGCCGGATCGCGGCGTCGCCGCGCATCTGGGTCTCGCGCGTCCAGCCGGCCACCGCCACCTGCCCGCCGCGCACGTCCACCCCGATCAGGATGCGCGAGGTGAAGGCCCACAGCGCCTCGTCGAGCAGGTCCGGGTCGGTGAACGCGGCCGTGCCGAGCACCACCCGCGCCGCGCCCGCCGCGAGCGCGCGCCGGATCGAGGCGATCGAGCGCAGGCCGCCGCCGAGCTCGACCGGCACCGGCAGCTCGCGCGCGATCCGCTCCACGTGGTGGAGGTTGGCGGGCTCGCCCTCGCGGGCCCCGTCGAGGTCCACAACGTGCAGAAAGCGCGCCCCAGCCGCCGCGAACGAGCGTGCCGCCTCGAGCGGATCGTCGGCGTACACGGTCTCGTCGGCAAAGCGCCCCTGGCGCAGCCGCACGGCCTTGCCGTCTCGGATGTCCACGGCGGGCAGCAGGATCATGCGCCGCGGGCCAGGCCGACGAAATTCTGCAGCAGGCGCAGCCCGTGGGGTCCGGACTTCTCCGGGTGGGACTGGAGGCCGTACACCGGCGCGCGGGCCACCACGCTCACGAACTCGCTCCCGTAGTCGGCAGTGCCGAGCACGTCGTCCATGTTCGCGGGCCGCGGGGCGAAGGAGTTCGCGTGGTAGAAGGCGCACGGGTCGGGCAGGCCCGCCACGAGCTCGCTCGCGCGCCGCCAGGACACGGGGTTCCAGCCGATCTGCGGCACCTTGAGCCCGTTCGCCTCGAGGTCGACCACGGGCCC
>Ga0075430_100000275_pt1 | contig 36030 bp, 39 predicted proteins | sample RhiMetdeltSRZDD4_FD_75294 | JGI IMG/M metagenome (GOLD analysis project Ga0075430, IMG submission 75294) | Populus rhizosphere microbial communities from Tennessee, USA - Rhizosphere MetaG P. deltoides SRZDD4 | ecosystem: Host-associated > Plants > Roots > Rhizosphere > Soil | place: USA... | reverse complement strand
AGGAAGACGTCGAGCTGCCGGCCAATGTCGCGACCGTCGGCGACCTGATGACCTGGCTCGCCAAGCGCGGCGACGAGTACGCCCATGCGTTCGAGAATCCGAAGATCATCCGCGCCGCCATCGACCGCGCCCATGTGCGGCCCGATACGGCGATCGCCGGGGCGCGCGAGATCGCGTTCTTCCCGCCGATGACGGGTGGCTGAGATGTCGGTCCGCCTCCAGCGTGAGCCGTTCGACGCCGCCGCCGAGACCGCGGCGCTCACGCGCGGCCGCACCGACATCGGCGCGGTGGTCGCCTTCACCGGCATCTGCCGCGGCGCCGAGGACGGCGCACCGATCGCGGCGCTGACGCTCGAGCACTATCCCGGCATGGCCGAGGCCGAGATCGCGCGCCATGTCGAGGATGCGCAGTCGCGCTGGGCGCTGCTCGGCGTCACCGTGATCCACCGCTACGGTCGGATCGCGCCCGGCGAACCGATCGTGCTGGTGCTTGCGGCCTCCTCGCATCGCCATGATGCATTCGCCGCCGCCGAATTCCTGATGGACTTCCTCAAGACCCGCGCGCCGTTCTGGAAGCAGGTGGAAGCCGCCGGTTCGACCAGCTGGGTCGATGCGAAGCAGTCCGATGACAGCGCCGCCGAGCGCTGGTCGGGAGCGCCGCCGCGCGATCGCGACGCGGCCGAGTAGTTCCAGAATTTTTCTGAAAAAAGAGCGCCGGACGACTTCACTCGGGGGCGGAGAGTCATCCGGCGCGTACGTGGCATGAGGGAGGGGTACGCCACGTCAGGGGGCAACGTGCCTAGGCGCAATTCGTTGCAGGCAGGGAACCGCGGTTCCGCGGCTGAAGATGCGCCTGATCGAGGCTCGCGACGATGTCACGGAGCATCAAATTCAGTTCGTGCGGATCGACACCGTCAGCGGCCATCACGGTGCGCACCAGCGGATCGGTCAGCGCGTTGTCGAGGGTGAGTTCCTGGCGATATTGCCGACTGTAGTGTTCCTGGCGGTAGTGTTTCATGGCACGTCCTTTTTCTGTTGTGAGCCGTGGCCCGGATTCCGCCAAGCGCAATCCGGGCTCTTGATGTCAATCGTCAGTGGCTCAGCGCCGGATAGTCGATGTAGCCCTTCTCCTCGCCGCCGTAGAACGTCGCGGCATCCGGGGTGTTGAGCGCCGCGTGCTTACGGTAGCGCAACGGCAGATCCGGATTGGCGAGGAACGGCACACCGAACGCCACGAGGTCGGTTTCGCCGCGGGCGATCGCGGCTTCGGCGGTGACGGCGTCGTAGCCGCCGTTCACGATCAGCGTGCCGTCGAACACCTCGCGGATCAGCGGCGTCACCCGCTCGGTGCCGTCGACCTTCATCGGTCCCGCGATTGATTCCGATACGTGCAGGTAGCCGATGCCGCGCTTGCCGAGCTCCTTCGCGATGTAGGTGAAGGTCGCGACCGGGTTGGAGTCGGACATCGAATAGCCGGGGAAGTAGGGCGAGAGCTTGTAGCCGATACGGCCTGCGCCGAAGACGCCGACAACAGCTTCCGTTACCTCGAGCGGCAACCGTGCGCGGTTCGAGATGCTGCCGCCGTAGGCGTCGGTGCGCTGGTTCGCGCCATCGCGCAGGAACTGGTCGAGCAGGTAGCCATTGGCGCCGTGGATTTCGACGCCGTCGAAGCCGGCCGCCTTCGCGTTCTCGGCGCCCTTGCGGAACTGTTCGACAATGCCCGGGATCTCGCTGGTCTCGAGCGCGCGCGGCGTCGGGATCGCGACCTTGCCGTTCTGGGTGAACGCTTCGCCCGCGACCGGCAGTGCCGAGGGGCCGATCGGCAACGCGCCGTTATGGAAATCCGGATGCGAGACGCGGCCGACATGCCAAAGCTGCGCGTAGATCGTGCCGCCAACGCGATGCACGGCGTCGGTGACGTGCTTCCAGCCCGCGACCTGCTCGGGCGAGTAGATGCCGGGCGTGCGGATATAGCCGACGCCTTGCGGGCTGACCTGCGTGCCCTCGGTGATCAACAGGCCGGCCGACGCGCGCTGCACGTAATAGGTCGCCGCCAACGGGTTCGCGACATTGCCTTCAAGCGCGCGGCTGCGCGTCATCGGCGCCAGCGCGAAGCGGTTGTTCAGCGCGATGTCGCCCAGGCTGTACGGCGAGAACAGGGTCGGCTGCGCGGAAGCCGGGATCGGGGAGGTGGCGGCGATGACTGAGGACTGGACGCTCATGGGGAAATCTCCTGACGGACGTTTGAATTCGAAGGCGTGACACGGGCCGGTTCTTGTGGTACTGACCGGTAACACTACATGATAGGTACTGACCGGTAACACCCGTGTCAAGAGGAAAAAGCCGTCATGACCGCGAAATCGGCCGTAGCTATTGAAAAGACTGATAAAATACCGCCGCGCGAGCGCATCCTCGCGGCCGCCGCCGACCTTTTCTATCGAAACGGAATCAGGGCGGTGGGCGTCGATGCGATCGCCGAGGCGGCCGGCACCAACAAGATGACGCTCTACCGGCACTTCTCGTCGAAGGACGAGCTGGTGGCGGAGTATCTGCGCCAGTCCGCCAAGGGCGATGCCGCCGGCTGGGACTGCTTGCAGGCGCGGCATCCCGGCGATCCCCTGGCGCAGCTTCGCGCCTGGCTCAACGAGATGTTCGAGCACGTCGTTGGCGGCGACGCACGCGGCTGCCCGCTGGCCAACGCCGCGGTCGAGCTGCCGGACAAGGACCATCCGGCCCGGCGCGTGATTGAGGAATGCAAGGTCGCGTCGCGCGCCAAGGTGATCGCGCTGTGCCGGGCGGCCGGCCTCGACGATCCGGAGTTTCTGGCCGACGAGCTCAACCTGATGCTGGAAGGCGCACGCGTTACCGCGCAGAGCGTCGGTATCGACGGGCTCGCCGTGCGGCTCAAGCGCATGAGCGATGCGCTGATCGCCGCACATGCGCCGAAATAACGAGGTTGGTTGCTGAAATAGCAAGCCTCGATCCGTCATCTTGAGGTGGCCGCGAAGCGGCCCTCGAAGGATGCACGGCCATCGCAAGTCGCCTTTTTGCCGACTTGCGTACTCCTTAGCTTGTCGATCTCGGGTAAACCCGAGATCGGTGCCGTCGCCCTTCGAGGCTTCGCCATGGCGCGTTGAAGACGCGCGTAAACGCGCTAGTGGCTCGCACCTCAGGGTGACGGGTGTAGATTTTGTCGACCAATTTGCCGGGTGGCAGCGGGCGGTTCATGTTGCTGCGGGTGAGTGAGAGAACCATGGCGCGGACACCAACTCGCCGGTTGCTTCTTCAGATGCTGGGCGGTGCCACGCTGGCGACTGCCGGTGGCACGCGTGGCGCGTTCGCGCAAAGCGCCACGAAGATCGCACCGTTGATCGAGAAGGCGCACGCGCTCGCGCCGATCTCGGCGCGCATGGAGTTTATCTCGCGCGGGTATATCGGCACCCGCTATATCGGCAACACGTTGATCGGCGGGCCACGCCGGCCTGAGCAGTTCGTGGTCCGCGACGACGCCTTCGATTGCGTCACCTATTGCGAGATCGTCCTCGCCGCGGCGCTGGCGCGCGACTACGGCGAGTTTGAAACGGCGCTCAAGAAAATCCGCTACGCCAATGGTGACGTGCGGTGGGACGAGCGTAACCACTATTTCGCCGAGTGGCGCCGGAACGCCGTCGAGAAAAAAATCTGCCGGCCGATCGAGTTGCCGAAGTCGGTGACGATCGACAAGACCGTGAACTTCGGCAATCTCGGTCAGCGGCAGGTTTCAATGCAGTGCGTGCCGGCGGACTCGTTGCTGGCGCGGCCGAGCCGGTTGGCGGACGGCGATATCATCGGCTTCCTGTCGCGACGGCCGAATCTCGATTTCTTCCACACCGGATTGGTGATGCTGTCGGCGAAGGGCGAAGTGATCCTGCGCAACGCGTCCCAGAGCCGGGGGCGCGTCCTCGACATGCCGATGGATCGTTTTGTCGCCGCCAGCAAGGTGGATTACGCGGCGCTGCTGCGGCCGATCGACCAGGCCCATATCTAGCAACGCTACGTCTGCCAAAGCGTAGCTTTAGAGCATGACGCTCTCTCCGCTCGTCCCCGCGAAGGCGGGGACCCAGTGCATGTAAGAAGAAAGTGCTGGATTCTCGCTTTCGCGGGAATGAGCGGAGGATGGACCCGTGTCACATGCTCAAGAACCAGCGCACGCGCCCAAGCTTCGCTGACCTTTCTGCCGCGCGGTCTGGATGCAGGCCCGGACCCGCTCGACATGTTGCTCGAACGCGGCCCGCGCCTTCGGATACGGCAGCGTCGCAAGTTGGCCCGCAAGCCGCCGGCCGACCTGGAAGTGCTGATAGTCGATGCCGCGCCGCCAGTAGCCGCCCCATTGCGCAAAGCCATGATGGGCGAACACCTCGACCACCGCCTCGGCCATCCCCGGGCGGCGGTTCTGGCGGTTGACATAGCTGGCGCCGGCAGGGGGATCGACCTCGATGCCGCGCGGGCCGCGTTCGACATAGGGATTCTGGATCGGATTGAGATCGATCGCCACGCCATAGGAATGCAGCGAGATCGTATTGGTGCCCTCGACGCGGCGGACATTGAACGCCGACGTGTTGTTGCGCGCCATCGAGGCGCTGTCGTTGCCGCTGTATTGGTTCATCAGTCGCGCGCTGGCGATTGGAAAGGCGCGGCTGCGCAATGCAACGAAAATTGCCAGGACATGGTCGGCGACAGCGTCGAGCACGACCAGTTCGCCGTCGTCATGCGTGGCGCCATCGAATCCCACATAGCTGAAGCGCACCAGCCGCAATCGCTCGCAGCCGACGGGAGCGCCGGGATTCAGCACCTTCGTCGACCGCATGTCGCGGCACAGCGCGTCCGATATGGTCGCGATGGAAGCGCGTGCGATGAGTTGCTTCTCGCCTTGCGCAAGCAGCGGCGTGCTACCGAATGACAGAGAAAGAAGTAGCAGAGCTGATCGCCCGCACGGATGCAGCGTGACACTCGTTGTAGCCCGCATGAGCGACAGCGATATGCGGGTCAACCAGGCCGAGCTGCGCGATCCCCGCATCTCGCTTCGCTCATGCGGGCTACGATTGCCTAAGCCGCCGTGGCCTTCACCTTCGGCTGCACCTCGGCGGTGTAGTCGTCCATCAACTGCCGCGTGATGGCGCCGGGCGTGAAGCGCCAGTCGGCGATCTCGGACACCGCCGTCACTTCTGCCGCACTACCCGTGATGAAGCACTCGGGCATCTGCGCAAGTTCATCTGGCATGATGCGACGTTCGATCACCTCGATGCCGCGCCGGCGCGCGAGATCGATGACCGTGCGGCGGGTGATGCCGTCGAGGAAGCAGTCGGCGATCGGCGTGTGGATCTTGCCGTCCTTGATGAAGAAGATGTTGGCGCCGGTGCATTCGGCGACGCGGCCCTGCCAGTCCAGCATCATGGCGTCGGCATAGCCTTTGCGCTCGGCCTTATGCTTGGAGATGGTGCAGATCATGTAGAGGCCGGCGGCTTTGGCGCGCACCGGCGCGGTCGCCGGGTCGGGGCGGCGGAAATCCGCGAGGTCGAGGCGGATGCCCTTGAGCCGTTGCACCGGGTCGAAATAGCTCGGCCACTGCCAGGTGGCGATCGCCAGGTGAATCTTGTTGTTCTGGGCGGAGACGCCCATCATCTCGGAACCGCGCCACGCGACCGGGCGGATATAGGCGTCCTTCTGGCCATTCTTCTCCAGGACCAGCCGCTTGGCGGCGTCGATCTCGGCGACGGTGTAGGGGATTTCGAAGTCCAGCGTCTGCGCCGACTTCTTCAGGCGCTCGGAGTGTTCCGTGCACTTGAAGATCTCCCCGCCATAGGCCCGTTCGCCCTCGAACACCGAGCTCGCATAGTGCAGGCCATGGGAACAGACGTGGAGGGTGGCTTCGCTCCACTCCACGAGCTGACCGTCGTACCAGATGACGCCGTCGAGCCGGTCGTAGGGTTTGTCGGACATCGCGTTCCTCCGTCTGGCACTCGGCTTGGGGCCCTGCCGCGCTTGGGGCCCTGCCGCCCCTTTCAAGTGTCGTTGTAACGCTTTTGCGTCCCGGGCCAACACCCGGTATGATTCAGCCGCCCCATGAGAGCGCGCCTGCGGCGCTGGTGCAACGAGCCCCGGCGTCTTGGGATGGCGCCCGGGATCTTTGGCCCTGGATGCCGCAAGCTGACGGCCGCACCGTTAGCAAACCGAGCGAAATATGTCAACATGGCTGACCTAACTGCTCCCGCTGCCTCCGACCTCAAGCCTGCCGGCGGGGACCGCGGGGTACGCCGCGACGAGCCGATCTGGGACGTCATCGAGCTGTTGTTTTTCGCCTACCGCGACTTCGTGACCGAGGCGGACGATGTGCTGGCCAAGTTCGGCTTCGGGCGCGCTCACCATCGGGTGTTGCATTTCGTCAACCGCAATCCCGGCATGAAGGTCGCCGAACTGCTCGACATCCTCAAGATCACCAAGCAGTCGCTCGGGCGCGTGCTCAAGCAGCTCGTCGACCAGGGCTACGTGGTGCAGAAGGAAGGCGCCAGCGATCGCCGCCAGCGGTTGCTCTATGTGACGGCGAAGGGCGAGGGCTTGGCGATGAAGCTCGCCGGCTTGCAGACCGCGCGCGTCGCCCAGGCGCTGGCCGAACTGGGCCCGAACGCCCACGAGGCGGCGCGCCGCTTCCTCACGACCATCATCGATCCCGATAACCGCGACGGTGTGCTGCGGTTCATCTCGCGAGCCGACCGCGCACGGCGCCAGCGCTCCTAGAGCATGATCCCGTAAAGTGGGAACCGGTTTTCGGACAAGATCATGCTCCAAGGAAAAAAGCGTATCCGACCCTGTTGAATCGGAACGGACGCTTTGAAGGGACGCGAGGCTATGGCAACGGGCCGGCCACAGTTGAAGACTATCCCCGACGACGCGCCGCATCTGCTGGTGGTCGACGACGATCGCCGCATTCGCGAACTGCTGTCGCGCTTCCTGATGTCGGAGGGCTACCGCGTCACCACCGTCGAGTCGGCGGCCGAGGCGCGCGCCAAGCTCGAGGGCCTGAGCTTCGATCTCTTGATCCTCGACGTCATGATGCCGGGCGAGACCGGCTTCGAATTTGCGCGCAAGCTGCGCACCTCGTCGACGGTGCCGATCCTGATGCTGACCGCGCGCGGCGAAGCCGAGGCGCGCATCCAGGGGCTCGAGATCGGCGCCGACGACTATGTCGGCAAGCCTTTTGAACCTCGAGAACTGTCATTGCGGGTCGCCAGCATTCTGAAGCGGGCGCGCCCGGTGGCCGCGCCGCCGGTCGAATTCGTGCGCTTCGGCGAGTTCGTGTTTCACATCGCCCGCGCCGAGCTCAAGCGCGGCGAGGAGGTCGTGCACCTGACCGACCGCGAGCGCGAGATGCTGACATTGCTGGCCGCGAACCCGGGCGAGACCGTGCCGCGGCTGGCGCTCGCCGGCAACGGCGCCGGCAATGGCGGCAATAGCGCCATCGGCGAACGCGCCGTCGACGTGCAGATCAACCGCCTGCGCCGCAAGATCGAGCGCGATCCCGCCAACCCGCTGCTGGTGCAGACCGTGCGCGGCGTCGGCTACCGGCTGGTGACGACGTGACGGCGCTCGATACCGGCATCGCCGCGCTGCGTTCGGCCGCCTCGAGCGTCCGCACGGTGGCGGGCCGCACCTACGACCTGTTCGACCGCTTCAGCAATTCCATCCGCTACGTGATGCCGAAGGGTCTGTACGCGCGGGCGCTGCTCATCATCATCGTGCCGATGGTGCTGCTGCAGTCGGTGATCGCCTTTGTGTTCATGGAGCGGCACTGGAACTCGGTGACGCAGCGGCTGTCCGCAGCGGTGGTGCAGGATATCGCGGGGCTGATCGACGTCTACACCACCTTAAAGGCGGACCAGGCGCAGATCCGGCGTATTGCGCAAGAGCGGTTTGGCCTGGTCGTCGACTTCCTGCCGGTCGCGGAGATGCCGCCGGTCGGGCCGAAGCCGTTCTTCTCGCTGCTCGACTATTCGCTGTCGGAGGAGATCAGCAAGCGGATCAGGCGTCCGTTCTGGATCGATACCGTCGGCCGCTCGGCGCTGGTCGAGATTCGCATCCGCCTCGACGACGCGGTGCTGCGGGTGTTCGCGCGCCGCAGCGCCGCCTATGCGTCGAACTCGGAAATCTTCCTGCTGTGGATGGTCGGCACCTCGGCGGTGCTGCTGATCGTCGCGATCCTGTTCCTGCGCAATCAGATCCGTCCGATCCTGCGGCTCGCCGACGCCGCCGAAAGCTTCGGCAAGGGCCGGGAGGTGCCGAGCTTCCGGCCCCGCGGCGCCTTGGAGGTGCGCCGCGCCGCGCATGCCTTCATCGAGATGAAGACCCGCATCGAGCGCGCCATGGAGCAGCGCACCGCGATGCTGGCCGGGGTCTCGCACGACCTGCGCACCATTCTGACCCGCTTCAAGCTCGAGCTCGCGTTGATCGACGACAACCCCGAGATCGACGCGATGAAGAAGGACGTCGACGAGATGGCGCGCATGCTCGAAGCCTATCTCGCGTTCGCCCGCGGCGATTCCGGCGAGACTTCGTCGCCGACCGATATGGCCATGTTCCTCGACGATCTGAAGGCGGAAAGCGAGCGCAATGGCCACCGCACCAGCGTCGTCTTTCACGGCCCGCCGGTCGTCACGGTGCGCCCGGCGGCGTTCAAACGTTGCGTCGACAATCTGGTGTCGAATGCGGGGCGCCACGCACGCTCGATCTCGATCACCGGCCACCGCGACCATCGCTGGCTCACGGTCACGGTCGATGACGACGGCCCCGGTATCCCGGTGACGATGCGCGAGGAAGTGTTCAAGCCGTTCCTGCGGCTCGACGACGCGCGCAATCAGAACGAGGGCGGCACCGGGCTCGGGCTCGCCATCGCGCGCGACATCGCGCGCTCGCACGGCGGTGACATCACGCTGTCGGATTCGCCGATGGGCGGCCTGCGCGCCACGGTGCGGGTGCCGGTGTGACGCCCTGAAGCGCCCAACAGCACTTTCACGGCAAATCAATTGCTATCTTAGATTGCGTAATCGTATTATACTATTATCAGTTGTCTAGGGCAGGCAAGGAAATCTCATGGCGCAGTTGAATTTGAGAGTGGTCGATCTCTACCGCGGCGACAAAGTCGAAAACCTTCAGAAGGCGGCTGACTTCGGCATTTGGGGGGTCATCCATCGCGCCACTTGGGGGACGGATGACGACGATGCCAAGCAATATCGGGCGGTGCGTGAGGCGGCGCAAAAGGCCGGCCTGTTGTGGGGCGCTTATCACTTCGGGACCAAGCAGGATGTCCCAACGCAGGTCAAAAAATTTCTCGATCTCGCAAAGCCCGACAAAGACACACTGGTTGCTCTTGACTATGAACAATCCAATACTCACCCCGAGTTGAAGATGCAGCTGACGCATGCGCGCGATTTCATGCAGCGCATCGCGGACAAGCTTGGGCGCAAGCCCGTTATCTACAGCGGTCATAATCTCAAAGAGGACCTCGGCAGCAAGGTCGATGCCTTCTTTGGCTCCCATCGTCTTTGGCTGGCCGACTATCGCAAGAATTGGAGTGTTCAAAAAAGCTGGAAGACCTATTGGTTGCGGCAATACACCGACAACAAGAACAAAAATCCTCCAAACCAGGTTCCTGGCATCCCCGGGGATTCCAAAGGCAATCTTGACTGCAACACATACGAAAGCACGCGAGAGAAACTCGCGGCTGAATGGGCGTCTTAGTTGCTTCGGGCGTCCGGTCGGTGTCGCGATCGACAAGACCGGCGCGGTCGCCGACGACGTGAGCAACGTCGTGCGGCGTGTCGCACCCGCGGCCGCCACCGCCGGCGGGAGCCGCTAGGGAGAATCTCTCCGCTCATTCCCGCGAAAGCGGGAATCCAGCGTCTTTCTGAAGGCTAGGTCCCCGGTTGAGTTTGCCCCCCGACTTGATCGGGGGCGGGGACGAGCGGCAGGGATGAATCAGGCCGCCGCGCTCTCGCCGCTTCGGTCGCGATCCTCGCCGCGTCGCCGCCGTCCGAACGCGCGCTGCGCATTGCAGGCGGCCTCCGGAATCCGGAACAGATCATCGAGCAAGCCGGCCCAGCGCTGGCCGCTCGACAATGCGCGGTCGAGCGCCGCGAGCGTGCGCGCCTGGCCGGGATCATGGTCATGCACCCAGGTGCGCAGCATCGAGGCGAACAACAGGGCGAGACCCTGCGCGCGCACCATGCCCTTCGGCCCGGACGCCGAGATGTCGGCGGCGGTCAGCATCCATTGCATCGATCGTACGGTCAGGCCGTTGAGCGCCAGCGCCAGGCCGGGGTTCAGCATCACCGAGCGTTGCAGCGACTCCACCGCCGCCTTGTCCTGTGCGAGCAGGTCGAGCCGGCGCATCAGCACGTCGAACAGCCGCTCGCGCGGCGGCTCGTCCGCCATGCCGGGGTCGATGCCGTCAAGCACGGCGCGGTCCACCTCGCGCATATGCGCGGTGAGTATCTCGATCTTGGACGAATATTTCACGCGCAGCGCCGACAGCGACACGCCGGCGCGCCGGGCAATCTCGGCGAAGCCGATGTCCTCGATACGTTTCTCGGCGAGCAGCGCCATGAAGGCGCTGACGATCGCGTCGCGCTGCACCGTGCCCGATTGCTGAGGACTTGAGGATTGGTCGGTCATGGACACGCTCCTGTTACGCTCGGCCCTTGCGCTTAAGATACGCCCTCAACGGGGGCGGTTCCATGGCAAGCCGGACCGTCGGCGTGGTGGTTTAGCCCGCCAATTCCCGCGATCGCCGCGTCGCCGCCGCGACTGCCCGGGTCATCAACGGTTCGAGGCCATCCGGCGCCATCAGCACGTCGAGCGCCGCCGCGGTGGTGCCGCCCGGCGAGGTCACGTTCTGGCGCAGCACCGATGCCTCGAGCGGCGAGCGATGCAGCAATTCGCCGGAGCCTGCGACTGTCTCACGTGCAAGGCGCCCGGCGAGCTCTTCCGGCAGGCCGGCGGCAACGCCGGCGCGGGCGAGCGCTTCGGCCAGCAGGAACACATAGGCGGGGCCGGAGCCGGAGACCGCGGTGACCGCGTCCATCAGCGCCTCGTCGTTCACCCATTCGACCGCGCCGGTCGCGACGAGCAGCGCGTGCACAAGATCGCGCTGGCGCTGCGAAACCCGCTGGTTCGGCACCGCGACGGTGATGCCGCGCCCGATCGCGGCCGGCGTGTTCGGCATCGCGCGCACCAGCGCGGCGCGTTGCGACAGCGCCTGTTCAAGGAAGCCGAGCGTGCGTCCGGCCATGATCGAGAGCACGACCGTGCCGGCGCCGAGATAGGGCGCGAGCGTCGGCACGATGTCAGGCGCGACCTGCGGCTTGACCGCGATCACGATAGCGGCGGCTTCACCGACGGTGTGGGCCGGCGGATTGAGTCGGAGGCCGCGGCTCGCGAGCGTCGCAACTTCGCGCGCCGGCTGCGGCTCGATCGCGACCACGGATTTCGGATCGAGCCCGAGTGAAAGCCAGCCCTCCAGCATAGCGCCGCCCATCTTGCCGGCGCCGCACAGGACGATGGTTCCAGTGAGGCCGGCCAGGGTGCGCGTGCCTGATGTCGTTGATTGGGTCATCGCGGTGTCTCTCTATCTAAATGCACCGTACTTTCTCCGTCCTCATCCTGAGGAGCGCCGTAGGCGCGTCTCGAAGGACGGGGGCGGCCTCGTGCTTCGAGACGGCGCACGTAGCCAAGTTTACGCAGGCTACGCCTGCTACGTGCCGCCTCCTCAGCATGAGACCGAGAGAGAGCCGGTTCCGGAGAGTACCAGAGTGCGTCGGAGATTGCAGAAACCGCGGAGCTTACGCCTCGCCGGCGGTCTCGAACATCGCGGCCTCGAGCGCCTCGCGGGCGCTCTTGCCGGCCCAGACCACAAACTGGAAGGCCGGGAAGTACCGCTCGCTGGTGTCGAGCGCGGTCGACAGCATCGCCTCGCATTGCTGGCCGGAGGCTTCGACCCCGCCGGCGAGCACCAGCGCATGGCGGTACATGATCAGGCCGTCCTTTACCCAGAGGTCGAAGTGGCCGACCCACAATTGCTCGTTGATCATCGCGATCAGCTGCTGGGTCTCGCCGCACCAGCGCTCCGGCACCTTGAACTCGAAGGCGCAGGCGAGATGCAGCGCCTCGATGTCGTACATCCAGGTGAACGACACCTGGTAGTCGGTCCATTTGCCCCGCACCACCAGGGTGATCTCGTCCTCGCCGGCGCGTTCGAACGACCAGTCGTTGGTCGATGCCATCCGCTCGACGACCTCGAGGGGGTTAGCACGCGACTGTTCGCCGTAATTGATGAGGGACATGTCGTCTCCACCTTGCCGCCCGAGTGGGATGCGCACGCGACGCGCACACGCCACGTTTTTTTCTTACGCGGTCCCCGGTGGAGCACTGTCTGAACCGTCCGGGGCGAATCACCTGACGATTAATATAACCCCTTGATTCCACCGCCCGAAATGACATGGGAGCCGGCAATGGTTAACGATTGGTGGATATCACCGCGTCATCCACAGGATGACGACTCGCGAAAGTTGTACCACCGCAATGGGACTCGGGACTGGCCCTGTAAGGCCGGCAAGCGAGTCATTCCGAGCGGCTAAATGCGGGCGGCCGCGAATCTTTCGGCTGTTGCGGGAGCCTTGTACTCCGGCGCCATGGACTCCAGGCGGAATGCGCGCGGCCAAAGCCTACGCAGGCGGCCTAAGATTGCCTGCGCGTGAGCTTCCGGAATGACGTAGCGGGAGTTTGCGGCAGCCTGTTCAGTCGAACAGGCTCGAGACCGACTCTTCGTTGGCGGTCCGGCCGATTGCCTCGCCGATCAGGCTCGCGGTCGAGAGGATCCGGATGTTGGGAGCCCCCGCCACTTCCTTGGTCGCCTGGATCGAGTCGGTGATGACCAGTTCCTTGAGCCGTGACTTGGCGACCCGCGCCACCGCGCCGCCCGACAGCACGCCGTGGGTGATGTAGGCGTAGACCTCAGTCGCGCCTTTTTCGAGCAGCGCGTCGGCTGCGTTCACGATGGTACCGCCGGAATCGATGATGTCGTCGACCAGGATGCAGGTCCGCCCTTCGACGTCGCCGATCACGTTCATGACCTCGGATTCGCCGGGACGTTCGCGCCGTTTGTCGACGATGGCGAGCGGCGCGTTGATGCGCTTGCCGAGCCCGCGCGCACGCGCCACGCCGCCGACGTCGGGCGAGATCACCATCAGCTTGTCGAGGTCGAACCGCTCCTTGATGTCGCGCACCATCATCGGCGCGGCATAGAGGTTGTCGGTCGGGATATCGAAGAAGCCCTGGATCTGGCCGGCGTGTAGATCCAGCGTCATGACGCGATTGGCGCCGGCGGTGGTGATCAGGTTGGCGACCAGTTTGGCCGAGATCGGGGTGCGCGGGCCGGGTTTGCGGTCCTGCCGGGCATAGCCGAAATACGGGATGACCGCCGTGATGCGCCGTCCCGACGCGCGCCGCAGCGCGTCGATGATGATCAGCAGTTCCATCAGGTGGTCGTTGGTCGGGAACGAGGTCGACTGGATCACGAATACGTCGGAGCCGCGGACGTTTTCCTCGATCTCGACGAAGATCTCCATGTCCGCGAAGCGGCGGACCACTGCCTTGGTCATCGGAACGTTGAGGTGATTGGCAATCGCCGCGGCGAGTGCCGGGTTGGAGTTGCCGGCGACGAGCTTGATCGTCCCGTTTTTGCCCGCCATCCGGTGTCTCTCCAAAGCCTCGCAAGCCGCCGATCGCGCGCCCTGATAACAAGCCGGCAATATGGCTGGCAATACAAGGAAGCCGGTAAGTCCCCGCTTTTCGTGGACTTTTCGCGCCGTTTACCTACTCGACGCTGACCGAATAGGCCAGAATCGCGGGGTTCGGCGGCTCCGCCGCCGCCTCCGGCGCCAAATCGTGGGTCAGGCCTGCCAGGATCGTGCCCGGCGCGGGCGCCGCCTGTGCCGTGGGGCCGGTGCGGTCGGCGGCGATAAAGGTCATCAACTGGTCGATGCTGGTGTTGGCGATGCGCTGGAGCGTGGCGTCGTTGGCGGCGTTCCAAGAACCGCCACCGCCGGCGGCGCGCTCCTCGCCGCTTACCCGGAAGGCGCGCTTACGCTCGGCGTCATAGACGTCGAAGGCCCAGGTCAGCGACGTGGTTCCACCTTCGTTGTTGGCCGCGAGATAAGCGCGGATGTGGTAGAGCGCCTGGCCGCCGCGCGTCACCACCACCAGCCGCCGCGCCGCCGCCTCCTGATCGAGGCTGCGCGCCAGTCGTGTCGAAACCGGCTTGGGTGGTCCGTCGATCGATTCGAAGATGATGGTTGCGCCTTCAGCCGCGGTCGGCGAGACCGTGGTGGTGCCGGTGGTGATGCAGCCGGCGAGCGCGAGCGACGCCGCAACGGCAATAACCCCGACCGCACTGCGCCCGACCGCAATACGCATACACGCCCCCGAGGCCGCCGCTCTTATTGCGAGCTGATGGTCGGCCGCTCAAATCCGTAGCCGCAAATGGCCGTGTGGTCCAGAGCCGGTTAGTCGGAGAGCGCGATCGCGTTGATATGTCGACCGTAATCGGCCTCGTTGCGATGCACGGAGCGGCGATAGCTGTAGAATGTGTCGGGGTCGGCGTAGGTGCAGCGGCCGATATCCTCGACGTGGCGGATGCCGGCGGCCGCAAGCCGCGCCGCGATGTAGCCGGCGAGATCGAACATGGCGTGGCCGCTGTTCGCGCTCGGCGCGAAGAAGCGTTGGTTCGCGGCGCTGTCGGCCTTGAAGCGGTCGACGAACTCGGGACCGACCTCGTAATTCGGCTGCCGGATCATCGGGCCGGTCGCGACCACGATGTTGGCGCGCGCAGCGCCGAGCTTTTCCATCGCTGCGATGGTCGCTTCGATCACGCCGGTGAACGCGCCGCGCCAGCCGGCATGTGCGGCGCCGACCACGCGCGCGCCGGCATCCGCGAACAATACCGGGCCGCAGTCCGCGGTCGAGACGCCGATCGCGATGCCCGGTGTCCGCGTCACCATCGCATCGGCGTGCGGCCGCGCATCCGGCGTCCAGGGTTGTTCGACGGTCACCACGTCGGGCGAATGGATCTGGTAGAGGCTCAGGAAATTGTCGTGGTGCACGCCGAGCGCGGAAGCCATCCGCGCGCGGTTCTCGGCGACATGCGCCGCCGCGTCGCGCGAACCCACGCCGCCGTTGAGGCTTTCATAGATGCCGCCGGACACACCGCCCTGGCGCGTGAAGAACGCGTGCCGGACGCCCGGCAATGATCGAAGCGAAGCGGCTTGCAACGATGCGGCTTGAGACGTGCTGCTGCGATCGGACATGGAGTGCGCCGTCATCCCGACCGTTTGTCGCCGAGCAGGTTGCCGGTTTCTCCGGCGTCCGCGCGTTCGAAGCCGGGCAACTCGCCGAGCGCCGGGTCGGCGACCGCCATCGCCTTGAACAGTTTGCCCATGCCAGTGCCTTGCTCGCTGGTCAGGCGCGCCAAGGCACTGTTGACCTCGGCGTTCTTGGCGAGCGGCGATCCCTTCTTGAGGGCTTCGGCGCGGGTCTCGATGCCGAGCCGGCGCAGGAATGTGGCCTGGTCGACCGGACCATGGATGTCGGCGCCGAGCGCCTGCGCCGCGTGCCCTAGCGCCTGGAAATCCACGTGGGCGGTGAGATCGACGGTCCCCGGCGACTGCAGCGGGTTCGCGAACAACTGGCGGCCGACTGCCTGAAAGGTGTCGCCGGCGGCGCTGACGGTGTGGCCGTAGTCGATCATCAGCGCGGCGCCGTGCGAGCGCACGACGCGGCGGCCGATTTCGAGCGCGATCTGGTCCGCCCGCCACTCGAAGATCGCGCCGATCGGCGCGCTGCGTAGCGGCCGCGGCAGCATTTGGTCGAACAGCGGGATCGGATCGCGGGCGTGGCTGAACTGCAGCGTGCCGTTGTCGGCGATCTTGATCACGCGCTCGTGCCAGCCGTCGACGCACATCACTGCCTGATGCACCGGCAGCGCGTCGATGAATTCATTGGCGACGATGATGATCGGCCCGTCCGGCACCTCGTCGAGCGACCGGTGCCACTCGACCGGTACATCGGTGCCGGCGAGCGCCTGGCGCTGCCGCTGCTCCAGCGCGGGGCTGACCTCGACCATGTGCACGACCAGCGCCTTGCGGAAATCCGGCACGATGTGCACGGCGCGCACCGCGTCGAGCATCATGGTGCCGCGGCCGGGGCCCAACTCGACCAGCCGCACGTTCTCCGGCGCGCCCATCGCCCGCCAGGTCGCGGCGCACCACAGCCCGATCAACTCGCCGAACATCTGGCTGATCTCCGGCGCCGTGACGAAGTCACCCTTGGCGCCGAACGGATCGCGGGTGATGTAGTAGCCGTGCTCCGGATGGGTGAGGCAGAGCGTCATATATTGTGCAACGGGCATCGGGCCGGCGGCCGTGATGCGGCGTCGGATCTCGGCTTCCAGCGGCGGGTAGTCGTCCGTCATCACCGGTTACGCCTGTTGCAGGGGCTTCGCCCGCGATGCCGCCACGATCAGCGCGATGCCGGCGATCATCAGCGGCAGTGACAGCAGCATTCCCATTGTCGCTCCGCCCCACAAAAAGCCGAGCTGCTGGTCGGGCTCGCGGAAGAACTCGCAGATCGTCCGCGCGAGCCCGTAACCGAGACAGAACGCGCCGAGAATCGTGCCTGGCCGTTTGAGCGCGCCGAAACGCATCATAACCGCGAGTACGACAAACAACACGATCCCTTCAAGCGTCGCCTCGTAGAGCTGGCTCGGGTGGCGCGGCAGCGGACCCGCGCCCGGGAACACAAAGGCCCAGGCGACGTCGGTGGTGCGGCCCCACAGTTCGGCATTGACGAAGTTGGCGATGCGGCCAAGGAACAGGCCGATCGGCGCCACCGCGCAAACGATGTCACCGAGAGAAAGAATCGAAATGCCGCGCCAGCGCGCGAAGCCGATCACGGCGATCACGCAGCCGAGGAAGCCGCCGTGGAAAGACATGCCGCCCTTCCAGAGCTGGATGATTTCCGACGGGTGCGCGAAGAAATAGGCGGGATTGTAGAACAGCACGTAGCCGAGCCGGCCGCCGAGGATGATGCCGAGCGTCACCCACAGGATGAAGTCGTCGAAGTCGACCACGGTCAGCGGCGCCTTGCCGTTCCAGAGCCGCTCGGCGCGGATCAGCGCGCGGGCGTAGACCCAGCCGCCGAGGATGCCGACGATATAGGCGAGCGCGTACCAACGGATCGCAAGCGGTCCGATCTGGATCAGGACGGGATCGAAGGCGGGGAAGGGTAGGGCGAGATGCGGCATGGGTCCGTGGAGTCGCCGATAAGTGCGGCGGTGATGCGGCCGCGCCTCAGTCGAAGTCAAGGTACCGCAGTCTGGATCGGGGAAAACGCCCCGCACGGCGCCTTAGGGTGGCGGATGTCTTGAAAGGGCTTCGGCCGGACGCCATTTCCCTGGTACAGCATCGGCCGGGAGAGCGCGTCATGACCCAGACCACCAACCGTTTCTTCGACGAAGTCGCCCGGCTGATGAACGACGCCGCCGGCGTCGCGCAGGGTGTGCGGCGTGAGTTCGATACCCTGGTCAAGACCCAGACCGAGCGCTGGCTGCGCGACCTCGACCTGATCAAGCGCGAGGAGTTCGAGGCGGTCAAAGACATGGCGCGGCTGGCGCGCGAGGAAAACGAGGCGCTGAAGGTGCGGATTGCCGCGCTGGAAGCCAAGCTCGGCGTCGGTAACCAAAGCCCGCCGACCCCGCCGCCGATGCCCGACCACCCGGGCGGCGTCTCCGGCTAATCCGGGACCGTCATTCCGGGGCCGAGCGAAGCGAGGAGCCCGGAATCCATACTCCGCAGCCGGGGTAATGGATTCCGGGCTCGCGCTTTCAGTGCGCCCCGGAATGACGAAATAAGGCGGCTTTCCTTGTCATTGCGGCCCATTGCCGCTAAACAACGCCCCGCGACCGTGGCCCCGACCCCCCTGGAGGCAGGCTGCGGCGTTTTCAATTGATAAGACAAGGACTTAAGAAATGGCCACCGTCAAGGAAATGAAAGCGACGGCGCGCCCGAAGGCCGGTAAGGGGGCCGCGCGGGCAGTACGTCGATCCGGCAAAGTGCCGGGTGTCATCTACGGAGACAACAAAGACCCCCTCGCGATCGCAGTCGATCACGCCGAGCTGAAGCAGCGCATTTATGCCGGGCGCTTCCTCACCACGATCTATGAGCTCGACGTCGACGGCACCAAGCATCGCGTGATCCCGCGCGACTTCCAGCTCGATGCGGTTCGGGATCTGCCCCTTCATGTCGACTTCCTGCGCCTGAGCGCGGGCGCGAAGATCCGCGTGCGCATCCCGGTGCACGTGAAGAACGCGGAAACCGCGCCGGGCGTGAAGCGCGGCGGCACCGTCAACATCGTCACCCACGCGATCGAGGTGATGTGCTCGCCCGAGGACATTCCGGAATCGATCGACGTCGATGTCGCGGACCTCGAGATCAACTATTCGAAGCACATGAGCGACGTCATCCTGCCGCCGAACGTGCGGGTGGTCGGCAACGTCGACCAGACGCTGGTCACCATCGTGCCGCCGTCGGGCTACGCCGAAGAAATGAAGCAGGCAGCCGAAGCTGCTACCGCTGCTGCGGCTGCCGCCGCGGCCGCTGCTGCTGCTCCGCCGGCGCCGACCGGCGCACCCGGCGCTGCTCCTGCTGCCGCTGCGGCTCCCGCCGCTGGCGGAGACAAGAAGTAAGCCGCCATCGTGCGTGCCGTCGCCCGTTCGTTCGGGCGACGGTCTACCCACTGTTGCCGGAGTTTGCTGCGTGCCCCGACGAGTGGTCCGATCCACGCGTGCGGGGCATGACTGCAGGGACGCCATCCCATGCTGCTCTTTGTCGGCCTTGGAAATCCTGGTGCCCGCTATGTCGGCAATCGCCACAACATCGGCTTCATGGTGGTCGAGGCGATCGCCAAGCGGCACAACATCGGTCCGTTCCGCAGGCGCTTCCAGGGCGTGACGGCGGAAGGCCCGATCGGCGCTGCGCGCGTGCTGCTGCTGCTGCCGGGAACGTTCATGAACGAGTCCGGACGTGCCGTGGCGGAGGCCGCGCATTTCTACAAGCTCGGCGCTGACAGCGTCACCGTCTTCCATGACGAGATCGAACTGGCGCCCGCCAAGGTCAGGGTGAAGGTTGGCGGCGGCATCGCCGGGCACAACGGGCTGCGCTCGATCTCGGAGCATATCGGCAACGACTATCGCCGCGTGCGCATCGGCGTCGGTCATCCCGGCGTCAAGGACCTCGTCCACGCTCACGTGCTCAACGACTTCGCCAAGAGCGAGCGGCCGTGGGTCGAGGCGCTGTGCGATACCATGGCCGACAACGCGGAGCTGCTGGCGAAAGGCCAGGACGCGAGCTTCCAGAACAAGGTTCACCTCGCGCTCGCCGCCAAGGGCTTCCTTGACGACAAGGAGCCGAAAGAGCGCGCCACCGATTCCAAGACTTCAGATTCCAAGACAGCAAAAGACAATCCACGAGAGACCTAGATGGGCTTCAAATGCGGCATCGTCGGCCTGCCGAATGTCGGCAAGTCGACGCTCTTCAACGCGCTGACCGAAACCGCGGCGGCGCAGGCGGCGAACTATCCGTTCTGCACGATCGAGCCGAATGTCGGCGAGGTCGCGGTGCCGGATCCGCGGCTCGACTCGCTGGCCAAGCTCGCGAAATCGCTCGAGATCATCCCGACGCGGCTGACCTTCGTCGACATCGCCGGCCTGGTGCGCGGCGCATCGAAGGGTGAGGGGCTCGGCAACCAGTTCCTGGCCAATATCCGCGAGGTCGACGCCATCGCCCATGTGGTGCGCTGTTTCGTGGATGACGATGTCACCCATGTCGAGAACCGCATCGATCCGGTTGCGGACATCGAGACGGTCGAGACCGAACTGATGCTCGCCGACCTCGACAGCCTGGAGCGGCGCGTCGACGCGCTGGAGAAGAAGGCGAAGGGCAACGACAAGGAAGCGAAAGAAGCGCTCGATCTCGTCAGCCGCGCGCTGGCGTTGCTGCGCGAGGGCAAGCCGGCGCGGATGGTGCAGCGCAAGCCCGAGGAGGAGCGGCTGTTTCACTCGCTCGGGCTGTTGACCTCGGTGCCGGTGCTTTACGTGTGCAACGTCGAGGAGGCGTCGGCGGCGACCGGCAACGCGTTGTCGCAACGGGTCGAGGAACGCGCCAAGGCGGAAGGCGCCGTCTCGGTGGTGATCTCGGCCAAGATCGAAGCCGAGATCGCCGTGCTCTCGCGCGAGGAGCGCGCGGAATATCTGGGTGCGGTGGGCCTCGCCGAGCCCGGCCTCGACCGGCTCATTCGCGCCGGCTACGGCCTGCTCGATCTCGTGACCTATTTCACCGTCGGTCCCAAGGAGACGCGGGCCTGGACCGTGACGCGCGGCACGCGCGCGCCGCAGGCGGCCGGCGTCATCCACACCGACTTCGAGCGCGGCTTCATCCGCGCCGAGACGATTTCATATCAGGACTATGTGACGCTCGGCGGCGAAGCCGGCTCGCGCGACGCCGGCCGGATGCGGCTCGAAGGCAAGGACTACGTGGTCGCCGACGGCGACGTGCTGCATTTCAGATTTGCGAACTAGTGCGATGTTATGGGGTCGATTGGCGGCGATATCTCGTTGTCAATTTTTCCGCGGATCTTGACTGCATCGATGCCACCTTGCAGGCATTCAGCTCAGGAATTTGTCTTTAATCTTATGCGTGCCGATGAAAGACATTCTCGGCGTCTTCATCTCACGGCTATTTCTATCTTAGCGGGCTCGTTGCTCGAATCGCGCAACGCCGAGGCCTCGCAGCCAACGGGGCGATAGCGTTGGTAGTGCCTCATTGTCGTGACTGAGGGTGCGTCGGCAGCTATTTGCGATGGCAATGCCCCATCACTGATCGTTCAGGACGGATTGAAATGCGCGCAATATCCATTGTGATTGCGCGCATTGTCGACATGAAGTTTGTTGTGAATCTTTCGCGGTGTTGATGAAAGACCTTCTTGGCGTCTTCATCTCACAGCTACGCTTCTATTTTAGCGTCTCGCTACCTGGAGCGCACAAATTGATACCGAGGGTGGCGGCATGAAAGCCAAGGGCGCGATTGTACAACTCCACAAATGGCTTTGCGATGACAAGGTATCGATCGAGACAAGGCGAGATGCCGTCCGAGTCCGATCCGAAGATTTCGCGATAGCGAGATCGGCGCATCGTCGGACAGTCTGTGCCCGGCGAGTCGATGCGCGTCCATGATTTGTAACCCATCACGCTGAAATCTTTTCTTTGCGAGGCGAGGCCTGCTTCCTGTGAGGGGTTGCGAGCCAGCAAGTCCGTCATTGCTTTCTTGTAGTCGGGATCAGAACAGATGATCGCCCGCTGTGAAATTTCAGAAATCCGAATCGCGCCTGGTCTGCGCGACACGTTCGGTGATTTCATCGCGCGCTCACCAGGTGGGCTCGCAACTGTCGGCCCGGTGGGCAGCTCCACGGATGCTGATTGAGCGGTCCCACAGCATGTGCCCGCCAAAGACAACAAGACGACGAGAGATCCCGCGATCCGCGATCCTATCCTGTGTCCACAAAAGGAGTGTCTCATGAGCCTGACCGACGTCTTTAACTCCACCACCATCATGGGCTACACGCCCACCTTAGAGAACGACATCCGTGCCGCCCTCACAACTCTCTACAATAATTCCGCGACGGCGCGCTACGTCCTGGACAAGATTGGGCCAACGAATCCGCTCTTGATCGAGTACGTGCCTGATGCGGTCGAGGCCGTTGTTGCAGGCGGAATCGTTCGTCTCGACATGAGTTTTCTCGCCGGGATTCGGTTCTTCGATGACCACGGTCAGCTCCGCGAATTCGGGCTGGAACAGGCGTTGATCCACGAAGTCGCGCACGCGATCGCAGGGCTCGACGATCCCAAACGCGCCGATCTGGATTCGGTCGATGCCGATTTCCGTGGAGACACAGTCGGCGTTGAGAACAACGTCGTGGCTGAGTTGGGTTACGGCTATGCGCGGAGCGGTTATCACGGGTGGACGCCGTCGACATTCTCGCCGGCTAACGCGACGTTCGGGCATTCGATTGACATAAGCTATGTCGACATACACTCCGGCGTCAGCTACGGCCTGGATCGGTCTGCTGATACCCAAAACATCAACAGCCTCCTGATCATGACGGACGACGATGATGACTTGGTCTACGCGGGCGCGGGCCGCGATTATGTTTATTCCGGCGATGGCGCGGATGTTCTGACGGGTGGCACAGGAAGTGACTACCTGAACGGCGGCGAGGGCGCGGATGAATTGATCGCCTCGGCGGGACTGGGCTCCGACGATCTGGAATGCGACTACCTCGAGGGTGGTGCAGGAAGTGACACGTACCGCGTCGACAATGGCTCGGATGCGGAACGCGATGTTCAGCGTGGTGGAGCACACGGAAGCATCAACTACGACATGTTCAACTACATCGACATCATTAAGGACAGTGATGGGACGATCACATATCAAAGCGAGTACAAGCAGGGCGGCAATTCGATTGGCGACTATGCGATTGTCGGAACGTTTTCGCAGTTGTTGTACGGGAGCTATTCGTTCGGACCTGGGATGTTCGGCAATGCCGACCAGGTCAATGGACTGAATCCTGTCTGGATCACGCAACTCACCATCGATGGAAGTTGGTATTGGAATTTGTACGCAACGGCAGTCAGTTGGGTAAACCCGGTAACGGGAATTGCTGCTTCAGGTATCGTTTTCTTCGAGGAAGGGCTGGGTGCCGGTACCTATCGCGCGGTGTGCGCCATCGAGGGCTTTTCAAACGGCGACCTGGGAATAACGCTAACCGGGTATACGGGCTCTGCTCCTCCGGCTCCGACGGAGAGGGGCAGCGATGGCGCCGACGACTTCGATGGCAATGATAGCTACGAAGACGTGATCTACGGGTATGGCGGCGACGACGTGGTCGACGGACTCGGGGGTGACGACCAGCTGAACGGCGACGAGGGTGACGACGAGCTCAATGGCGGTGATGGAGACGATCTCCTCGATGGAGGAGCTGGAGCCGACGCTATGGACGGTGGCGCGGGCACGGACACCGTCAGCTATTCGCGTGCAGGAGGCGACGTTTATGTCCACATGGGCTGGGTGCAGCAGAACCTGGGCGATGCAGCGGGCGACACGTACAATTCCATCGAAAACGTCGTCGGTTCATATTTCGACGATACGATCATCGCGACGTCTGAAGCCAATGTGATCAGAGGGCTTAATGGCAATGATGCCCTTTCTGGCCTTGAAGGAAACGACACGATCTATGGTGGCGACGGTTGGGATCAGATCTATGGCGATCAGGGCGATGATCTTCTGTATGGCAACGAGGGTGACGACATCATCTTTGGCTATGAGGACGACGACACGCTGATCATGGGCAGCGGGGACGACTTCGGCATCGGCGGAGAAGGTGAAGACATCGTCGAAGGAGAAGAAGGGGCAGACGAGTTGCACGGCCATGAGGACGACGACCTGCTAGACGGCGGCGCCGGTGACGACTTGTTGTTCGGCGACGAAGGCGACGATCGAATCATCCTCGGTGCCGGCAACGATTTCACCCTTGGAGGGACGGGCAACGACACCTTTGTATTCGCTTCCCAGCCGGGCGGTGACACGATCGGTGATTTCACCGGTGGCGCTGGGGCGAGCGACGTCATCGAACTGAGTGGCCTTGGAATCTCCACCTACGTCCAGCTTCAAACCTATATGTCGGAGTGGAATGGCACTACTTACATCGAGTTCGATCAGAATAACTACATCGTGCTTGAAGGTGTGACGATAAGCTCGCTGTCACAAGACGACTTTATATTTGTCTAGCGAATTCCGGCGCAATCATTGCTGGTGCCCCGCGCGCCTCAAGCGTGCGGGATGCACCGGCTGCGCCGGGAATGCGGTGAGAGCTACATCCCGCCGCCGCCGCCACGGTTGCGGATGGCGCCGAGGTGCTCGTTGATCCGGAACATGATGAGCACGTATTCCGAGACGATGCGTGCGAAAATCACGCCGATCAGGACCGCGATCAGGCTACCGATGACGGTGACCAGCCCGCCGATGGGGCTGACAAACATCTGCGCCAGGCCGCCGAGAATACCGGCGACGCCGAATAGGAGCGATAAGCCGACCGAGAGCCAATAGAAAATCTTGATAATCGATGGGGTTATGAATCTTTCCCATTGAAACAAGTCGCGTAGCTCGAACATGGCTCCTCCTCGTCGACGAAGTCTCGCGTCGCGCACTTGCTGCCCAGACGGATCGCGAATGTCAAATCTACTTCACTCGGGCGCGATCCGCATCTTGGGCGCAATCCGCATCGAGTGCGCCCCTGACCGCTGCGCATCTGCCCGCGGGCGGCGGGAGACTGCACCCGCTGCACGTGCCGGTCAATCGCGATGGCAATGTGTTGGTTTTGCGCCGATTTCGCGGTGCGTGTAGTGTGTCCCCAAGGTCTAGGGAGTCGTTTCAGAAGATGAGCGTCGCGAGCGGCCAGGCCGCCGATGCCAGCACCGACCCTGCCGTCCGGCGTGTCGAACGCCGAGCGGGTGGTGTCGCCTGCGGGGCACACGCCCTGCACGACGGCTTTACCGACGTCATCTTCGTGTTGCTGCCGATCTGGCAACGGGAATTCGGGCTCGGCTATGCCGAAGTCGGCATGCTGCGCGGCATCTATGCCGGCGCCATGGCGACATTCCAGATTCCGGCGGCGCTTTTGGCGGAACGGATCGGCGCCGCGCCGGTGCTGGCGCTTGGTACTGCAATCGCCGGTATCGGCTATTGCCTCGCCGGTGCCAGCACCAGTTTTGCGTTGCTGGTGATCGCCCTGTTCGTTGGCGGCCTGGGTGCCAGCACGCAGCATCCGCTCGCTTCGGCGCTGGTCGCGCGTGCGTTCGCCGGGCCGCGCTCGCTCAAGGCGCTCGGCACCTACAACTTCGCGGGCGACATCGGCAAGATGAGCGTGCCGGCCGTGGTGGCGCTCCTGCTCACGGTGATGACGTGGCAGCCCGCGGTCATGCTTCTGGGCGTGATCGGCCTCGCCGCCGCTGCCGCGATCTTCGTGCTGACCCCGCGCTACGGTCCCGAGCCGGTCCAGGCCAAGATCACGGACGACAGCGCTGCGGCCGCGCCGGTCGCGGTGAACCGGTTCGCGTTTCCGGTGCTGCTCTCGATCGGCGTGATCGACAGCGCGATCCGCATGGCCTTCCTTACCTTCTTACCGTTCCTGCTCACCGCCAAAGGCGCGAGTCTTCCAACCATCGGGCTCGCGCTGACGCTGGTGTTCGCGGGCGGCGCTGCCGGCAAGCTGGTGTGCGCCTTCATCGGCGCGCGTATCGGCACGGTCGCGACGGTGTGGCTTACCGAGGGGCTCACGGCGGTTGCGATCCTGGCGCTGCTGCCGCTGCCACTCGAGGCCGGTATGGTGCTGCTGCCGGTGATCGGTATCGCACTCAACGGAACGTCGTCGGTTCTTTATGGATCGGTGCCGGATCTGGTTACGCCGGAACGCCGGACGCGCGCATTCGGCATCTTCTACACCGGCTCCATCGGTGCGGGTGCGCTCGCGCCGGCGTTGTTCGGGATTGTCGGTGATATCCTCGGCATAACCGCGGCGCTCGCCGTCGTCGCCTGCATGGTGTTGCTGACGTTGCCGCTCGCGCTGATCCTGAAGCCGTTCCTGCCGGCGCGGGTTTCCTGAAGCCATCACCCAGCGTCGTCCCTGCCGCGCATTTGTGCAGCGGAACCGTCGCCGCAGCCGATGCGTTGCCTAGGGTTGAAGGTTCATCAGGAGGGACATGTGAAGACATCTTTCGGTCACAGTACGTTGCGGCTCGGGTCGTGCGCGCTGGTTCTGCTCGGCGGCCTGGCCGTCGCATCCGCGCAAATCGGCTCGACGCCGCCGACAATCCAGGAAAGTACCATTGGCAGCAGTGATCCGCTGGCGACGCCACGTCTATCGGAGACGCAAAGGAGCGCCATCGCCGAAGCGGTGCGGCGCGACAACAAGGCGGTGGAGCCGACGGTCAGCTTTGTCGCGTCGGTTGGCGCGCCGGTGCCGCCTGCGATCGAACTCTACATCCTGCCGGACGCTATCCTGTCCGAAGTGCCGGCTGCGAAGCGCGTGAAGTACACGGTGGTGAAAAACCAATTGCTCCTGGTCGACCCCGTGACCATGCGGGTTGTCGACATCATCCCGCAGTAGCGTCGTCGATCAGTCCTTCCGATCGACCGCCAGGGTGGTGACGGCGGCGGGCAGCGCGTCGAGATAAGGCCCCATGAAGAAGGCTTCACCGGTTCCGTCGCCGAAGTGTCGATCGTAGGCATTGATCATTGCGCGCACAGGACCCACGCAGCTCGGCACCGACGCAACGATGAGGTCGCCGAGCTCGGTGTGCGGCGCCTGCCGGAAGCGCGGATCGGCGGCGACGGTGCGCGCGATGCACTCGGTCGCCGATCGCATCAACGCCTGCACCGCGGCGTTCTTCTGCGCCAGCGACAGCCGAACATTCGCGCCGTCAGGCTCGATGGTCGGGCCGGCGGCGACACTGATCATCAGCGCCGCGCCGGCGAGCTTGGAAAGAATCATTTCAACGTCCCCAGTCCCACCGGATATTACCCACGGGTCCTGCGCGCGCGAAATAGTTCTTTGTGAGTGTGATGTGGGCGCCACAGCCGGAACCCGATGGAACTTGGTTAGCCGCGGCCGTGCACGGCGCACGACGCGACGATTTGAAAACAACTACGCTCAAATTGGCGTCAAAAGCCATCGAAGCGGAACAGCCTCTCCGCCGTCGCGTTGAACTGTGTTTGGCGCAACCCCCACGGCAAGGAGACTTCAGGATGACGAATTTCGGCCACGCAGCCGTTGTGCTCGCGTTGCTCGCGGGCACGTCATCGGCCAGCGCGCAATCGTTCCGGGACTACGATGCCCGGGTTGTCGTCACCCAGCCGGTGCCGCTCACCCAGGCGCAACGGACCACCATCTACCGCACGATCATCCCGCAAGGCCGCGGACGTCAGCCGATCGTGCGCGAGCGCATCGTCACCGAGCCGGTGGCGCCGGTCGTGCGCGAACGGGTCGTCACCGGCGAGCTCGACGCCTATGCCTATGGCGGCGGATATGCCTACAGCAACGGCAACAGCTATGGCTATCGCGATCCTTACGCCTATCGCGACGCCTACGCTTACGAGCCGCGCTATCGGCAGCGCTATGTCGCGGAGCCTGACGCCTACCGCGCCAATGCCTATGTCGTCGGCGCGCGCGTGCCGGTCGAAACCCGGCTGGCGCCGATCCCGCCGGCGCTTATTGCGGACGTGCCGGCGATCCGCTCCTACCGCTACATGACCGTCGGCGGCCGCGTGCTGCTGGTCGATCCTGACACCGGTGTGATCGTCGCGGACGTGACGCAGTAAGACCTGACGCCGCAACCATGCGTGCGGAGGCCGGGTTCACCAGCTTCGCTTGAAGCCGGCCTTCAGGCTGCGGTTGAGCTCACCGGACGATGTTTCGCTGACGGCGCCGGTGACGCTCACGGGGCCGCCGAACAGCCGTTGCTCAGCGCTCAGCGAGCGGCGCCATCCGTCTTCCGCGCTCGAACCGGTCGCGCCGATCGACAGCGTCGTATCCGCCGGCACGAACGTGAAGCGGACGGCGTGATTTCCCTCGACGACACCGGAGCCGCCGTGCGCGACGATCGGCGCGCCCTGCAGCAGTGGCTGCACCCACGCGAAGCCATTTTGCAACGTCAGGGCCGCGTCGCCGCCGACCGGCACCGAACGGCTCAGCGTCACGCCGAAGCGGGTCTGCTGGTAGGGATCGACGCGGGTTTCGATTGCCGAACGGTCCCACATCATCAGTCCGGGCGCGGTGACGGTGGCCCAGGCGACGCCCACGGTCTGCTCCGGCATCGTGCCAGGCAGCCAGTGGCTTGGACGCATCGCGGAATTCGGCGTGGCTTCGCGGTCGTTGATGCCAGCCGTCGCGGTCCAAACCGGCGACGGCAATCCCTGTAGGAATTTCGATGCATCGAAGCTGCGCGCCGAGGGCGACAGCGGGGTGGTGAGGTCGACCGGCTGGTCGGACAAGGGCTCGCCGTCCGGCATTTCCTCGACTTCGTCGGCCTCGTCGTTCTCGACGGCCTCCGGCTCTGCAGCATATTGCGCGGCCGCCGAATATTGCGCGCGTGCCGAGGTGGCGCAGATGACAAGCAGCGCCAGCGCCAGGGCGCTCAATTTTTCAGTTCGGACCAATTTTTCAGTTCGGACCAATTTTTCAGTTCGGACCAATTTTTCAGTTCGGACCATGTGTCCCGTGCCAGTTTCTCTTGATCTCGCCGCTGTACTGCCCAGAGCTGCGGGCATTTTTGCGACGGTCCGTCTCAAATCCCCGTCAGCGAGGTTAACAATTGGTTAGGCAACCGCCGGTCACAGCAGCCGCCACCGCAGCATGGCGACCAGCGGCTCCGGCAGCGTCATGTGTTGCGAGAGCTGGGCGATCATGAATTCCGGGTCGAGCGCCAGCGCCGTCGCGCCAGCGACCGACAGCACCGTCGCCGCCATCATCTTCCGGCCGACCACCTCGTGATGCGGATTCAATCCGCGGCCGATCACATAACGAAAGACGAGGTGTAGCTGGAGGATCGGCAACACCACCGAAACCGGAGCGGTCGCGAGCGCGAGATAGAAGAACATCTGCGAGATCGTGACCATGACGCCGGCGGCGAGAAACCATTTGGCCGGCACCCGGTCGATCGACAGCACGTGGCGCAGCTGCCCCGGCCACACCATCATCAGCGCGATGACCGTGGTGGCGGCGCAATATGAGACGAGCCCGGCCGCCATGCTGTCGGCCAGCCCGCCGCGTTCGACCACGCTCCGGATCAGGATCGGCGACACGCCGTAGCAGGCGGCGGCGAGCAGCCCGAACAGGTAGCCCTCGGCATAGCGCGGCTGGAACGGCGGTGGGCCGGCGGCCATCGAGCGTCCGCCCGCGGCCGCGACGGCGTCCACGCCTGCGGCCGGGGCGGGTTCGGAGCCGTGCATCAACAAGGGGCCCAGGATTACCAGCGCGATGCCGAGCACGCGCAGCGGCGTCAGCCCTTCCTGCAGCACCGTGACGGCCAGGAGCAGCGATACGATCAGGCTGAGCTGTACCACCGGGCCCGAGAGGTTGGCGCCCATCGCCTTGACCGAACGGTAGTTGCAATAGCGGCCGCAGATGAAATGCAGGACGCCGGTGGCTGCCATGATCAGCAGGGCGTCGTGTGAGAACGTTGTGATCGCGCCGAGCCCGCCGCTGATCAGGGCGAACAGGAAGAACATCGGGACGCCAATGGGCACGCCAATCGCCTGCGCCTGGGCGACCGAGCCGGTCAGGACTCCGCGCCGCGTCAGGTTGTTGTTCAAACCGAAGGAGGCTGCCGAGAGGGCAGCGAAAACCGCACCGAGCACCGACGGGATCCCTGTGGGCGCGAGTCGCGCCAGAGCAATGAGTGACCTCCGCAACCTAGTGAAAACGAAGGCCGAGGAGAAATGTGTTTACGGCAGGGGCGCCATCTTCAGGGTCCGTTGACCATTTGCCGCAGCACTTGATTGACCATTCTCACGGCTTACGGCGGCCGCCGGGCGGCCGTTAAGAGTGCAGGAGTGATCGCCCACTAGCCTCAAAACCGGGACTTTGGGGAGACTACCATGCGATCCGCAATCCAGATCAGCGCATTGCTTATTGCGCTTGGCGGCTGTCTGGGCCTGGTCACGGCGCAGCATCACACGGGCACGGCCGACGAGACGGTCGGTCTCGGGTCCAGCCAGGCCGCGATCGTCGACGACTATGAGGCCGAGACCGAGATCACCGGCAGCCTCAACCTCGCGTCAGTGCAGCGGCTGGACTTGTCCGAAGAGCAGCGCGGATTCATCTTTCTCGGCGTGATCAACCTGCCGGACGTGCCGGAGCTTGCCATCAAGGCGCCGGAGCCTGGCGTGCCGCTACCGCGGACGGTCGAGCTTCAGGATATCCCGGCGATGGTCGTGCGCCAGATCCCGGAGATGAGCGGCTACAAATTCGTGAAGCTCGACGACCGCATCCTGCTGGTCAGCGCGCAGACCCGTCAGGTCGAGTCGATGCTCCCGCGCTACAAGCTGGTCTTTCACTGAACCTAGCTTTCACTGAACATAGCTTGCACTGAACATGACAACGGGGCGCGCGTGTAAGGCGCACCCCGTCTTGTCGTATTCGTTAGCCGCGTGCGTAAGCGTTAGCCGCGCGCGCGAGCGGCGCTGTCACCCTTCCAGTGCGACAGGCTCTCGGCGATGATCTTGGTCGATTGCATCGCCGACTGGCTGAGGTGCGCGTATTCGGTGATCTCCCGCTGAACGCGCGCGCCTTCCTGGTGCAGCAACTCACGCAGTTGCTGGAGCTCGCCGATCAGCCGATCGACTTCCTGCACCGACGTGCCGGCAACCCGCTGCAGCAGCGTGCCGATGTTGTGCGCCACCAGTTCGCTGTCGTTTTCGGGCGCCCGTCGCAGCGCCTGACCGTCACGGCGGACGAACTCGCGGATCTCGCCTTCAACCCCGGAATCGCGCGGTTGCTGGTCGTTCTCGACGGCCTTCGTGGACTTGATAGCAGTCATGAGACACCCCCTTATCAGAAGCGCATTTTGCGCCGAACCACACCCAGTGTGATTGCGGCATCAGAATGTGACCGCTTCGCGGCCGCTAACCGCTGATGCACATGACGATTTTGAGGCGAATAACGGCGATTTATTGCACTGTGCCGGCGAAAGATGGGCGAGCCCAATAGTACCAGTCTCAACCTCTCACGGTGGCAGGTTCCATGCCGGCGATTGCCACAGCGTCTGCCAATTTGCCTCGGGCGTGGTGCAACGCAGGCGGCGATGTTCGACCTTGGAGAGTGCGAAGCCATTGAGCTCGCCGCTGCCCTGCCGGTAGGTGTGGCGAAGCTCCCGGGCCGGACAGACGTCGCTGCCGCGCCAGGCCGTCAGCGTTTGAGTCTGGGCCTCCCAGGCCAACAGGCCGGGCTGGCTGGACGCGCTGAACCCGCCGGTCGGAGCAACCACCGGAAATGTCATCAGCGACGGCTCCATCTCGACCGAGCGATCGAACAGGAAGGCGCGGCTGTCCGGTGTGATGCCGAAGCACGGCACCATCGCCATCAGGCTGCGACCGTCAGCGGGGCGGAAGATCAACACCGGGTATTTTGCCACCAGCGCATCGGCCAAGGTGCAATTGCTCCGATCGATGGCGGTCTTGAGCTGGCGCGGGATGCGGTCCGCCTGGGTCACGACGAATGGCCGTCCGCCGGAGGGGACCTGAATGGTGTCGTGGTCGGTGGGAGGCGGCGCCGTCACGGCGGTCGGCGGCTCGCCGGGATTCAGTTTCGGCGCCGCCGACTCTTGTGTCCTGAAGTTTTGTGCCTTGAAGTCCTGTATGTCCGGCACGTCCTGCGCTGCCGCTGAAATTGCGGTCAGCAGCAGCGCCAGCGCCGCTCCCGCCGCCTTGCGACGTCCGCCACCAACGGCCGACACGTGCACCCCCTTGTGCTCACGTTGCGCGCCTCATGGCGCAACGTGCCGACTCCCTAGCTAGTAACCGATCAGGATTTCCGCCACCGTCGGCCGCAAGGCCCGCACATTGGCGTCGCTCGACAGCAATTCCTTCGAGTCCGCGAGTTGCGCGCGCGCTTCCTGCGGGGCGCGTGGATCGGCGATGAAACGCATGCCGATCTTGCAGTCGCCCTGCAGCTTGAGCAGCGCGCCCTCCTGCCAGTCTGCGGCGGTGCTGCCGTCGGCGCCGAAAGCGGTGAGCTTGAACGGCTTGCCGTTGATCTTCTCGATTGCCTGAAGTTGTGCGCCGAGCTTGACGCCGCGCGGTCCCGCCCAGGCGGACTTGCCGTTGATCGCGATTACCTGCGTGCCGGAGCGCGACGTGGGGTTGTTCCACAGCATCTCGAGCCGCCGCGCGGGGTCGCGCGGGAACAGCACCGAGGCTTGAATCTTGGAGTTGTCCGGGCCTTCGACGTCGGTGAAGGTCACATTGTCGGATCCGAAGACCTGCGCCAGTCGGATGTGGCTGGAATCGCGCGCGAATGCGCCGCGGCAGTCGATCTGCCGCGGCTGGGCGGTGCCCTTGGACGACGGCCGCTTCACCGCCTGCGGCAGATCCTTCGGCGAACCGGGGCGCGGGTCGGCCTCCTGGGCGCGCTGAATCTGCGATGGCGTGAGCTCCTCGACGTCGTCGGGCGGGGCCTTGGCCTTTGCTTTCGGCTTGGCTTTCGACTGCGCCGGCGGCGCATCCGGCCATTGTTGTGCGGCTGCGGGCACCGCAAACGCTGCAACCACCGCCCAGAGAATCAAACGACGAACCATGAGGAACTCCCACCCGGATTGTAGCCGGGGCATCATACACAAATTTGTGGCGAGGTTGGACGCGGCGCGCTGCGTTTTGACGCGGCGCGGGCCGTTCACCTGACCGACGAAACGGGGGCTGGCGCACATACACCAGCCCCCGTTGCGTTCGTTATAGACGATTTTGACTACTTCGCGACCGTGCGGAGGCCGTCCCAGGAGAAGACGAAATCCTGCTGGTCGAGCGGCTTATGGCATTTGAAGCAGGCCGCGAGCTGCGCCTTCGGGTTGGGCGTGCGGTCCGCCAGGTACGCCTGATACTGCCAGTCGCCGTTGCGGATCTCTTCCGGGACGTCGTTGCCCCAGCCGGGCCGTTTCTCCATCACGGTGTAACCGACGATCTTCTCGGTGCGCACGAACCGCCCGTTCGGGCCTTTCACCGGCTCGCCTTTGTCGTCCACCTGGGCGGCGTATTGCGCCATCGTCAGCACCGTGCCGTCGGGCAGCGGCTTTCCGGCCTTGGCGGCGTCGATCGCGGCCTGGCTGCTGGCATAGAGCAGCCGCACCTGTTTGAGGTCGGCGCGGTCAACCGTCTGGTAGAGCACGCCCTTGGCGTAATCGGCCGGGAATACGATCAGGTCGCCACGCTGGGCGTGACCTGACATGACCGCGGCGCTGGTCACGATCGCTGCGGCGGCGGCTGACAGAATCATGGATCGAAGCAAGGTCATGTGAAGCCTCCCTGGAAACGACATGCGCATCGTTGGCGGCGGATGTCGTGCCAGGATGCTAGCTGTCGTTCGCGACGGCGGCTGCGCACGTTGTTCGTAGTCGGGGTCAAATGTCGGTGACCGCCGCAGGGGCGCAAATCAACAACAGGGCAGATTCAAAATGAAATGACCCGGATCGTCGGGGGGGGCGATCCGGGTCTGGGGTCTTAGTGACCGGGATCGTCGGGGGAGCGATCCAGGTCGGGGGGTCTTAAGTGACCAAGATCGTCGGGGGGGATCGATCCTGGTCGGGGTTGGCCGTTCTTAGGCGGGCCTTAAACTCGAATTCCTTTTCAGCGCACCATGCTGGCAGGGGCATTGCCGGCAATGGCGCAGGTGGCGTCGACACTTGGAGCCTGCATCGAACAGTTCACAGCGCGATACACCGTCCGGGTCTCCGTCTGGCTCATCCCGGCGCCACTGTGGGCGTGGGCGAGCCCGGCGATCACGGCCAGCGCGATGGCGGGCATAGCGATGAAGCGGGCGGTGAGCATCGGTTGTTACTCATCTCGGGTGCGGGCCACGGGGGTGAAGGCCTGCAGTGATGTTTGTGTAGCAACCCCATGTTTCCGGCTGATGTCGTCAAATGTTTCCGGAGTGTTACTTCCGGCCCCGGCGCCCGGTCGACCCGAAAACAGCATCGCTCCCGCCGCCGGCCGCGCTCGGCCAGGTTTCAGCTAACTATTTGCCGTGCCGTCGATTTTTGGCAGCTCCCCGAAGCAACCAATTGGGCCGATCGCGCGTTTCCGGTCCGACCCTTCAGAGGAGGCCGCCATGCTCGCCTTGCGTTTTTGTTTGGCCACGCTTGCAATTGTGGTGGGGCTCGGGCTCGCGGTCGCGCAGCAGGGCGACAACCTTGCCAGTCCGCAGCAGAAGAACGAGCAGGAGAAGGCCCAGCACGGCGACGACGGCCGCGCCGGCACCACCGAACCGAGTTCGCAAACGCCGACCACCACGCGCGACGAATCCTGGGTGTTCGAGAATGGCCGCCTGAACACGCCGGGCGCGCCCGCCGACAGCCAGACCGTCCCGTCCACGATCTCAGAGCGAAACGCCGCGCTCGACAAACTGCCGACGATGGCGTTTCCGCTGCCGTTCACCGACGAGCAGCGCCAGCGCATTCGCGACGCCGTGAGCAAGGCGCCGGTCGAAGGCGCCAACGCCCGCGCCGCCGAGCTGTTGCCTGGCGGCGTCAATGTGCGCGAGCTGCCGCGCCAGATCACCGATCAGATCCCGGCGGCGCGCAACCTCGGTTACGTCCGCACCGCCGACAAGATCCTGCTGATCAGCCCGTCGAACCGGATCGTCGTCGGCGAGATTACGAACTAGGAGCATGATCCCGAAAAGTGGAAACCGGTTTTCGGACTAGATCATGCTCAAACAAGACTAACCGACCTGTGATGCCCGCGTGTCTGCGGCAGCAGTGCGTCGCCGCGCGCCGATCCATGGCAGCATCGCGAGCAGGTATCCGAAGTACACCAGCGCCATGAGCACGACGATGCGTCCGGGCCACGGCCCGAGCAACGCGATCATCGCCGGCTGCGCCTGGTCCGGCGGATTACCGACGAATCCGTAATTCGTGCCGAGCATCAGGTTCACCGGAACGATCAGCACAACATAGACGGCGCTCATCACGCAGGCGCGTGCGACGTCGCTCCAGCCCGGCCGGAATCGCAGGACGACAAGATCGTAGACCGCACAGCACAGGATCAGGCTGTGCAGCAGCCAGAACCGCCAGAACTCGAGCGTTACCGGACCAAGCACGAGGATCGGCTGGATGAAGGCCTGGATGGTGAGGGTGAAGGTGCAGAAATACATCGCCGCCCGCAGCCAGCGATTACCGGTGAGCAAGGCCAGCGGCGCCACCACGCCCAGCAGTCCGCAGACCTGGAGCGGCAGCATCTTCGGGTCGATCGCAGGCCAGTTCAGCCAGACATATGACGCGACCCACACAGCGATCGCGAAGCCGGCGAGGGCGCGGCGCTGCACGATCTCGGCGGCGATGTCGCGCCGCCGAGCCATCAGCATCACCAGCGCGACGACGAGCACCACGCAAACCGCGACCGTCACAGCATGAAACAGCGTGTACGGTACGAAGACGCTCCAGGAATCGATCGCAAGGTTCGCGTGCATGATGGCGGCACCTTATGGCTTCGGCGGCGGCGGTGCGAGTTGCTCGGTGAAGAACGCGAGTGAGCGCCCCGTCGCGTCCGTCTTGGCGGTCCGGTTGGCGGAGACTGCCTGCCGCGCACGGCCGGGATCGTCGAAGCCGTGGCTGGCGTCGGGATAGAGGGTGATGTCGATATCGCCGCCGGCCTTGCGGCTGCGTTCGACCAGCGTGCGGCATTGCCGGTACGACGTCTCCTCGTCCGCGGTGCCGTGAAACACCCGGACCGGCGCGTAGGGCCGGTAGCCGTCGTCGAAGCGGCCGCGCAGCCCACAGGCGGGATAGAACACCAGCGCGGCGTTGAAGCCCTTGAGCGATGTCGGCGGCGCAAATCCTGCGCCCGCCGCCATGGTCGCGAGCGCGGCACTGCCGCCGTTCGACCAGCCCTGCAAGCCGATCCGATCGCCGGCGACGTCGTCGCGGGCACGCAGCCAGCTCAGCGCGCCATAGGCGTCGAGCGGGCGTACGCTGACCTCGTTCACGGCCTCGGGCCGCGTGTCATAGCTGAAGCGCGGGAAGCCCGCCGGATAGCCGCGCGGGCCGAAGCTGTCCACCAGCACCGCGACGTAGCC
>Ga0075430_100000271_pt1 | contig 36690 bp, 32 predicted proteins | sample RhiMetdeltSRZDD4_FD_75294 | JGI IMG/M metagenome (GOLD analysis project Ga0075430, IMG submission 75294) | Populus rhizosphere microbial communities from Tennessee, USA - Rhizosphere MetaG P. deltoides SRZDD4 | ecosystem: Host-associated > Plants > Roots > Rhizosphere > Soil | place: USA... | reverse complement strand
GTGAGTTCGACCTGCAACTGTCCGAAATTGCGCCGCACGTAGCGTTCCGTAGTCCGGAGAGCGTCCGTGTGGGGCAGGCCACGACCGTCCAACCACGTGCGATCGTTGAACCCAAAGCTGTCAACGACCAGCGTGTCGCCTTCCCACCGTCCGACGGAGTAACCCATCCACGTGCGTTCGGGATTGGCTTCCAGCTTGCGGCCGTCCATAAAAATAAAATGGTACGTGAGATTCTCGTAGGCGATCGCGATGAGCGACGGCGTCTGGATGATGCGCCTCCAGCCGAGCATCGGCTCTGGCCCGCTGGGCTGACAATTGAACGCGGGCCGGTCTCTGAAATAGTTCTCCTCTCGCTCGCGGACGAGAGTCTTCGACGTTGCTGTGAGCGCCTCGTCGGGCACGCCGATGACGCCTGGTCGCCCGGTCCAAGGGCCTGACAGATCAATATGGCCGTCCGCGCCGCGCGGGGCGGGTGCAGCGAGGTTGGGCTTACCGTCGGATGTGCGAGGAATATTCGGCGTGGGATAGTTGAGCCACTGCGCATCGACCGCAGGAGCAACGGCAGCCAATGACACGACGATGGCGACGGTCGGCGCGCCCTTCATATTCACCTCCAAAGGCCCGCAGCGGAGTGATCACGACCTGCCGAATTGTACAGGTGCGGCAACCGGGACGTTCGCCGTTCTCCATCGCATTCCCAAGAACACTCGCGAGGTTGGACCATGGGCGTTGCGTTGACGCCGATTAGCGTCAAGCAGGCCATCGAGCTGGAGCAGCTGCGCGGGAAACGGCTCGCCATCGACGGGAACGGCGAGTTGTATCAATTTCTCGCGCTCATCAGATTGCCGGACGGCACACCACTGCGCGATGCATCCGGCCGGGTGACCTCGCACCTCTCGGGGCTGTTTTATCGCACCACACGCCTCATTGCCGATTACGGACTCGAGCCGGTCTTCGTCTTCGATGGTGTGCCGCCGGTGTTGAAGTCGGCAGAGTTGCAGCGCCGCCGCGCCATTCGAGAACGGTACGAAGAGGAAGTTGTCGTTGCGCGCGCCGCTGGCGATCTGGCGCGCGCCTATTCGAAAGCGACGATGACGTCGCGACTCACGCGCGACATGGTTGGTGAAGCCATGCATCTGCTGCGGCTGATGGGTATTCCCGCATTGCGCGCCCCGTCAGAGGCCGAGGCCCAGGCCGCCCACATGGCTCGATCGCACGCGGTATGGGCGGCTGCGAGCAAGGACTTCGACTCACTTCTTTTCGGAACCCCGCGCCTCGTGAGATTTCTGACCATTTCAGGCAAGGAGTATCTGCCGAGTCAGGGCGCCTTCCGCGCCATCAAACCCGAGCTCATCGATCTCGATCACATGCTTGCGACGCTCGGCATCACCCGCGAGCAACTCGTGGACATCGCGATCCTCGTCGGCAACGACTTCAACGCCGGTATCAAAGGGATCGGGCCGAAGACGGCGCTGAAGCTGGTTCGCGATCACGGATCGATCGAACAAATGCCGGCAAGCGTCCGGGACGCGGTCGAGCCGATGGTCGCGCAGGTTCGCAAACTGTTTCTCGTGCCAGAGGTGTCGGACGAGTACGGCCTCGACACGGAGCGCCGCGATCCGGAAGGCGTCATTCAATATCTGTGCGGCGAACGGTCGTTCTCAGAGGAGCGCGTCAGGGCGGCACTGCGACGGGCCTTTCCGACTTGAGCGGTAGGGCACTCAGCCAACGCAAAACTCGTCCAAAACGCCTTGCGTTCAGCTGGAAGCCCCCCCGATTTGGGTAGCGTTCACCAACAATAAGGTCAACGGTTACACGGTTATGCATTGATCTTGCTCGCCCGCGAGTCCCCGGCTAGACTTCGACTGGAGTCTTGCGCCGGACGATATGAGACGAGCAACCAGAACCGGACTCGTGACGGTAGCGGTGTTGGTGTATCTCGCTGTTGCAGCCGATCGCTGGTCGGAGGGGCAGGCACAATCGGCACCGCCTACGCCGACGCCCGCCCCGAGCGGCGTCGCGGCACCGGTCAACACCCAGAACCCTGGTGCGACACCGGCTTCCCCGAGACGTGCCTTGGGCGCTGAAGCCTCGGCGAAGGCGGCGCTCATCGATCAGTACTGCATGGGCTGTCATAGCGATCGGGTCAAATCGGGCGGTCTGGCGCTGTCTCAATTGAATCTGGACGATGTGGATCAGAGCGCCGAGATTGCCGAGAAAGTGATCCGCAAGCTGCGCGGTGGACTCATGCCGCCGGCTGGCGCCCGGCGCCCGGATAGTCACGCGGCGGCTGAATTCGTTTCGTGGCTCGAGACCAAGATCGATGCCGCTGCGACCGAAAGCAAACCCGGACGAGTGGCACTGCGCCGTCTCAATCGCCGAGAGTACGCGTACGCCATACGCGACCTGCTCGGGCTCAACATCGATGCGACAGCCTGGCTGCCGGACGATAACGTCAAGGGCAACTTCGATAACAACGCGGCTGCCTTGCAGGTCTCGCCCAATTTCGTCGACCAATACATCTACGCCGCCCGCGCGGTCGCCCTTGAAGCGATCGGCAACCCCAAAGCGGTTGCCGAGACGACGACCTACGGCGACGTCGCCAACATGGTGATCTCACTGCCGCCCGACGGCGCTCCCGGCACCGGCAGGCAGCAGCACCACATTGAAGGCATGCCCTTCGGCACTCGCGGCGGCTTCATCGTCGAACACAATTTCCCGGCTGACGGCGAGTATGAGCTGACGATCGGCGACATGGCGCTCGCGCGCGAAGTGCCGAGGATGGAGTTCGAGAACACCGTGATCGTCCTGATGGACGGCAAGGAGTTCTATCGCACGAACATTGGCGGCGAGGCCGACCACAAGGCGATCGATCAGAAACTGGATCCGGCGGTCGAAGAGATCAATGGACGGCTGCGCAAGCTCCGCTTCAAGGCCACGGCAGGGCAGCACAAGCTGGCCGTCACGTTCCTGCATCGCAGCTTCGCCGAAAGCGACGAGCGCACTCGTACCATCGCGCTCGAGGGTGGCCAGGAGCGCATCCAGGCCGCGCATGCATTGCAGATCCGTGGGCCGCTCTCGGTCACCGGCGTCAGCCAGTCGCCGAGCCGAGCGAAAATCTTCATCTGCGCGCCCAAGGCGTCACGGGAAGAGATCGCGTGCGCCAACAAGATCGTCGAGAGTCTCGCGCGACGCGCGTTCCGGCGTCCGGTGACGGCCGAGGATGTCAATCCGTTGATGGCTTTTTACAAGGCGGGGTACGCGACGGGCGGATTCGACGGCGGTGTGCGTGATGCCCTCAGCGCGATCCTGGCAAGCCCGCACTTCCTCTATCGCGCGGAGTCCGGAGAAGTGGCGGGCGGGGTTCGCACGCTGAGCGATCTGGAGCTAGCGTCGCGCCTCTCCTTCTTCCTCTGGAGCAGCCTGCCGGATGAAGAACTTCTGAAGGTTGCGTCGGACAAGCGCCTCAGTAATCCCGACGTGCTGGCTGCGCAAGTAAGCCGGATGCTCGCCGACCGACGAGCCGAATCTCTGAGCGACGACTTCGCGTTCCAGTGGCTCCATCTGTCCAAGCTTGACGAGATCACGCCGGACCGAGCCCAGTTCCCACACGCGAGCGGACTGCTGGATCCGCGCGGGATGTTCAAGGAAGAACTGCGGCTGTTCGTCGACAGCGTGCTGCGCAGCGATCAGAGCGTGCGCGATCTGCTGACCGCGAACTACACCTTCCTCAACGAGCGCCTGGCGATGCACTACGGCATCGAGACGGTCAAGGGCAGCCACTTCCGTCGAGTGACGCTGGACAACCCGGCGCGCTACGGCTTGTTAGGCAAGGGCGCCATCCTGATGTTGACGGCGTATCCGAATCGGACGTCGCCCGTCGTGCGCGGCGCGTGGATACTCGATCGCCTGCTCGGCACGCCACCTTCCGATCCTCCGCTCGAGGTTCCGTCGCTGCCGGAGAACAAACGCGGTCAGCCGGCGCGAACGCTGCGGGCGCGGCTCGAACAGCACCGGGAGAAGCCAACCTGTTTCGCGTGTCACGGTGTGATGGATCCGCTCGGGTTCGCGCTCGAGAATTTCAACGCAGTGGGGCAGTTCCGCGCCAACGATCCCGACACGCTGACGCCAATCGATACTGCCGGCCAACTACCCGACGGCACCGCGATCAAGGGCCCGGAAGATCTGCGCCGCGCGCTGGTCGATCGGCCCGATCATCAGTTCATGCAGGCCTTCACCGAGAATTTGATGACCTATGCGCTCGGTCGAGGCCTCGACTACCGCGACATGCCCACCGTTCGCCGCATCGTACGGCAGTCTGTGGCCGACGACTATCGTTTCAAGTCCATTGTCCTTGGCGTGGTTTCAAGCGATGCGTTCCGCAAGCGCGAAGCTGACAGCCCCGCCCAAGCGCCGGCAAAGACGAGATCAACCGAGACCGGAGGAGCCCAGTGATGTTTTTGACGAAGAAGCATCTGTCACGACGCACCGTCCTCAAGGGCGCAGGTGCGACGATCGCTCTCCCATTACTGGACGCCATGATCCCGGCAGGAACGCTGCTGGCGCAGACCGTCGCGGCGGCGAGTCCGCGCCTCGGCTTCATATACTTCCCGCATGGCGCGCTTCAGGACGAATGGACGCCGACGCAGACCGGTCGCGATTTCGACTTCCCGTTCATTCTCAAGCCGCTCGAACCCGTGCGCGAGCACGTGACCGTCATCAGCGGTCTGCGCAACAAGGGAGGGGAGAGCTCCAGCCCGCACGGCATCATCGAAGAGACCTGGCTCAACTGCGTCAACCCGCGCCTGCGCAGTGTGAAGACAGGCGTTGGCATCACGGTCGACCAGATCGCCGCTCGTCATCTCGGCAAAGAGACGTCGCTGCCATCGCTGGAATTGTGTGCCGAGCCGGGCGGCATGATCTCGTTCCGCACTCCAGATCAGCCGCTGCCGATGGAAAACAATCCGCGCAAGGTCTTCTTCGGCATGTTCGGTCAAGGCGATACCCAGGAAGAACGTCAGGCCATTCTCAAGACGACAGACAGCCTGCTCGACTACGTGAGGGAATCGACCACCAGCCTGAATCGCCGGCTCGATGTGGCCGACCGTGCCCGCGTGAGCGATTATCTGGATTCAGTGCGCGAGATCGAGCTCCGTGTCCAGAAACTCGAGCAAAGCGCCCATTCGTTGGACGAGCTGCCCGGCGCGCCGCTCGGTCCGCCGGAGGATTTCGGTGAGCTCCTCGGCGTGCAGTTCGAAATGCTGGCGCTGGCTTGGCAGACCAATCGGACCAAAGTGGCGACCATGAAGATGGTCGAGGAAGCCAGCATGCGGACGTACCCGAACCTGGACGTCCACGAGGCGTTCCATCCGACCTCGCACTGGGGCGGATTCCCGGATCGCGTCGCCAACCTGCGCAAGATCCAGAACTACCACACCGCGGTCTTCGCGAAGTTCGTGCAGCGCCTCAAGGAGATGCGCGAAGGCACCGGGTCGGTGCTCGACAACTCGATCATCCTGTTCGGCAGCAACATGGCGAACAGCGACGCGCACAACAACGATCCGCTGCCGCAGGCGTTGATCGGTCGTGGCGGCGGCATCAAAGGAAACCAGCACCTCCACTACAAGCAGGACACGCCGCACGCAAACATCCTGGTCACGATGCTGCATCGCGCAGGCATCCCGGCGCAGGAGATCGAGAAGTTCGCCGACACCACCGGCGCGTTCTCGGAGGTGTAATTCAGCTGGGACTCGGGACTCGGGATCCGGGACTCGGGTTCGTGATTCGCGACCATGAGGAACTGCTCGATGTTCTCTCGAACGATTGTTGCGGCCGCGGCGCTGCTGGCGGCCGCTTCACCCGCGCTCGCGCAGGCCAAGAAGGGCGAGCCTTCTCGCGGCGGCTTGACCCGGACCGCATCGAAAGAAGATGTCAATCGACGCAATGCGGATGGCAGCACGCCGCTGCAGTGGGCGGTCTATAACGGTGACGTCGCAGAGACGCGCCGTCTTCTGCGCGCCGGCTCTAACGTGTCGCTCGCGAACAACTACGGCGCGACGCCGATGAGCCTTGCCGCCGAGGTCGGCAACACTGACATCCTGAAGGTGCTGCTCGAAGCTGGCGCGAATGCCGACTCCCCCAATCAAGATGGACAGACTGCGCTGATGGCGGTTGCGCGAACGGGCAACGTGGAAGCCGCAAAACTGTTGCTCGACCACGGCGCCACCGTCGATGCGAAAGAAAAGTTCGGTGGACAGACGGCGCTGATGTGGGCCTCGGCGCGGCGGCATCCGGAGATGATGCAATTGCTGATCGCCAAGGGCGCCGACGTCAATGCGCGCTCCACCGAGCGCAACTATCAGCGCCACGTGCAGGCGGAAGGGCGTCCCAAGAACCTGGACAGCGGTGGACTCACGCCGCTGCTCTATGCCGCACGTGAGAACTGTTCGGCGTGTGTCGATGTGCTCGTCAGGAACAAGGTGGATATCGACCTGCCCGATCCCGATGGTGTCTCGCCGCTGGTCGTGGCGATCATGAATGCCAACTGGGACCTGGCCAAGCAATTGATCCTCGCCGGCGCGGATGTCAATCAATGGGACGTTTTCGGAGAAGCGCCGCTCTACATGGCGGTCGATCTGCGAAGCCGGATCGACGGTGGACGCGCGTCGATCGATGCGCCGAACACGACCAATGGACTGGCGATCGTCAAGCTGCTGCTCGAGCACGGCGCCGACCCGAACATGCAGCTGTTCTTCAAGCCGGCCAACGCACGCGGCACGACGGCTACGCGCGGTGCCACGCCACTGATTCGAGCTGCCAACAACGCCGATCTCGAGGTCGTGAAGATCCTGCTCGAACATACCGCCGACGCCACTGTCTACATGGCCGACCGGCAGACGCCAATCCACGCGGTGCTCTCGGGCCGCGCGACGGAGCAGCAGTCGCTGGAGATGATTCGCATCCTGCAGAAGGCCGGAACGGACGTCAACGTCATCGCCCTCATCAATCACCGCGAGGAGATTCGAGGCGGAACGGCGCTGCACTACGCCGTCCGCAAGCGCTTCAAAGAGGTCATCAAGCTTCTCGCCTCGTACAACATCGACATGAACGCCATCGATCAGGACGGCCTCACCGCGTTGGACTACACGCAGTCGCGAGGGTTCATGCCGTTCATGGCGCTGCAGACTCCTGCGTACAAGGAGGAGGCGACGCTGCTGCGCGAGCTGGGCGCGACCAGGCTGATGGACAAGAGTCCCGTGTGGCCGGTGCTGGGTCCACCGCAGGGCGTGTGGGCAGACATTCCGCCCCTGGGTGAACCGCAAGTTCATGAGCCGATCTACAAACCTTCGACCGACTGACCGCGTGCTGAAAGACGGATCAACTCCCAACTTCCAACTCCCGACTCCCAAACCAAACCTTGAACCCTTGGGCGTGGGGAATTGGGAATTGGGAGTTGACGCCTGCCTCGTGTCGCGAAGACGTTTCATGGGCATCGGCGCCGCTGCACTCGGGAGTGCTTTGCTCCCTGCGTCTCTTGCGACCGCGCAGACGCGCATTACGACCACCGATCTGAGTGGCGTCACGTTGGTCCAGGGTGCTGGATGCAACGTGATCGCAATGCCCGGCCAGGACGGGGCGCTCATGATCGATGGCGGCCTCGCGGCGAATGCCGACGCGGTGCTCGCCGCCGTCAAGAGCGCGACCCGTAACACTCGTGTCCACACCCTGATCAACACGCACGGGCATCCCGAGCAGGTCGGCGCCAACGAAGTGGTTGGGAAGGATGGCGGGATCATCTTCGCGCACGAGAAGACGCTGAAGTATCTGAGCAACAGCGTCGACTCGGTGACGTTCAAGGGCCGCCGGCCGGCGCTGCCCACAGCGGCGCGACCGACTCGGACCACGCGCGGCGACGGCTCGATGGAGTTCGCAGGCCAGCAGATCGACTACGGCTACCTGCCCGCGGCGCATACCGACGGCGATCTATTCCTTCGTTTTCCGAAGATGAATGTGTTGATCGTCGGAGGAGTCGTGTCAGCGGACGGATGGCCGTTGCTCGACTACCGAAACGGCGCGTGGCTCGGAGGCCGCGTCCGCGCACTTGAACGACTCGCCGGAATCGTCAAGCCTGACACTCGCGTCGTCCCAGCCGACGGACGCGTGATGACGGGCACCGAGATCGTGCGTCACCGCGACATGTATCAGATGCTGTTCGCGACGATGATCGAGTATCTGAACATGGGCCTCGGTCCCGAAGACATGGCGCAGAGAAACCCGCTCAAGGAATACCAGGCCGAATTCGGCGACCCTACCACCTTCGCGTCCGGCGCTCTGCGGAGCATGCAGATCGCCTACGTGCCAGATTGAGGAGACCGCTGGCTACCTTGGCATCGGCTTCAAGGCGGGCGCCGCGCCCGCCGGCAGCGGCGTCCGGCCGACGTTGAGCGCCATGGAGATGAGCGAGTAGAAGCCGTTCACGCCGACCAGGTCCATTACGCCCTGCTCGCCAAATCGCGCGAGAGCGCGGGCATAAGTACGATCGCTCACGCCGTGCAGGTCGTTCAGCTCACGGCCGAACTCGTAGATGATGTCCTGCTCATCGGTCATCTTCTCTGGGCGCCGCCCCTCGGCTACCGCCTGGATGATGTCGTCAGGGAGCCCGGCGGTCTTTGCGTCGGCGGCGTGAACATACCATTCGTACTCCTGGGACCAGCGGCGCGCTTGCAGGATGATGGCGAACTCGCTCAGGGCCCGCGGGAGGGTGTTGCCAAACCGCAGGTAGGTGCCCATCCGTGCGGCGTCGATCATCAGTTGCGGGCTGCGGCTGAGCGGGACGAACGGGCCGAACACCTCCGTCATTCGCTCCTTCTGGAACTCGATGGCCGCCTTCTTCTGCGCCTCTGTCTGTTTGTCGGGAGGAATCGGCGGCAGTCGATCCTGAGCGAATGATCGCGATGCCGCTCCGTGCAGCAGGCCGACGGCACAAACGCCGATGACACACGCGGTCTTGACCCTCGATTCCATGCTCACGTCTCCTTGTCGTTAAGCCACGTAGTGTAACTAGTCAAGGGCCCCGCCTGATATCCCTGCCTCCGCTCTCGACTCTGATCGGCGGGTGCCTTATATTTCAAGCAGGTGCCAGCCTTCGGAGGGGAGGCCATGCATAAGATCAGCGCCGCCGCTCTTGCCCTATTCGGCGTCATCGGCTTCGTCTTCGTCGTCCAGGCTCGGGCGCAGAAAGGGTCGCCTGCTGGCAGTGGAACAGAAGAGACCTTCCGTGTGCCGCGAACGCCCTGGGGCGATCCTGACCTCCAAGGCAAATGGCCCAGCGGTCACATGGCTGGTGTGCCGCTGCAGCGTCCCGAATCGTTTGGCACACGCAGCGAACTGACCGACGCAGAGTTCGCGGCGCGTGAAGCGCAGACCGCTCGCCAGGCGGTTGAGGATGTGGCCGACTTCGACTTCGACAACCCGAGCATACCGTTCGGCCAAATCGGCGGCGGGCAGTCGCCACCACAACATTGGCTCGAGCGTGGCGAGCCGCAGCGCCAGGCTTCGTTGATCGTCGATCCGCCTAACGGCCGCATGCCCGCGATGACGGCCACCGCGCAGAAGCGCGAGGCACAACGGCGCGCCGAGCGGGCGTCGCGCGGACCGTTGGACTCGTATACGGACTTCTCGCTCTACGAGCGTTGCATCAGCCGCGGTCTCGCCGGCTCCATGCTGCCGGGCGGCTACAACAACGGCAACCAGATCGTGCAATCACCGGGCTACGCAACGATCATGAACGAGATGATCCACGAATCACGCGTCGTGCCGCTGGATGGCCGATCGCACATCGGCCCAACGATCAGGAACTATCTTGGTGATTCGCGCGGCCGATGGGATGGCGATACGCTGGTCGTCGAGACCACGAACTTCGCCGATCGCGCTGGCGTAGGAATGAACGACATCGTCCCAAGCGAAGCGCTCAAGATCACGGAGCGATTCAGCCGCACGAGCGCCACGACCATCCGTTATTCGATCACCATCGACGATCCCATGACGTGGACCGCACCGTTCACGATCCGCTACCCGCTCAAGCGCGACGACGGGTATGGCATGTTCGAATACGCGTGCCACGAGGGCAATTACGCTTTGCAGAACATCTTGAGCGGGGCGCGCGCCGGAGAACGCTCGCCAGCGGACGCGCCCCGGCGATCGCAGCCGTGACCACGCTTCATGACGCCATGCTTCGCCATGTGAGCCCGCCGAGGGGAGCGGAGGGAGCTCTGCCTTTCCTGCGAACCACTTGCCACTGAACGGCTTTCTGTGTACTGTATCAATAGAGCACACAGTTGGTCACGCTTCGTCTCAATTCAGCGTCGGGCACCCCGCTCTACGTGCAGCTCGTCGAGCTGCTGAAGCACTCGATCGCCACCGGCGCCATTACCGCCGGGGAGCAGCTGCCGAGCGTCCGCAAGATGGCGGAAGACCTGTTGATCAATCCGAACACGGTGGTTCGCGCCTACCGAGACCTTGAACGCGACGGCATCGTCGAACTGCGACACGGGTCCGGTGTGTTCGTTCGCGAGTCAGTCGAAGCGCGTGCGGACGTGATGCGCAAGGCCGGACCGATCGTGCGTTCGGCCATGGATCGTCTCGAGTCTCTCGACCTGACGGAAAACGAGATTCGGCGGCTCGTGGAGAACGAACTCGCCCTCCGGCGAACGACACGTACGGGGAAGCGCCGTGCGTGAACTTCACGCCCACGACTCGCGTCCAGTCGAACCGGTGATTGCCGTCGAACATTTGTCCCGCAGTTTCGGCACGACGAAGGCCCTCGTAGACGTATCGCTTGTCATCACGGCCGGCTGCGTGTTCGGCCTGGTGGGGGAGAACGGAGCCGGAAAGTCCACGCTGATCAAGCACCTCCTCGGCTTGTGGCGCGCGGAAACAGGCACCGTGAGGCTGTTCGGCATCGATCCTGTATCCGACCCGGTGGCGGTTCTCGGACGTGTCGGCTACCTGTCTGAGGAGCCCGACCTGCCGGGATGGATGCGCGTGGGGGAACTGCTGCGATACACGGAGGCTTTCTACCCGCGCTGGGACACGACCTACGCCGACCATCTCCGCGATCAGTTCGCGTTGGATCCCGACGCGCGCGTCAAGACGCTTTCGAAAGGACAGCGCGCGAGGCTCGGGTTGATCGCGGCCGAGGCTCATCGTCCTGATTTGCTGATTCTCGACGAGCCTAGCTCGGGACTGGATCCAATCGTGCGGCGCGACATTCTCGAAGCGATCATCCGAACCGTGACGGACCAAGGCCGGACGGTCATCTTCTCCTCGCACCTTCTGGACGAAGTCGAGCGCGTCTCCGACCACCTCGCCATGCTCCATCGCGGCACCCTTCGGTTCTGCGCGCCTCTCGATGACATCAAGGCGCGGCATCGCCGGATCTCGTTGCATTTCGAGTGCCCGCAGGCCCAGCCGCCGAATGTCTCCGGAGCGATTCGTGTGGATGGATCCGGCCGGGAATGGACCGTCATCTGCGATGCCGGCAGGATTCACTCGGCGGCTATGGCACAGCACCTGGGAGCCACCCTCGTGGATGACACAGCAGCCTCCCTCGACGAGATCTTCGTCGCGCACGCGACGAGCTGGACGTGAGCTCGCCGACCCCTGCGTTGCTGTGGGAGATCTGGCGGCAGCACCGATGGACTGTCGCCGCGATCGCCGGGCTGACCCTCGTGGCTCGCGTCATCGATGTCGTTGAAATAACAGGGCGCGCCGCCGACGCTGGCATCGAGTCATCGCCACTGGTCACGCTGCTGGCAATGGTCGCGTTCCTGCTTCTCTTTGCCGTCTTCAACTACACCGATTCCAGTGGCGGGCGTGGGGTAGGACAGTTCCCGCGACGGCTGTTCACGCTTCCAGTGACGGCGTTGCGTCTCGTTGCGGTTCCGGTGATTGCGGGAATCACGTCGATCGAGCTCCTGTATTTGCTGTGGATGGGGCCGCTGTCCAGAAGTGGATCGGCAAGCGCTCCATTCGTCGCCGTGCTACTCGCTGCGTTTGTCGTGTTTTACCTGTGTGCTCTCTGGACACTCGAACGGACCGGATCGCTGAGACTGCTCGTTCTCGGCATTGTCGCCGTCGCCCTCTTTGCCATTGGATTACTGCCGTCGTTTCCGCCGGCCCCTCCTCCACCCTGGCGTTCGGAGATCGTCCTGGCAAGCGTTGTTACGGGGCTTGCCCTGTTCGCGTTCGTGCTGGCGTGGCATCACGTTGCTCGACTTCGAGCCGGTGGCGACGTGCATCGGGCCGAGTCTCTCTTGAGCGGGATCGCGTCAGCGGCACCAACGAGGCGGAGAGCATTCGCTAACGCAGCGGCCGCGCACTTCTGGTTCGAGTGGCGGTCGTCGGGAATGGTGCTGCCGGCACTCGTCGTCGGTATCGTTCTTCTCGTCATCATGCCGATCTCGTGGCTGGTGCGACACGATCCTGCGTACACGTCTTATCTTCTGCTCCTGGCGCTGGCCTCGCCGGTCGTCCTGGCAATTCCAGTGGGGACTGCGTTCTGCAAACCGGCGTTCTGGTCGGAGGACCTCGACGTTCCTGCATTCGTCGCTGTTCGCCCCCTGAGTTCGGCGGACCTCGTCGCGATCAAGGTGAAAGTGGCAGCGGTGAGCGCTGCGCTCTCCTGGTTGGTGGTGCTCGTGCTCGTGACGATATGGCTGTCCGTGTGGGGCAATCTCGATTCCGTGAGCCGGCTCGCCATCCAGTTATGGGCGTTCCACGGACACTCGGTCGAGGTCGTGTATGGAATTGCCGTCCTCCTCGCAAGCTCAGGGATGTTCCTCACCTGGCGATTCTTGGTGAGCCGCTTGTGGAGCGGCCTCTCCGGAATGCGTCCCCTGTTCGTAGGCCCCATCGTCGCGATGGTCATGCTCGTGTTCGCGGGACTCGCCTTCAATGCCGGCCGCTTGCCCGGCTGGTTGCTCGAAGATCCGGCGCGCCTCGTACCTTTCGTCTGGATGGCTGCAGGCGCCGTCATCGCGAAATACTGGATCGCGGCGTACGCCTGGCGCAGCGTGTCTCCGCGGTACGTTCGCTTATATCTGGTGATCTGGTTGCTCGCGACGATCTCGTTTCTGGCACTCGGCGTCGTGCTTTGGAGAATCCTGCGGATTTATCTGCCGCTCGATGTCGACCGCTCGCGCAGCCTCGTCATCCTCGTGGCGTTGATCGCTGTGCCTCTCGCGCGGATGGGGCTCGCTCCTTCCTGGCTTGCGAGGAACAGGCACCGTTGACATGAACACACCGCTTGCGACTCTGGCGGCTGTCCTCAGCGTCCTCGCCCTGTACCTGCCGACGCGCACGCAGACGTTTACGCGAGTGACGGTCGATGGCCGGAGTATCCGGATGCTGGTGGCTGGACGCGGCGAGGCGACCGTGGTCTTCGAGAACGGACTCGGAGGTCCGCTGGAACTCTGGGGCAAGGTGCAGCCTGACGTCAGTCGCTTTGCGAGAACCGTCTCCTACGATCGCGCTGGCGCCGGCCTCTCCGATGATGGACCGCTGCCGCGCGACGGAAGACGCATCGCCGCCGAACTGCGTGCCGCCCTTCGAATCGCCGGCATCGCGCCGCCGTACGTTCTCGTGGGTGCTTCGCTTGGCGGCCCTTACGTCAGGATCTTCGCAGGGATGTTCCCCGACGATGTGGAAGGGATGGTGCTGGTCGATCCGACCCCCGACAGGGGACAGGTCGATGAGGGCCTCCGCACCCGGGATGTTGAAGCCGCGGTGGCGGCCGGTTTCAGGGAACTCGAGTCGCTGCCCGACACGCTCGATCAGTCACGGGCGAGTCGGGTACCGAACCGTATCCCGGTCCTTCTGATCGACGCTGTCTCTCCGATCGAGGTGCCATTCGCCACCGAAGCGATTCGAACCATGCGAATGAACAACCGACCGGAGATCGAGGCCGAGTCACTCGAGTACAGAGAGTGGCTGGCCACGATTCCAGGCAGTCGCCTCATCGTGACCAACCGCAGCGGGCACAACGTCGCTCAAGAGCAGCCGGAGTTGGTGATCGATACGATCCGGCAAGCCGTCAAAGAAACTCGATAGAGTGCGCGTCACTCCAGCCGCTTCGACGCGGTGTCCCAGTTGGAGTTCGTGCAGAGGCTGCAGTCTTTGCCGACGAACATCTTGGCGGCCTGCTTGTCGCCCTTGAGCTGCCATCGAAGCCAGTTCGAGGCGACGTTCGCCCACTCGCCGCCACCCGGATGATCGACCGTCGCTGTGTGCCCGGCGCCGTGACGTGCGCCGTAGAAGGCCGGCAGCTTTTCAATCGCGTCGTAGGTCGCCTTGGAAGACGCCATAAGGAAATCACGCTCGTGTCCGTTAATGAGGAGCACCGGACCGTGCAGCGCGGCGAGCCGAGCGACGTTCTCCCCCTGCGCACCCGAGTTGAACACACCAATCGTGTCCACGCGGGGATCGCCTCCCAGCTCGATCGACATGAACCCGCCGCACGACTGGCCCATGACCGCCAGACGATCGAGCGCGATCTTGCCTTTCAGCGGAGACCCGTCGCGCTTGTTCTCTGTTTCGGCCCACGCGATGGCTTTGCGCAGGTTGTCGGCGGTGGCACGAGTGCCCGCCGCCGTGCCCGGCTCGGCGGCGGTCGCGAGAACTACGAAACCATGCGAGGCGATCGTCGTGAGGAAACCGGCGTAGCGGGTGCTGTTGATCGCGCAACCGCCATTACCCCAGACCATCACCGGGAGCGTGTCTTTGGCCGGGAATGAACTGAGATCGGCCGGGTGGTAAACCACATGGCCCGGCGAGCCGAAAGCCGGTCCGCCAGTGACCTGATAAGGGCCAGGCACGGCAAGAGGAGCGCCCTCCACCGGAAGAGCTGTCGCGATCATCTCGCGCGTGATGTTGGCGGGGCGCTGAGCGTGGCTCGCAGCCGTGAGCCCGAGGACGCCGGCGAGTGCGGACAGAACGGAAAAGGCCATCTTCTTCATTTGTGTCTCCGTTTGATCTGCGCGTATGGTCGTCTAATGCGCATCTTTCGATCAAGTGACGCGCCGGTCGGCCCTGTCGACCCGGCAACCTTCCTCGGCCCTGCGACGGTCCAGCGCCTGGCCCACGACGCGACCGGTGTCGCAGTTGGCGTGTACCGCGTGACATTCTCGGACGGCGGACGAACGAACTGGCACAAGCATTCCGGTCCGCAATGGCTTTTCGTCGTCGAGGGCCGCGTGCGTGTGCAGCTGGAGGGCGCTGACTCGCAGGATCTCGAAGCGGGCGATGCCGTTGTCGTGGCCCCGGGCGAACGTCACTGGCACGGCGCAGTTCCAGGGAGCGCCGGCACGCACATCGCCGTGAACGTGAACGCGGCGACTACCTGGCTGGAACCGGTGAGCGACGCGGAGTACGCCGGATAAGGGCTGCGCCTTACCGGCGGTTATTGATTTCGTCCGGCCGCGCGGTGACAACGGCGGCTGAAGACACACCAATCGCACCCGTCCCGCCGAAGCGCGGTTGTCCAAGGTCTGGGGCCGGTTCTCGCCGGGCCAGCGATTCGGGAAGGTTTTCGTGGTAGGTGTGCGTTCGCTCGTAATCGCGGCGCCACACGCGGTTGCGTGTGCGCTCGTACATCCGCGAGGCGGCGTCTTTCATGAACAGACCCGTCAGCACGCCAAGCATGAAGGCCGAACTCGCGAGCACGACCCTGCCTTCCAGTTCTTGCTTACGCATGGACCCTCCTCTCTTGCCGTGCCTGGAATATTCAAATGCCACAGCGAGCCTCATTAGGCTTGGTCGAGTCGACCGAGCACCTGCTCGGCCGCCTTGAGGTGAGCTCGGACTTCCGACAGCGTGCTCGTCGCCCATTGATTCACTTTCGCAGCGAGTGTGGGCTCGTCGGACGTAGCTCCTGCGGCTTTCTTGCGGGCGCTGTCTTCGCCGCTGCCCTTGCTGACACGTGCGGCGAGCATTTGTTCGATATCGCGGTCCCTATCGATCATGACCTTCATGAATTCCCGATCGAACTGGTCGTTGCTCAGCTTCGATAAGCGCTGCTGGATCTGCTGGTAGCTCTCATCCAACTTTTTCGGCCAACGAACTCCGGCGCCATGCGCCGCATCGGCCAACTGCTGCTGCGCCTTCAAATGGTCGTCAATCGTCGTCTGCGCGAACTGTTTCACGTCTCCGTTCTGCGCTTTCTTCGTCGCCAGGTGCCCCAGTTGAATCGCGACCATGTTGGACATTGCCGCACGGGCGACGAAATCCTGATCTCCAGCGGGTTGAGCTTGCGCGCTGCCGATTCCGAGCCCGACAGCCACGCTAAGAATTCCCGCCCAGCAGAGTGTTGCGCTCGAGCTTGGTCTCATCTTGCCTCCTCGGCCCTTGATGACGGGTCCGCGCGGAGTGATCGCCTGCAAGCGAGAGTCCGCATGGAGTGGAGCACATGAGCCAGCGGTCACAAAGAAGCACTGCGGCTGTGCTGTACAGAACATGTTTCCGGACGGCGCGAAGGCGAAATCTGAACGGGATTATCGGAGAAGGGCGACAGGATCCGTCCTCGATGCGCGTGCAGCGGGAACGTATGCGGCAAAAAACGCGACGATCAACAGCGCGCAGATGGCCAACGCCACAGTAAGAGAATCCTGTGGTGCGACGCCGTACAGCCTGCTGGCGAGCAGTCTGGTGCCCGCGTAGGCAAAGGCGGCTCCGGTCAGGACTCCGAGGACTACGACAGCGGCCGCGTCCACCAGAATCATTGTGATGACGCGGGCCGGCGCTGCACCGACGGCGATGCGCACGGCGATCTCGGCAAGGCGCGTACTGGTCGCGTACGAAAGGATGCCGTACAAGCCCATTGCCGCGAGCGACAGGGCGACGATACCGAACACCAACGCCAGCCGCGCTGTAGCGCGATCCTGCGCGGTGAGTGGCGCCATCTGCTCGTCGAGCGACGTCGAGTCGGTGATCGTCAGGCCCGCGTCGTAACGCTGGACCGCTGCTCGAAGGGAGGCGATTACCTGTCCCTGCTGGCCTCGTGTACGAATCAGGAACGTTGGTGCAGCGGGAGGAACAGAGGCGAGAAAGTATCGCGATTCCACGGTCTCGCGCAGATTCTGCGTCCGCGCGTCTCCGACGATGCCCACAACCTCACACGGCTGGCGACTGCCATCGTCATCGACGGCTGTGACGTGAAGTCCGAGCGGACTGCGCTGGTCGAAAAATTGCCGTGCGAATGCCTGATTGATCACACAGGCGGGACGTGACGCCCCGACATCCGATTGGAGCAGTTCGCGGCCCTGCAAGATGGGGATTCCCAGGGTCGAGAAATACCTGGGCCCGACGATGTCGACATTGGCGCCGCGATCACGATCGTTCCTTGGCTGGAATCCTTCGACTTCGAGGGCGTCGTACGAGTTCCCGCCTTGAAACAGCCCGAGCGCCGAATATGTGACCGCTTCTACGCCTGGCGTCCCCTGAAGCATCTCGACCAGATCGCCGACGGCGCGCGATCGCCGCGGGACATCGGCGCCAGTAGCCCGCAGATCGAGGCGCAAAAGCGCGATGCGGTCGTTCCCGAAGCCGAGGTCCATGCGCTGCAGGTTGTAGACGGTCTGCACCAACAGGCCGGCGCCGACGAGTAGCGGAAGTGAAAGGGCCAGCTGCAGGCTCACGAGAAGGCGCCCGGACCGGACGTGCGCGCCGGAGCCGATGGCGCCGCGGGGCTCGCTTCGGAGCACGAGTCCAGGTCCGAGCTTGCTGGTCTGCCAGGCAGGGAGCGCGCCGATGATCAGCGCCGTGAAAAGTGTCACGAGCGCGACGAACCCGACGATCCTTGCATTCACATCGAACGTCATGGCAAACGAGGGGTCGGCAGCCGCCAGCATCAGGACCAACACCGTGTGAAGGCCATACGCGACTGCAATCGCTGCAACTGCGCTGAGCGCCGCCAACAGTACGCTCTCGGTCACGAGCTGACGGATCACGCTCGCGCGCGTCGCACCGAGCGAAAGGCGCAGCGCCAGTTCCAGTTTCCGGCCGGTGCCGCGCGCGAGCAGGAGATTTGCGAGATTCGCGCACGTGATCAATAGCAGCAGGGCGATAGCAGCCAACAAGGCGCTCAGTGATTGTGAGAACTCCGCCCGGTTCGGTGACGCGCCACGTGCGCCCGACTGAAGCGTGAGCCGCTGATCGAGAAGGTCGCGTCGCGATGCGCTCGATGTGCCCGGTCCGTAGAACGATTCGAGACCGACGTGAAAGATCGCGTTGGACTCGACTTCCGCCTGTGCGAGTGTCACACCGGGCTTCAGCCTCCCGAACACGTGCAGCCACATCGTCTTCTCGGGCGGCGTGTCGTGCCGGCGGTCGCGACCTCGCAACACCTTCGGCTGCAGCTGCAGCGGCAGCCAGAAGTCCGGCTGCTGTCCGGACGTCTCACCAATAAATGTTTGCGATGCGACACCGATGATCGTTAGCGCCGTCGGTTGAATTTCGAGGGTCCGTCCGACGACATCCGCGCGCCCGCCGAAACGCCGCTGCCAGTATGCATGGCTGATGACGGCGTACGGTGCTTCGAGGTGGTCGTCGTCGGCGGTGAACAGCCGACCGATCGCAGGAGCCGCACCCAGTGTCTGAAAGTATTCGCCCGAGACGAGCCGCCAGCGCGCCTGCTCCGCTAGGCCTCCGTCAACGCGAACAGGAGTGGTGTTGAGGCTGCTCTGCGATGCCATCACCGAAGCGAAGCTTTCGGCATGATCGCGGAGGTCTTCGAATTCCTCGACCGTGAGCCAGCCGCGAGGCCCATCGATACCGCTGACCCACCGCCCCCTCCACAGGCCAGCGGTACCCGGATCCGTCAAGATGGCGAGTTGCTCCGGCTTGTCCACACCGGGCAGCGGCGAATACCGAACGTCGTACCACAAACTGAAGATCGCCGTCGTCGCCCCGATCCCAAACGCAAGCGAGAGGACAGCGACGGCGGTGAAGCCCGGCGATTTCTGAAGCGCCCGAAGCGCGTAACGGATGTCCTGACGCATGGCACCCTCCGGCGATGGATCAATCGACGTGCCAGCAAACTCCCCGGAAACCGCGGCGATTCGTTAGCTAAGCCGGGTACGGATCTCCCGCGTCCGCGGCGCTGTTCGGTCGCGGGAAGGAAGTGTTCGTCGACGGTCACGAAACGTCCTTGCTGATCTCATACTGTGACCGGGTCGTGAAATCGTCGTGTCGCCAATAAGGGGTATTTCCTGGTTCGCCGCGCTCGGGCTGGCGATATGTGCCGTGGCGTACGCGCATGCGCAGCAGATCGGCGCGACCGATTTACTGCGCGGGCTCGCGGATCCATCCCGCTGGCTGATTCACTCGGGCGACTACACGAGCAAGCGCCATAGCCCCCTTACCCAGATCACCCCCGAGAACGTCGCGCGCCTGACACCGCTCTGGACCTTCGAGGCCGGCATCGGCTCAGGTTTCAGAGATAAGTTCGAGGCCACGCCCATCGTCATCGATGGAAACCTGTACGTTACGGGACTCTTCAATCACGCGTGGGCTATCGATGGCCGCACCGGCACGCTGATCTGGCACTACCAACGGAAGCTCCCCTACGACTTGCGTGTGTGTTGCGGCATGGTCAACCGTGGATTTGCCGTGTCCGGTGATCGTCTCTTCATGACCACGCTCGATGCGCACGTCATGGCGATCGATCGAAAGACTGGTGCTCCGATCTGGGAGGTGCCAATCGCTGACTATCGGCTCGGCTACTCGTCGACGGTCGCGCCGCTCGTGGTCAAGGACAAGCTGATCGTCGGAATGGCCGGTGGTGAGCTCGCGACGCGAGGATTCCTCGACGCCTATCGCCTGGACACCGGCAAGCGCCTCTGGCGCTTCAACACCATTCCTGCGCCCGGCGAACCTGGCGGCGATACCTGGCCTGCCGGTCACTTCGAGCGCGGCGGAGGCGCCACGTGGATCACCGGTTCGTACGATCCCGAGCTGAATCTCCTCTACTGGGGCATTGGTAACCCGAACCCGCTCTTCTACGGCGGCATTCGCAATGGCGACAACCTCTACACCGCATCGGTCGTGGCGCTCGATGCGGACACCGGACGCCTGCGATGGCACTTCCAGTACACGCCTCATGACGAGCACGACTGGGATTCGAATCAGGTCCAGGTGCTTGCCGATCTCACGATTGGCGGACGTGCGCGCAAGACGGTGATGACGGCGAATCGGAATGGATTCTTCTACGTGCTGGATCGCACCAACGGCGCCTTCATCCAGGCCCGGCCCTATGTGACCACGACGTGGGCAAAGGAACTCGACGCCAAAGGTCGACCGATCGAGCTGCCGAATCAACGACCCACTTCAGCGGGCACGCGCACGTGTCCCGATCTGGCTGGCGGCAGCAGCTTCACGTCTCCATCATTCGATCCAGTGCGGCGCCTCTTCTTCGTATCGGCACGCGAGACCTGCCAGGTGTTCACCAGTTCTCCGCCCGCCAAGTACGAGCTCGGCGACTTCGTGACCGGCGGCGGCACACGCGATCGCGGCGGCACGGGTGCTCTTCGAGCCATCGATCCTGTAACACTCGAGCGCAAGTGGGAAGTTCATTATGGCGGCCCGTCGTACAGCGGCGTGCTCTCGACGGCGAGCGGCCTCGTGTTCGCAGGCGATCACGCAGGGACGCTGATGGCCGTGAAGGCCGATAGCGGTGAAGTGTTGTGGCGCCATCGACTGCGCGGCACGTTCTGGGGCGCGCCAAGTACGGTCCTGGTCGATAAACGCCAGTTGCTGCTCATGGCCGCGGGAGACACGCTGACGGCATTTGCGCTCGCGGGTCCATGATCGAGAGGCGGGTCTTCAGACGACTGTAGCTGATGAACGCCCAGTATCGATGTTCCGGTTCGTCACCTGCAGCCGCGGCTGGTACGGACGGTGTACCCATTGATAGTCCTCCTCGTCAGTCGGGTTGAGATCCCTCACACGCCGGGTGCCGACCCTGTTTTGCCAGTGCCATCATCTCCAACGCACAACGGTGCTGCTCAGATAACGTTCGTCGTGTCGATCACGAACGTATGGGCCTGCCGGATCCGCCAAAGTTGGTGCTGGACGCGTACGCAGGACGTGGCGACGGGTTACTATCGGCCATGATTCGAGTTCGACTCGTCACGCTCATCGCGGTGGCTAGCATCGTGGTCGCCGCGTCGGCATGCGGGCGTGGTGACAACGCCACGCAGGAGGCGTCGCCCAACGACGCGAGTACCGCGATTCCGGTCGCCCTGACGGCCAGCGCCGACGCCTGGAATAACGCCGACCTTGCGGGTCACATCCGGCCCTACACGGATTCGGCGACATTCATGGGCAACAACGGTCCGATCCAGGGGCGGGATCGAGTCGGTGAGTCGCTGTCGCGATCGTTCTGGCGCGACGGCAAGCCAAAACAGCGATTGTCGTTCGATCAGATCGATGTTCGTCCGCTTGGGGAACGACACGCCCTTGTGACGGGACACTTCCTGCTCTCAGGCGGCGGCGAGGCCGATCGCAGCGGCTGGTTCAGTCTCACGTGGGAGAAGACTGCCGCCGGTTGGCAAATCCTGCACGACCATTCGAGCTAGAACTGAAGACTGACGACCGAAGACAGGAGGTTGGATGAATCGAGTTGGCATTGGTCTCGCGGTGATGACGATCGTTGCAACGCCAGTTCTGCTGGACGCGCAGAATTGGCCGCAGTTCCGCGGAGCGATGGCTGGCGTCGGCGTCGATCATCCCGACCTGCCGGACAGCTGGAGCACGACCGAGAACGTCGCCTGGGTCACCTCCATCCCCGGCATCGGCTGGAGCTCGCCGATCGTCTGGGGAGATCACGTCTTTCTCACCACCGTCGTCAACAGCGGCCAGCAGGAACCGCCCAAGCCCGGTTTCTATCTCGGTGACTGGCCGGCGTCCACGGCGCCACATCGCTGGATGGTGTACGACGTCGACTACGCTTCGGGCAAAGTGCGATGGGCGAAGGAGGTTGGCGGCAACGCGCCCGCGAAGGCCAAGCATCTGAAGAATAGCTACGCGTCTGAGACGCCGGTCACCGATGGGGAGCGTGTCTACGTGTACTTCGCCAACCTGGGACTCTTCGCGCTCGATTTTGCCGGTAACCAGATCTGGTCCAAACCCATCGGTCCGTTCAAGACGCGCAACAACTGGGGCACCGGTGCGTCGCCTGTGCTTCATCAGGGCCGTGTCTACATCGTCAACGACAACGACGAGCAGTCGTTCCTGGCAGCGTACGATGCGCGAACGGGCCAGGAGATCTGGCGTGTCGATCGCAAGGAGGGCACCAACTGGTCGACGCCATTCGCGTGGCAGAACGAGCTGCGCACCGAGATCGTCACGTCAGGCTCGGATCGGGTTCGTTCGTACGATCTGTCCGGAAAGCTGCTGTGGGAGTTTTCTGGAATGTCGAGCATTTCGATCCCGACGCCCTTCGAGCGCTTTGGCCTTCTCTATATCAGCTCGGGCTACATTGCCGATCCGATGCGGCCGGCGTATGCGATTCGTCCAGGCGCGTCGGGAGACATTTCGTTGAAACCCGGCGAGACGAGCAACACATACATCGTGTGGTCAGCGGCAGCCGGCGCACCCTACAACCCGACCCCCATCGTGTACGGCGACACGTACTACACGCTTTTCGACCGCGGATTCTTCACGAGCCACGACGCGAAGACGGGCAAAGAGATTTATCCACGACAGCGAATCACGGGCGAGGCGAGCGGATTCACCTCGTCACCCTGGGCGTACAACAATCGAGTCTTCGCAATGAGCGAAGAAGGCGATACGTATGTGATCCAGACGGGCACCGACTTCAAAGTGCTTGGAAAAAATTCGTTGAACGAGATGACGCTGGCAACCCCCGCTGTGGCCAGAGGTAGTTTGTTCGTCCGAACCGCTTCGAAGCTCTACCGGCTCACCAAGCAGAAGTAGCGAAACACCTCTACAGCAGCACGGTACGGTCCGACTGTTGCACCGTTCTCCCCAAGGCGAGCGATCGCAGCTGCGAATGCAGCTGCGATTGAGTCGCGTTGCAGAGGAGGGAGAATGCTGACGATTCTAGTCGTCCTTCTCGTGTTGCTGATGTTAGGCGCGGTGCCGGCGTGGCCGTACAGTCGAGGCTGGGGTTATTTCCCGAGCGGCGGCCTTGGTCTCGTGCTGCTGGTCGTCGTGGTCTTGTTGCTAACGGGGCGATTGTAACGCCTCGCTGGGTTGCGGGGTAACCGGTAACCCCGCGACCTACGCATCCCGCGAGTGCCGATCGAGAGCACCTTCGTGATCGAACACGTACTCGGCGAGCACCTTTTCACCTGGTGATCCGGCCGGAGTTGCGCGAAGGGTCAATCGAATCGGCACGTTCGGCGCATTTCGGACGAGAGACGCCGGGAGAGCGAATACAAGCTCGCTGGCGCCTTTGCGCACAGGCAGGTCGCTCGCGCGTCCCCATTCCTCGCCGCTTCCGAGCCGCCATTCTGCGTCGACCGACGCGATGTTCGCGAAATCGCCTCGCAATCGGGTGACCAGTACTTCGTCATCGGCCCATACGGCGCAGTGCACAGTTTCGCCGGGATCGAGCACGTAGGACCTGACGCGAACGCCGTCGCGAGCCAGCTGATTCAGCACCGCATCGGTGATTAACGCGTGAACACTGCCGGATCGGGCGAGATCGCCGATAGCAGTTCGAAGCTGCTCGGCCTCGGCCAGGAGCCGCGCGCAGCTGTCGCAGGTGAAGACATGTGCCTCAATCCGTTCGACATCCGCCGGCGCACTGTCTGATGTCCAATAGTCGGCGAGCTCGAGGAAAGACGGGCAGGACGTTTGCGTCGTTGTCATGACGCTCTCCGTGCTTCGATGCAGTCGCGCATCGAGGCCAGCGCGCGATGGCGGCTCACGCGAACCGCGCCGGGCGTCGTCCCGAGCGCATCGGCGATCTCGTGCGTCGATTTCTCTGCATAAAACGTGAGCAGCAGGATCGTTCTCTCTCGTTCGCGAATGGCGGCAAGGCAGGGGGCGATGCGGTCGCTGTCGAGCGTCACGTCGCTCCCGCCGTCGACCATTTCCTCTCGAGCATCGAAGCGCGCGTGCAGCGCGGCGCGCCGGCGCTCGCCGCGCCGTTGTCCGGTGGCCATCATCCGGCTCGTGCCGAGCACGAACGACCCGATCTGATCGGGATCGCGCACTTCGCCTGCGCGCAGCCGCGTGATGACGACGAGCATGACCTGTTGCGCCAGATCATCGGCGGCTCCTCGATCGGACAGGTGCTTCAGGCCATAGAGGCGAATACGCGGCGCGAACCGCCGATACAACTCGGTCTCAGCCGCCGGCGCCTCGCCCGCTTCCGAGGCCGCGATTTCGCGGGCGAGTACACCGTCGGCACGTGTCGCAAGCGGAATTGACGGGCGCGTCACGCGACTAACGTACCGCCTGCTCGCGAAAGGCGTCAATCGCTGGCGCCTTTCCCGTCGCAGTACGACGAGCTCGTCGCTGTGCGTGGCGACTGATTTCATCGTCAGCGACTCGCTAACGGTGCCGATCCGAGCAACTGTTCCATGACATCCCCCGCCGCGCGCAGCGCCGCCGCGCCATCACCCTCGTACGCCGAGCCGTGCATCGCGGCCAGCACCCGTGGCTCGAGCTCGGCTAGCGTCTCGATTCGTTGACGGGTCTGATGCGTGAACGGCATGTAGTCCATCAGCACTGGGTGCGCCTGCATCCTGGCGATCGCCTCGCCATATCGGCCAACGACGTCGGCGCCTGTCACTGGCTCGCGTGACCCGAATTGATGGAACAGATCGGAACAGAACAGCACACGATCCTGCTCCTCGAACAACATCCCCGCGTCCCAACCGTGTGGAAGATGAGGCGTAGGCACCCACCGGAACCGGTGCCGCCCCGTGGTCAACGCGTCTCCCGGGGCAAGCGCGAGTGGTGGTCGAGTCGCATAATCCGTGATGTTCACCAGTGCGCCGACCTGGCCGCAGGCGGGTCGCGCGTCAGGCGCGCGGGCCAGCCAGTCGTTGAGCGCGCCGCATTCGTCCACCTCGAAGTGACTCCAGCTGATCCAGCGGAGTGAGGTCGGGTCGATCAGCCGGCCAACGGCCTCCCACATCGCTGGGAACATCTTCCGCATCCCGGTGTGGAACAAGAGCGGCTCATCGTCTTTGACGAGGAAATGGTTGAACTGCATGTCCAGTTCCGGGACATGAATGGAAATCCGATATACGTCGCGGGCGATCTCGTCGATTTGGGCCACAGGCACCTCCTCTTGTCTCTGGGAAGTGTCACGAGATCGGGAGGTGTTACAGGGGCGTCCCGGGCGTAGAGGCGAGTCTTTTAGACCCGCCTTGATTTGGACCGGCGCTTCGACGGCGGGTCTGAAGACCCGCCGCTACGACGCGGACTGCGCGCCGCACACGGCGCTAGGCGCGGGCGAAGACCATGCCGAAGCCCTGAGCGCGCGGGCTCACGCCCAGCAGGCGAACGCCATTCATCAGGCCGTGAGGCGTCGACGATACCACTGGCACTTTGATCCGGTTTTCGAGCGGCACGATCAGATCCAGAGTCCGCAACGCACCGCAGGACACGACGAGTGCGTCGGCCTTGCGCGAGTTGGCGTACGAATCGGCGCCGAGGTTGAAAAGAATCTCCTGCGTCGCGGCGCCTTCGGGAATGCGTTCGTAGCCAAGTCCCTTCGCAAAGGTGACCTCGAAACCGTGCTCCTCGAGAAACACCTTCAATCGGCCGGTCACGGTGTCCGTGTATGCCGTCGCCACGGCGACGCGTTTCGCATTCACGGTGCGTAGTCCATCGATGAGGCCGTTGCTTTGCGTCGTTGCCGGCAGGCCGGTCGCCTTGGTGACGCGCTGAGTCAGGTCCTCGTTGAACTTCGCGCCCTTGTAGAACGTCAGCGACGACCCAAAGACCGAAATGACTTTGGCCCCTCGCTTGGCGAGCGCTTCGGCGACCGGCACCACTCGTGGAATCGCTTCCTCGTAGCCCTCGAGCGTCATGCCACCAGGCAGTCCCACGCCGTCACCCAGGAACTCGACACCGCTTGGATAGAGCCGCTTCGCGTCGGGCGGAATCGGATAGTCCTTCGGCGGAAAGATGAGACCAAGTGCCGGCTCGCCCGCAAATCCAAAGGCTGGGGCAGCGAGCGCACCGTAGACTGCTGCGGTTCCGGTGATCTTGACGAAATCACGACGGGACGTGGACATGTAGCCTCCGAGCCTGAAAACGAAGTGTCCGGATGACTATATCAATTCGTGCCCGCGATCGTTGGTTTTGCCTTGATGGTCTTCACCATCTGGTCGAACGGCTCGATGACGCCGTGCACCGGCACGTCGCGGTCGATCTTGAGCTTCCGTTGAGCGAGATTCGTCAACACGTTCTCGCCCCATAGATGCTGATTCCAGCTGGCGTCATAGAGATCGGCCTGCACCAGGATGCGGTCTCGCGGCACGTAGGCAAACAAGTTGGTTCCCTCGCGCACGTTGTCCAGCAGGTGGTAGAGCTGGATTTCCATCGACTTGTCTTTCAGCGTCATCTGATCGTCGACGAACTCGAACTTCGCCGGCGTGGGTTTCATCTGCAACGCGTCGGGAACGATGGTGTGGGGACGCGCGAGGAGATCCTTGAAGAACGCCTCGTTTGCGCGGTGGGTCACGATGGTGAGCCCTTCCGCGACGGCGACGCGCAGTCCGCCTGAGTGATCGAAATGATGATGCGACACGATGGCCATGGTCAGCGGCTTGGTGCTGAGCGTCCTCGCCTTGTCGATCACGGCCTTTGAGCGAGCCTCGTTCAACGGCACTTCATAGAGCAGCAGGTGGTCGTCGAATTCGAAGACGATGCTGCGATGGTTGCCGGAGCCGGCGAGCCACCAGATGCCCTTGGCCACCGGTTCCACGGTGACGACGATGGGCGGAGGCGTGGGCGCCGGTGCCGACTTCACGCTGGCGGGTGCCGCCAGGTCGGCGACGTCGCCGGCCAGCGCGTTCTTCGCGACCTGCAGATCGAATTGCAGGTATTTATCCATCTTCGTTGTCAGTCGGCGCGGCAGCTTCACGCCATCGATCTCCTCGTAGTCGGAGAAGGTGGTGACGATCGCCACGTCGCCCATGTTGGCGTTGTCGCTCATCGTGATCACGCGTGACGGCACGTGTGTCGCCTGAGCCAGTGCGAGCGTCGCGGCGTCGCCCGCCGCTGTCGTGATGTCGACGAGCTGTTCATTGCCTTCGACCCGTGGATTGGCGAGCTTGGCGGCGGGATCGAGTGCGGCCCGCACGATGGTGATCGGGTGATGGAGCAGTTCGACGCGACGATCGCGTGCGGCCGCCTCTCCGGCACGCGTCAATGTGCCGTCCGCAGCCGCGTTGTACGCGACATCGCCATCGAGCCCCTGGTTGACGCGCTGCACTGTCGCGCCGGCAAACTGGAATTGCGCTTCGCGCAGTTGCTGAACGCGGGTGCGGTTGTTCGCGAGATCGATCGTGCGCGCATGTTCCGTGACTTTCCACACCGGCAGCTCGTCGTCCGGCATCCGGTTCTGACCCGCGTTGGGCGCGCTGCCGCTGCCGGTCACGACAAGCGTGCTGAGCGATCGGATCCGATCGGCGCCTCCCAGCGCGGCGGCGGCATCGTCGACGACTTGCCGCTCGGGTGGCACGGCGGCGCAGCCGGCTGCGACGAGAACGATGAAAACGAGCGGAAGTGTGCGAGACATATGAACTCCGTCAATCACGGCAGGTCGACGACCCGCCGCTCCATCCAGCCCGTTGTGCGGCCTCAAATGCCGATTTCGTACTCGTTGTCACGACCGCACAACGGGCTCGGCGCGCGAAGCGCGCCCAAAAGACGCTGCCGAACTAGTCGAGGGCTTCGCCGGGATATCAAGGGCGGAGCCGTGACTAGTTCGTGCCGGTGCGGCCCAGCCACCGATTCAATTCAGCCAGTGTGATCACGCGGTTGTCGGCCGGGTAGTGGACCGGAACGATTCGATCCACAGTGAGCTTCAGGCGCTGAATATTTTCGGCCAGGTTCAGCGTGTAAGGACTCGGCGGATTCGGCGGCGTCGCCGCAGCCGGCTGCGGATTGTAGGCGTCGGCCTCGAGCAGGACGCGCTCCTTCGGCAGGTACGCCACGATCATTCCGTCGTGGTGAAGGAAGTTCTTCATGTGATACAGCTCGAGGGTGTGCGTGCCGTCCGTCAGCACCTTCTTGTCACCCATTCCTTCGACGATCGGCTTCCTTCCTGATGCCTGCGCCTTGTCGGGATTCAGCGTATGCGGCAACGCGAGTACTTTTTCCAGATAGGCCTTGTTCGATTCGTGCGTCAGAATCGTCGACCCCTCGGCGACGAACGCGCGCAGGCCGCCGGCGTGATCGAAGTGGCTGTGCGTGTTAATCAGGTAGCGGATCGGCTTGTTCGGGATGAGGCGCTTTGCTTCGGCGATGACCGCCAGCGCGCGCGGCTCGTTCTGCCCCGACTCGACCAGCGCAATGTAATCCTTGAAGTCAACGGCGATGACGGTATACCCACCGGTGATGAGATAGACACCGTCACCAAGTTTTTCTGACTGGGCGGGCGGATTGGCCGGAGCTGCGGCAGCGGCCGGCGCACCGCCTCGGCCCTGCGGTGGCTGGGTGTTGACCGGCATGTTGACTTTCACGTCGGTGAGCCGCAGGTCGAAGATGGGATGCCCGCCCTGGCGCTGGACGATGTGCATCGGGAACTGGACACCACCGCCAACGTCTTTGTAGTCGCTGTAGATGGCCTCGAATGGCATGTCGCCGAGCACCGGGTGGTCGATCATTGTCTCGACGCGGGCGATCAGGTTCTTCTCGTCAACGAAGGCCTTGACCGACGCCTTGTTGTCGCCGACGAAAGAGATAACCGTCTGTTTCGCGCCCCCTGGTGCCTTATCGAGAGTGGCGTTTCGCGCCGCCGCCGCGCGAACGAACCCGTGCGGCATCATCCAGATCTCCAGTTGTTGCACCCAGGGCGCGTCCGCGCTCACCACGTTGGTCTGTGATTGCTCGCCGATGATGGGCTGCTGACCACCACCACGTGGTGGGTTCTCGCCCTGCAAGCGCACGCGATCGACGCGGGAGGTCTTACCTTCGAAATCGATGGCCCGCGTGTAGCTCTTCTCGATGAACTTCGGCCACGGTGCGCTGGCGTTGGGATTCTGCCCGAGCGCGAAGTCGAAACCGGTGGCCGAGTACTGCACTGTTTTCAACGTCTCGGCGCCCAGGGACTTCGACACGCTGCCGAGAGCGGTCTTTGCGTCCTGCGCCGACGCTATCGCCGCACATCCGCCGACGAGGAGGCTGACGATTAGACATTTCTTGAGCATGACTCCTCCAACTCAAATATCGCGTGCGCGATTGTATGCCAGTTGCCAGTAAGGACACCGGGTGTCATTTCCGGCCGCATCGGTTTCGGAAATGACACCCGGTGTCTTCACACCGCTGTCGCATCGTGTCGCTACACTGCGCCCCCGAGTGACGGAGGCGAGTCTGAAGACCACGAGCGGGTCTCAAGATCCGCCTCTACGGCACAAGGAGGTTGCGCGTGAGACGACTGGTGATGGTCCTCATACTTTTTGTGGGCACAGCGACGACGGGCGTGGCTCAAACGGTTGTGCAGCCGGTGCTGCGAACCGCCCCACTCTTCAATTATGAAGACGCCCCCGCAACGCCGGATGCTGATGACCCTGCCATCTGGATCAACCGGCGCAACCATCAGCAGTCGCTGATCATCGGCACGGCGAAGGACGCCGGCCTCCTGGCGTACGACTTGTCCGGCAACCTCGTGCAAGCGTTGTTTCCGCCGAACGCACCGCTGGTCGGACTCGCCGATCCGGCGACGCCGGCGGGCCTGAATTCCGACGCAACCCCCTGCGTCGACAGCGCGAGCGGGGAGACATTTGGCCGTTACAACAACGTCGACGTTGCCTACGACGTGCGCCTGGGGAATCGCCCCGGCGCGGCTCGAGTCGACGTCGCCATCGTGTCCGACCGCGGCTGCGATCGCGTGAGGTTCTTCAAAATTGATCCAAGCGACCCTGATGGTCCGCTCGTCGATATCACGGCGCGGAATGTGCCGCGTGTATTCCCGCGCCGCTACGAGCAGCCTTCGGTCCTTCAGCCATCAGGCGCGGTTGAAGGATGGATCGACAACCCGGTCGACGATCAGAACACGGTGTACGGGCTGACCGTCGTGCAGGGGCAAGCGCCCACGGTGTTCGTCACCGAGCGCGAACGCGGACTCATTCGCCAACTGGTCGTCGAGCCGGCACAAGGCGGCACGCTCTCGTACCATGTCGTGCGAACCTTTCTGTTCGACACCAGCTTCGACCTTCGCGACGAGCACAGTGTTGGCTACGCCTGGACCCCCTGCCGCGAAGCGGCACTCGAGGAGCCGCAATCCGAGGGTTTAGTTGTCGATAGCGTCAATGACACGCTGTTCGTGGCATTCGAGACTATCGGGCTGTACAAATTGCCACGCGTCTCTTCGCTGCCGGCGTTCGTGACGGTCGGCAAAGATCGGCTCATCGACCCGGTCAAGACGTTTGGCGTTGCGTACCACGCCATTCCTGATGACGATGAGTTCGAATGCGAGTACGCACCCGAAGATCCCCCTGAGCCTGGCGACGTCGTCGCGACTGGTTCGGATGCCAACGCCGGCCAATTTCTCGAAGCCGACCTCGAAGGGTTGAGCGTCATCACCAGCGTCCCGGGACAGACATTGATGCTGGCGTCGAGCCAGGGTGACTCGAGCTTCCACTTCTACTTGATCGGAGGGAACGCGCGGCATCTGGGATCGTTCCTCGTTGATGGCGTGGGCGACACCGACGGTGTGCATTACGTACCGGTGCCGCTGGGTAGGCAGTATCCGCTGGGACTTTTGGTCGTCCAGAATGGGGAAGCGCCCGAGCCGCCGACCACCGACCCCGTCAACGGTTTCGAATTCGATGGATCGACACAGTTTCTCTACATCGACTTCGTTGACGCGCTCAAGACACTGGGCGACTAAGGAGAAATCCGCTGGACGCGGCCGGCGATGAAGGCGCTAGAATCCTTGCCACAAAGCGAGGACCATCTATGAGCAAGCGCGCGCTTTCATTTTCTCTTGTTGCCGTTGCGGGTCTCGGGGTCGGGTCCTGGACAGTCTCGGGTCAGAGCACGAGCGCTCCGCCGCTCGTTATCACTGCCTACAACGGCGGGGCACCGATCCCGTACACGGTGCCCAAGACGCCGTGGGGCGATCCGGATCTTCAAGGCGTGTGGAGCAGCGATGACACCAGCGGGATTCCGCGCGAGCGTCCGAAGGATCTCGCCAACAACCTGTATCTGAGTGAGGAAGCGTTCGCCGCCCGCGTCAAACAGGTCGAGCAGGGCGTAAAGCGCGGCGAGAGCGACATCGGCTCGTTCCGTAACGACTTCGCGAGGAGGGCATTCCGGCAGACTTCGCTGATCGTCGATCCTCCGGACGGCAGCATGCCGGCATTCACCGCCGTAGCCGAGAAGCGGCGTGCGACCCGCGATCGTGGCACCTTTGGCGACGGCCCGTTCAACACCACCGAGGACTTCACGCTTTACGACCGCTGCATCACGCGTGGCATCGTCGGCTCGGTGTTGCGCGTCGTGTACGGCAACGGCAACCGGATTGTGCAGGCGCCGGGAATGGTGGCGTTCAGCTACGAGATGATTCACGACACGCGAATCATCTACACCGATGGCCGACCGCACGTGAGTCAAGGCATCCGGCAGTATCTCGGTGATTCACGCGGCCGCTGGGAAGGCGACGAGCTCGTCGTGGTGACGACGAACCTGACCGACAAGACCAGTATCGGCGGCAACGGCAACGGATTGCGGCACAGCGACAAGATGGTGATCACCGAGCGGTTCAAGCGCGTTGCCCCGGAGATCATCCAGTACCAATTCACCGTGGACGATCCCGTCACATATGCACGTCCGTTCACGATGTCGATGCCGCTCACTCCGCTCGATGGCGGGCTACTCCTGCCGTACGAGTGCCACGAGGGCAACCGCGGTCTGCCCAATGCCCTCAGCGCCGAACGCGCCGAGGATCGGGCGATCGAGGAAGATCGAAAGAACGGAATTGTCAGGGCGCGCCGGGCGATCCAGGTCCCCGTGCCTAACCGGCCTGCCGCCCCGGCGGAAGAGAACTAGGCGGTCAAGAATACTGTCAACTCCCAACTTCCAACTTCCAAATAGCCCGGTGCCTTTGGGAGTTGGGCTTTTTGGGAGTTGGGAGTTAACAGCTATTGCATTTCTCAAAAACCTGCCCCCGCTGGAAGCCCGACGACTGAAGACGGTAGACTGAAGGGAGTACGTCCGGCTGAAGCCGGACACTACGGATACCGTAGCCCGGAGATCTTCCTCATCACATGCTCATCGTCATGAAATTCGGTGGAACCTCTGTTGGTTCCGCTGAACGCATTGCGCAGGCGGCGGCGCTGGTGACAGCCGCGCGAGACAAGGGACATCACGTCGCAACCGTGACATCGGCGATGAGCGGCGTGACCAACAGCTTGATTGATGCGGCGCAGGCGGCGTCGAAGGGGAGCCCCGACACGACGCTGCGCCAGCGCCTGTTCGAGCGGCACAAGGCCGTCGCTGACGCCGTGATCCAGGACGCAACTGTCCGCGCGACGGCGCTCGAGCAAATCGATCGACGACTCGACCGATTCGAGAAGCTGTGTTACGGCCTCTCAATGGTCCACGAGCTGACGCCGCGACTGCTCGATGCCATCTCGGGAACCGGCGAGATGCTGGCCGCGCCGCTGGTCGCCGGCGCGATTGCCGCGCGGGGGTGCCCGTCGAGTGCGATCGACGCGACGGAAGTCGTTGTGACGACCGATCAGTTCGGGGGGGCCGAGCCGCTCATGGACGACACGCGGACCAAGATGCAGGCGCACGTGCGCCCGCTCATCGAGCGCGGCGAGAGTCCGGTCGTGACCGGCTTCATCGGCGCGACGGTTGATGGCGTGCTGACGACATTAGGGCGCGGCGGCTCGGACTACTCGGCGTCGATTGTCGGCGCGGCGCTCGATGCTGACGAGATCTGGATCTGGACCGATGTCGATGGCGTGCTGTCGGCGAATCCCTCGGAGGTGCCCGACGCACGAACGTTGCCCGAGATCTCCTACAGCGAGGCCTCCGAGCTGGCCTATTACGGCGCAAAGGTCCTTCACTACAAGACGATCCTGCCGGCATTCCGCAAGCGCATACCGGTCCGCATCCTGAACAGCTTCAATCCGGCGCACCCCGGCACGCGGGTCAGTGTCGAGGGCGACCCGTCGATTCCCGGCGTCAAGGCGGTGACCTCGATTCGCGGTGTCAGCCTCATCACGATCAGCGGCACCGGAATGCAGGGCATACCGGGAATCGTCGCGAAGGCGTTCGAGATCGTGGCCGAACAGCAGTCGAACGTGCTGATGATTTCGCAGGCGTCCTCCGAGAACAACATGTGCTTCGTCATCACGGCCGGTGACGCGCCGCGCGTGGTCAAAGCGCTGCGTGGGACGCTCGAGCTCGAGCTCACACGTGGACACGTCGAGGAGATCTCCGCCCAGCCAGTGGCGGTCGTGGCCGCAATCGGCGACCGCATGCGCGGCACTCCCGGGATCGCCGCGACCGTATTTGGCGCGCTCGGCAGCGAAGGAATCAACGTCATCGCAATCTCGCAAGGTTCGTCCGAGCGAAATATCTCCCTGGTCGTGGCGGAGCCCGATGCCGCCCCGGCGATTCGGGCCCTGCATCGCGCGTTTCGTCTCGACCGCGCAGCGGTGGCTGCCAAGTAACGCGGAATGCCCGTTCGTGATGTGCTAATCGTCGGTGCCGGCCCGTCCGGGCTGGCCACAGCGATCGCCGCCAAGCAGCACGGCCTCGATTACGTCATCGTCGAGAAAGGCGTGCTCGTCAACTCGATCTTCAACTTCCCACCGCTCATGGTGTTCTTCACGACACCCGAGTTGCTCGAGATCGGCGGACTCCCGCTGGTTACGCCCTACGACAAGCCGACGCGCCTCGAAGCATTGAGGTATTACCGGCGGGTCGTCGACACGTTCGGGCTGCAGATCTCGTTTCACGAAGAGGTTCAGCAGATCGATCGTGAAAACGACGGCACGTTCACCGTCACGACGAAGAGCCGGAGCGGAACGCGAGTGAGGCAGGCGCGAGCCGTCGTCCTCGCGATCGGGTACTACGATCTGCCGAACTGCCTGGGTGTCCCGGGTGAGGATCTGCCACACGTCTCTCACTATTACAGCGAAGCGCATCCGTACTACCGCCAGCGCGTCGTGATCGTCGGCGGAAAGAACTCAGCGGCCGAGGCGGCACTGGAGCTCTTCCGGGCAGGTGTGCACGTGACGCTCGTCCATCGGCGTGCCGCGCTGGGAGACTCGATCAAATACTGGGTCCGGCCCGACATCGACAACCGCATCAAGGAAGGTTCGATTGCAGCGCGTTTTGAATCGCGTGTAGTCGAGATTCGCCCAACAGAGATCGTGATTGAGCGGCAGGGAACGCTGGAGACGCTGCCCGCAGAGGCTGTGTTCCTGTTGACCGGATATCACCCCGACGTCGAGCTCATGCGCCGCGCTGGAATCGAATGTGATCCCGAAACGTTGGCGCCGACGTTGAATCCAGAGACGTTCGAGAGTAATGTGCCGAACTTGTTCCTCGCCGGCGGCGCGGTGGCCGGCAAGAACACCGGCAACATCTTCATCGAGAATGGGCGGTTTCACGGCGAACGGATCATCAAGATCCTGTCGGATCGGCGGCTTCAGGAGGCCTGAGACCTGCACCGGATCTCGAACGCGGTGCCCCTGGCTGGTGGCCGCCTGCACGATGCTGATGGCCTGCACTCCGTTGGCGCAGAACGGAAAAGACGACGTTCGTGAACGGCGGCTCGAGATGGTCGAGCGCCAGATTCGGCAGCGCGGGGTCACCGACGAACGGGTCCTCGACGTCATGCGATCCGTGCCGCGCGAGCGGTTTGTGCCCGCGGACGCCGCGCCCCGCGCTTACGACGACACGCCGCTGGCGATTGGTTTCGGTCAGACCATTTCTCAACCGTACATCGTCGCTTACATGACCGAAGCGCTCGGTGTCGAGTCGATGCATCGAGTTCTCGAGATTGGCACTGGCTCGGGCTACCAGGCCGCCGTCCTCGGGTTGCTGGCGCGCGACGTCTACACGGTCGAGATCGTTCCCGGGCTTGCCCGAGGCGCGTCCACCGTGCTGCGCGAGCTGGGCTACTCAAACGTCCAAGTTCGCGAGGGAGACGGCTATGCCGGATGGGCGGAGCATGCCCCCTTCGATCGCATCATTGTCACGGCGGCGCCGGACGAGATTCCGCGGCCCCTGATCGACCAATTAGCGCCCGGCGGCCGGCTGGTGATTCCAGTTGGCTCGCAAGGCGAGACCCAGTGGATCACCATCGTGGAAAGGACCCCCGCTGGGGTCGTGGCGCGGCGAACGATCCCTGTGCAGTTCGTGCCGTTTACGAGAGGAAAGCCCGGTTAACCTTCCCCGACCCGGTCCGTAATACGGAGTATGAGACAAACAGCGATTTTGGCCCTCGCGCTCGCCGTTCTGAGCAGCCTGCCCGCCAAGGCCCAGGGCCAACCAGAAACCGTTGGGCCGGTTCTCCGCCAGACACGGCTCGCGCAGGAGCAGAGGGGGCAGTCGGCTCAGCCGACCGATGCTGACAGTAACCGGGGCCCCGATGCCCCCGCCGAAGCGGTCCGAAATCAGCTTCAGCAGATGTTGTGGCAGTTGCCCCCGGCAGTCCGAGGGGTTCTTCAGTACGACCCGACGCTCATCGATCGTCCCGGCTACCTGGACCCATATCCATCACTCCAGGCGTTCCTCAAGCGGCACCCCGAAATCTCGCGGAACCCGACATACTTTTTCGGGAATGCGGACAACCGAAGAGGCCCCAACCCGCTTGAAGCCTTTGCTGCCATTCTGGCCGGAACGGGACTCTTCATCGCCTTCATGACGCTCCTCGTGCTCGTGGGCTCCGTGGCCAGCCAGGTGGTGGACTACCGCCGATGGGTACGACAGACGCGCATGCAGATAGACGTCCACTCGAAAATCCTCGATCGCATGCAGTCCAACGAGGATCTGCTGGCCTACGTGCAAACACCGGCCGGACGAAACTTTCTCGAGTTCGCGCCGGGCAGCACCAGGCCGGAGCCACGGTTTCCGGGGGCGCCATTCGGTCGAATCCTCTGGTCGGTGCAAGCAGGGGTCGTGCTGGCGGCATTTGGCATCGGATTGCGGTACGCACAAGGAACGGTTCCCGAAGAGATCATGCCGGCCTTTACTGTCCTGGCAATCATCGTGATGTCGCTCGGCATAGGCGCCGTGATCTCGGCCGTCGTTGCGTATTTCCTGTCATCGCGGTTAGGCTTGCTGCCAAGCCGCAGGCAAGAGACCAATGCGTGAAGCAACATTGACCGACGTGGAACGGATAGTCGCGTTTGGGGACGCCGAGCGAACGTTCCTCATGACGGAGGATGCGTTCCGCGCCTTCTACGAGCTGACGGCGAGACCGGTCTGGGCCTATCTCGCTCGCATCACCGGTGACCCGCG
>Ga0075430_100000261_pt1 | contig 37017 bp, 34 predicted proteins | sample RhiMetdeltSRZDD4_FD_75294 | JGI IMG/M metagenome (GOLD analysis project Ga0075430, IMG submission 75294) | Populus rhizosphere microbial communities from Tennessee, USA - Rhizosphere MetaG P. deltoides SRZDD4 | ecosystem: Host-associated > Plants > Roots > Rhizosphere > Soil | place: USA... | reverse complement strand
CGTCGGGGACCGAGAAATTGAAGCGGTCGAGCGAGTGCACGCCGAGCTCGCCGGGGCGACGATGGATCGGCTGCGTCAGCGGACGGATTTGCGTCATGGGAGCGGCGCCCTGGTTTCGATGTTCGGGGGGATCATACCGTCATGCGAACTGCGGGAAAAGCGACAAGGCATTCGTCCGGTCGATCGCCGTCCGCTGGTCGCCCGGCATCGCAACGCCCTCATAGGTCCGCACCGCCTCGGCGATGACGGCGGCGTTCGCGAACGGCCAGTCGCTGCCGAAGACGATCTGGTCCGGCCGCGCCACGCCCTTGAGGCATTCGAAGGTCTCGGCGGTCGGCGCCAGCGCATTGTCGTACCAGAACCGCCGCAACCGCTCATAGACCTGCGCCGGCGACACCTGCTCCAACCGCTTGTCGATCATCGGCGACACCGAGAGCCGCCACGCGAAATACGGCATCAGGCCGCCGGCATGCGCCAGCACGAAGCGGATGCGCGGGAACCGCTCGATCGCTCCGCTGAACGCGAGATTCACCGCCGCGCGCGTGGTGTCGAACACATATTCCATCATGAAGCCGGGCCACGGCAGCTCGAGCGTGCGGCTGGAGGGGTGCAACGACGGATGCACGAACACCACGGCGCCACGGTCGTTGAGCGCCTCCAGCACTGGATCGAACCAGGTGTCGCCGAGGAACTTCCCGCCATAACTCGCGAACAGGCAGACGCCCTGGTGCTTGAGCTGCGCGAGGCTGTGGTCGATCTCGGCCACCGCTTCGCCGACATCCCCCATCGGCACCACCGCGAGCGAGCCGAAGCGCTTCGGCCAGCGCGCGTTCAGTTGGGCCGAGTATTCGTTGCAACGCCGCGCCAGCGCACCGGCCTTCTTGGGATCGCCGAACTGCACGCCGGGTTGTGCCAGCGACATCAGCGAGACCTCGATGCCCGAACGGTCCATCAACTCCAGCGCCAGCTCGGGCGTCCAGTCCGGGTAGCGCCCGATCGCCGGCCCCGCCCCGGCCTCGTAGACGGCGTCCTGATAGAACTGCGGGATGAGATGGACGTGGATGTCGATCCGGCGCGGCGAAGGCATCGAAGCATGGCCCGTTCAATGAGGAGACGAAGCGCGCCAGCGTAGCGGCCGGCGTCGGAAGGGCAACAGGCCCACGAATCCATGCGCCAATGTGCCCTTGCGGCGGCCCCCGGCCCGCGCGAGTGTTGGTCAAAACAGGGAGGAGCGAGCATGCCGGGCAGGACCATTGCTGCAGCCGCGTTTCTTACTGTACTGGCCGCACCCGCTGCGGCGGAAATGTCTGCGGCGCAGACATCCACGGCACAAGGCTGGCCCAACCGGCCGCTCACCATGGTCGTGACCTACGCAGCCGGCGGCACCACCGACATCATCGCGCGCATCATCGGCACGCGGCTCTCCGAAGTCCTGAAACAGCAGATCGTCATCGAGAATGTCGGCGGCGCCGGCGGCATGACCGGTGCGGCGCGCGTCGCGAAAGCCCCGGCGGATGGCTACCAGTTCGTATTGGGCAATGTCGGCACCCACGCCCAGAACCAGACGCTCTACAAGAGCCCGTCCTACAACGCCGCAACCGATTTTGCGGCGGTCGGCCTGCTCGTCGATCTGCCGATGCTCATGGTTTCGCGCACGACGCTGCCGCCCAACGATCTCAAGGAGTTCATCGCCTACGCCAAGACGAACCAGGCGAAGATGCAGTACGGCTCCGCCGGAACCGGCGCGCCGACGCACCTCGCCTGCGCACTGCTCAACGTCGCGATGGGCGTCAACATCACCCATGTCCCCTATCGCGGCAGCGCGCTGGCGCTTCAGGACATGATCGGCGGCCGGATCGACTATCACTGCCTCAATGCCTCGGCGGCGATCCAACACATCGAGGCGAAGAATGCCAAGGCGATCACGATGACCACCAAGGAGCGGTCGGCGGCGTTTCCGGACATCCCGACCGCGCACGAACAGGGCCTGAAGGATTTCGTCGCCGAGAACTGGCTGGCGTTCTTCTTTCCGAAAGGCACGCCCGCCACGATCGTGCAACGGCTCAACGAGGCTGCCATTGCGGCCATGATGACGCCCGCCGTCATGGAGCAACTGAAGAAGAACGGCGCCGAGATCGTCGCGCCGGAGCGGCGCACGCCGGAATACCTGCAAAAATTCGTCGCGAGCGAGATCGAGAAATGGGCCGGGCCGATCAAGGCCGCCGGCCTGAGCGGCAATTAAACTTCGCTCGGATTGTGATCGCCATCACAGCGACCACACCAGCCATCGGTGATGCTGCCCTAGGAGATGGACCGCAACCGGTCTGTCCAAGCTGAAATATGTTGCGGACAGCATGGGGAGCACCATGACCGAACCGACGCAGCGCAAGGGCTACTTCAACGCGCTGGCGAGCGCCAACTTCAAGACCGGGGCGGACGGGCGCCAGTTGTTCTTCCCGTGGGGCGCGATGAGCACCGGCTATGTCATCCCGACGCCGGAGCGCCACCGGCAACTGCGCCGCCAGATCAAAATCTATGCGATCGTCTCGCTGGTATTGGTCATCGCCGCGAGCGTCACGATGCCGTTCTATATCAGTTTCGGAATCGCCATCCTCTTGGCCACGGCTTACTCCGCATGGACGCCCCGCCTCGTGCGCGGCCTGCAACTGTCGGCGGAACGGATGTCGACACGGGAGAGCATGGCGATCCAGGCGCGCACGCATCACAAGGCGACGCTGTGGCTGATGGAGATCGCCTCGCTGGCGTTCGTCGCGATTGGCGTTGCGATGCTGATCCTCGATCCCCGAAACTGGATGATGGCGCTCGCCTCGATCGCGTTCTTTGGCTTCTGCGCGGCGGTCTTCGTCCGCATGCTGGTGTTGCGTCGGGACAACGGCAGCACCCAGCGCAGCGTCCCGCGGTAAAGTCGGCGCACGACATCGCAGCAGCGGGACGCTATCTCGCTTTTCAGCCCAGCCGGCGCATCGTGGGCTGCGTCATGATGCGCCCGATCCAGCCGCCGATCGTCTTCACGAACGGATTGCCGCGCGCATTCAAGTCGTCGCCGGAAATCAGGTGAACCGCTGGCATTGGCACCGGCATGGGCACTGCGGGCGCGCGGCGAACCGGACGCTTGGCACTCTTGCGGATGGAATGCTTGGCCACCTTGCTCCGCACCGCCGGCTTGCTGTTCCGCCCGGCCTGCTTGGCGGCCTTGACGACCACCGGGCCTACGTTGGCGAGGAAGACCTTCTCATGCGCGCGCGACAGCATGTCGATGGCTTCCTTCAACGGCAGCCATTTCACAGCCTTGACGTCACGATCGAGCTCGCGCACCGGCCCGCCAATGGTGCGCATGTGCCAGAACTGCACGATCTTGATCTTGCTATCGACGGGATAGGACATCGAGCCGAGAAATTCGTGGACCGAAACCTCGTGTCCGGTCTCTTCCAGAACTTCCCGCTTGGCGCCGACGTGCGGCCGCTCGCCTGGATAGAGCTTACCCTTCGGCAGAACCCACGCCTTCTCGCGCCGCAACCGCACGATCGCGATGCGTGGTCTGGAACCTTCGCGTAAGACTATTCCGCCCGCAGCCAGAATCGGAGCGTGGGCCTCCACCGAATCAGCCATAGAAAAATCTATGCCGAACCGAGACACGCGGGGCAAGAACAAATCGCGCGTAGGTGTTTTGTGACAGTCAGCTGTTGATGGCCTTGTCACAAAAGCGACGTCAGCGGATCCGTTACGCGCGGCCGATCGCCTTGCCGATGACCGCCGCGGCACTGGCGGGCGCGCCATCGCCGGTCCAGACCGCGTAACGATCGGGCCGGACCAGGACGAGGCGCGCCTCGTAGGCATTGTCGCCGACGCGGTCTCGGATCACCTTCAACGGCACGCCCAGGTCCCGCGCCGCCTGCTCGAACGCGGTCACCGCGCCGTCGTCGGCATCAAACGCCAGCAGCGTGAAGTCCGGGCCCAATTCCTCGAACACGTTGCGACCTGACGATAGAACCTGCGGCGGCAGATGATGCCCGGCGCGCGCGTTGAAGGTGTGCGAGCCGTGCGCGCTGCTGACGCCGCCCGGCGGGCCAAACATGACTGGCGAGCCTTCATAGTGCGGCTCGTAGGTCATCTGTCGCGTTTGGGCCGCGCGTTCCGCCTCGCCCCAGGCGCGCTCGAATGCGGCACGATCACGCTCCGGACTGTGTTCGAGCAGTTCGCGATCCGCCGCGATGCGTCCCTCGATGAATTGCGTCGCGGTTTCCTTGAACACCGGCCGCCGTTCCTCGCTGTAGGACGCCAGCAGGGCGTCGTTGCCCCAACCCTTCAGCCTCGCGGCGAGCTTCCAGCCGAGATTGGTGACGTCGTCGAGCCCGCTGTTGAGGCCGTAGCCGCCATAGGGCGGATGGCTGTGCGCGGCGTCCCCGGCGATAAAGACGCGGCCGACCTGGTAGGTCTCGGCCACCGCGATGCGCAGATCCCAGAAGCCGACATAGTCGAATTCGCAGGCGAAGTTGAAGCCGGCGGCGCGCTGCATCAGGCCATGGAAATCGAAATTGTCGCGCGTCGTGTCCTTCGGCACCGGCGCATGGAAGAAGAACCCCTCGCCCACGTCGACCCGGCCGAAGAACATCCAGTAGCCCTTGAGATCGGGATGCAGCGCACGGAACGTCGTGCGCGGCGGAAACCGCTTGAAGCCTTCGTGCAGTTCGCGCGAGCGGATCACCGCCAACACCATGAGCTGGTCGAAGTCGGTGCCGCCGCGGGTGATGCCGATTTGCTCGCGCACGGTCGAATGAGCGCCGTCGCAGCCCACGACGTAATCGGCCTCCAGGGTTTCGCGCCCGTCGCCACCGTCCTTGACGATCGTCACGCGAGCGCAGTGCTCGTCCTGCTCGACGCTCTGCGCCATCCAGCCGAACGCGCTTTCGACCGTCGGCAGCTCCGCCATCCGCGCGCGCAGCACTTCCTCGGTCAGGTATTGCGGCAGCCGTTCCGAGTCCTGGAAGTAATAGCTGTTGACGATCGAACGCAGCGGCGGCGCATACCAGGTGTCGCTCATCAGATTGCGATATGCCGTGACGCCGCTGGCCGGATATTCCGGCGGCAGCAGCCGCACCGCGCGCACCTTGTCGGCGACGCCCCAGAAGTGAAGGTGCTCCATGGTGCGCTGGGTCAGGCCCTGCCCCTTCGGGATACGCTGCGGCGTCAGGCGCCGCTCGACCAGCGCACAGGAGATGCCGCGCTGACCGAGCTCGACCGCAAGCGCGACGCCGACCGGCCCGCCGCCGACGATGACGACCTGATGACGTTTCTTCTTCATTCCCGCCGCACTCTTACTTACACGAACTTACGCGATCCCGAACAGCTTCTGCGCGTTGCGGAAGCAGATCTTCTCCATGTCGGCATTCGACAGGCCAAGCGAGTCCAGCACCTTGATGGTGTCGCGGATGTAACCCGGCCCCTTCTCCTTGTCGAATGGACAGTCGGATGCGAACACCACGCGCTCGGGCGTGAAGAAATCGACGCCGCAGACCGTGGCCGCGCGCGCGCCTTCGACCGCGGTGTCGCCGTAGAAATCCTTGAAGTAGTCGTAGGGCCGTTTCTTCAAGCCGCGCAGCACCGCGCCGTAGTCCTCGTCCGAGGTGCGCACGCCGAGCTGGTCGAAGCTGTGGCCGACGCGGCCTTCGAGATACGGGATCACGCCGCCAAGGTGGTGCGCGATGATGTTGAGTCCGGGATTGCGGTCGATGATCCCGGAGAACACGAAGCGCGCGAGCGTCACGCCGGTCTCGTAAGGCCAGCCGAGCACGCTGCAGATCTCGTATTTCGACACTTTCTCGGTCGGATAATCCGGCATCTCGCGGGTGCGCGCGGGATGCAGCAGGATCGGCCGGCCGGATTTGGCGATGATCTCGTAGATCGGCCAGAACTTCTGCTCGTCGAGCGGCTCGCCATTGGCGTTGGTGCCGATCTGGATCGCGTTGGCGCCGTTCTTGAGCACGCGCTCGGCTTCCTTCGCCGCCGCGTCCGGTGCATTCATCGGCAGCATCGCCGACCAGCCGACGAAATGCTTCGGATGCTTGGCGGCGACTTCCTGCAGGCCGTCATTGGCGATCTTCGCCATCTCGGGCGACTTGTCGGCGGCGAACAGCCGCTCGATCGGCGGCAGGCCGTGCGAGAGCACTTGCGAGTAATCGGGGAACTGCTCGACGACCTTCAGCCGCAGGTCGATGTCGGAGAGCGCGGGAATTCCCTGCACGCGCTTGCCGATGTCTTTCTGGCCGGCCGGCGACTGCAGCAGCGCCTCGTAATAGCGCTTCGGGAAGAAGTGGTTGAAGGCGTCGATGTAGCGCACTGAGTTTCACTCCCCGTTTGTTTCTCTAACCGACTCGATTTTTCAATCCGTCATCCTGAGGTGCTCGGCCGAAGGCCGAGCCTCGAAGGACGACGGCCACATCCGGGCCGTGCATCCTTCGAGGCTCGCTTCGCTCGCACCTCAGGATGACGGAGCTAAGAGTCAATTCGCGGTCCGTGCGAGGCCGAGCTTCTCGAAGATCGGATCGTCGGTCACCTTGAACACCACCGTGTCCTGCGGCGCCTCGATTGTGTGCGCGTGCCAGCACGGCATGGCGATGACGTCGCCGACGCCGGCCGTCTCGTCGAAACCGTCGGCGATGAAGCGCGCCTTGCCAGCCACCACCGCGTAGATCGTATTGGCCGTCGTCTTCGCCGTCTCGACCTTGCCGCCCTTCGGCTGCCGGATCAGGTTGAGCGCGATCGTCGGCATGACACCTTTGGCGATCTCGATGGTCTTGGCGTCGGTGCCGGGCCCGAGCGCTTCGCGCGCGGGAATACGCATCGGCGTCGGGCCGGTGCTGGTGATGTCCTCGAGTCCGCCATCGGGATGCGGCTCGAAGAACATCGCTTCCGTGAGCTGGATGAACGGAATGTCGAGAAAGTCGATCCAGTAGCCGGTCTCCGACGTCTCGTTGGCGTGGCCGTGCCAGCAGAACGCCGGCGTCAGCAGTACCTCACCCGGCAGCATGTCGATGCGGGTGCCGTTGACGATGGTGTAGACGCCTTCCTTGCCGTGCAACACCAGTCTTAGCGCTGCCGCGGAATGACGGTGCGTGCGTGCGCGGTCGCCGGGCATCACGCATTGATAGGCGGCAACGAGATGCCGCGTGGTGGCGTAGGTATTGCCCTCGATCGGATTGACCATGATCAGGTTGCGGCGTTCGGTCTGGTCCGCCGGCACCATGTTGTGCGACGCGTCGAGCGCCTTCTTCGCATCGGCGAACCGCCAAACCGCCGGCTTGAACTTCGGCTGCGGCGACGGCCACATCGACGGCTCCGGCCGCGCCCAGCCGGGCGACAGGCTCAATTCCCTGAGATGGTTGTAATAAGGGGAGTCGTCCTGTTTCATCGTCAAAAGCATGACCGCTCTCCTTATTCTAGACCGTTCAACTATAGATCTCGGTCAGGCGGCGACCTCGGTCTGCTCCCTCTCCCCGTTGGGGAGAGGGGTGGGGTGAGGGGGTCTAAGTCCCTCGATAGGTTCGAACCCCCTCACCCTAACCCTCTCCCCCTTGGGGAGAGGGAACATACCGAGTCTGCCGCACGTTCGCTGAGTCCATCGATCTCTCAAACAAAACTCACGACGCCTTCTCGACCGCTTGCATCTGACTTAACTCTCCGGCCCCGCGCACGCAATCGGCGAGCGCCGATGCATCGGCGGGTTCCGTGTCGGCGCGCCAGGCGACATGGCCGTCCGGCCGTACCAAAACCAGCGCGCGTTCGTAGAGCGAGCGCACCTCGGCCGACGCGAGCGTCTCGACACGCAGCGGCACGCCGGCCGCCGTGAACGCGCGCACGATGCCGTCGCCTGACGGCGCGTCGGGCCCGAGCCGCAGCAACACGAAACCCTTGCCGAAGAGATCGAGCGTCGAGCGCCCCTCGCCGATCCAGGCATGCGGCGCACGTGCTCCCGGCCGCGCCATCTGTGTATAGGTCTGGCCTTCGAGCGGCGGCGTGGGCGTGCCGTCCGGCCACACGATCGGCGATGTGTCGTAACGGTAGCCGAGGTGGTAGCCGTTCATGAACCACTCGTGCCGCATCAGCTCGGTGTACCACTCACCATACGCCTTGCGCGAGGCATCGCCGGCCGGTCCCGGCTGGAACATCTCCGGCGTCGGCTTGTGCGTGGTGCGCGGCGCCAGCATGCGCTCGAGATTGTCGGTCGACGCCTTGATGTTGCGCACCGCCACCGGCTTGCGCTCAGTCTCGTAGCTGGCAAGCAGGTTCGGACCGCCCCACCCTTTCAGCACCGCGTCGAGCTTCCAGCCGAGATCGACCGCGTCCTGCATGCCCGTGTTCATGCCGAGCGCGCCGGTCGGCGACGTGAGATGGATCGCATCGCCGGCCATGTACACGCGCCCGCGACCGTAACTGTCCGCGACCAGCTCGCGCCGCACCCAGCGCAGCATCGAGAGCACTTCGTAATCGAACGGCTTGCCCATCGCGCGCGTGAGCGCGGCGTGGATGTCGGCGTCGGAATGCGTCACCTTCTCGGGCGAGCCGACGAGCGACATGCGGAAGCGGTCGCCGCCATTGATCGCCACGATCGTGAGCCAGGTGCCTTCCGGCCCGATGAAGATGAAGCGGTAGCCCTTGCCCTTGTCGTGCAGCGTGTCGAGGTCGGGACAGCGGAAGATCACGTTGGTGGTGTAGGTGAGCGCCGGATGACCGCTCATCGGGATGCCGAGCGTCTCGCGCACGAACGACGCGCCGCCGTCGGTGCCGATCATGTAGTCGGCGGTGATCTCGCGGATTTCGCCGGTCAGCGTGTCCCGCACGGTGGCGGCGACATGCGTCCCCTTATCTTCGAAGCCGACCAGCTCAGTGTTATGCTTGAGCGTGACGCTCGGGAATTCGGTCGCCCATTTCTTGATGATTGGGTCGAACATGTCCTGCGGCACGCGCTCGCGCTTCTGCGGACTCTCCTTCGGCAGCGGCTCAAAACCGCGGCCGGGAAATTTCTCGCGGCCGAACTCGTAGCCGGTGAACGACTCGAGCCAGACATAGTCCTGCGGATAGTCGGGCGGGTACGGCGCGTCGCGCACGCGGTCGGCGATGCCCCAGCGGCGGCAGAACTCCATGGTGCGCACGCCGATGAGATCCATCTTCGGATGGTCAACGCGGCCTTCGGTCTTTTCGATCAGCGTGCAGGCGACGCCACGCCAGCCGAGATCGCCGGCGAGCGCGAGTCCGACCGGACCGGCGCCGACGATGAGGACGGGAGTGTGGGTGGCGGTTGGCATGGCGCGAAGCTGGTCCCGTCAGATAGTCACGTTTGTAACGGCATCTATAACGCCGTGCCAGTAGACGGTCGAGGCACTGCACTCTCCGTCATTCCGGGGCGCCGCGAAGCGGCGAGCCTGGAATCCATAACCACGGCTGCGGAGTATGGATTCCGGACCCGCGAGCGGAGTTTATCATCGGGCCGCGCTTTGCGCGGACCCGTTGGCTCGCGTCCCGGAATGACGACCGAGTAATTTGCACAAGCGTGTTCCTTCTCGCGAGTCATACGACCTCCGAGGTTTGCCATTATCCCTCTCGCAAAAGAGGGAGCGGAGCGCCGACAAGCGCTCGGGGTGGACCGCCACCCCTTCGCGAGCCAGTAACGTAGGCTCGCAGGGCGTGTTCGCTCGCCCTCGCATCCCGCGCAAACCGCTTACGCAGTCCGCGCGCCGGGGATGCCCGCCTCTCGGCGCTCCACTGCGGCGATTTATTGGCAACCGGTCCCGCGCGGCGTGCCTCCTAAGCGCGTGCGTTTCAGGTGTCACCTTCTGCGGTCTACTCGCGTCCGCTCGTAGTGGCGGATGCGGATTTCCGGAGCCTCCCGGGGGCCTAGCTACGAACCAGCCCGCAGGACGCCGATCCCGTTCCGACTCTGGCTCGTCTCCGGAGACGCCCTCGGCAAACGGAAAGCAAGGAATATAATCCTAATTCGGAAATTGTCAAATTTTGGGGCGTCGCATGTGCACATCTTGTTGACGCGATCCCGCAAGGAGCGCGTTCAGTTCAGCAGGAGCTGGTGTGTGTGTGTGTGTGTCTTTGCAACGCACCTTCGCGTTGCTGGCGCGACTCATGCCGCCACGCACTAAGCGTCCTCGAACGACTGGAACGTGATATAAAAACGCACTCTCTCACGATTCGAATGATGAGCTATGGAGCGCGAATTCAGCAAGCCGCTGACAGAACTGCCGAAATTTCTTTCGACCATTTCCATGGTGGTCGACGATACGGCATTCATCCTCCAGAAACTAATACAGGCAGAACGAAAATCGCCAGCGATCTACGCTCCTACCAAAGATTTGTTTTGTCGCGTTCTGGACGGAGGCTTTGGCTTCGACGACGCAATTCATCAAGCACACGCACTGTTTGAAGAAACAGAACGCAAGTGCGCCGTAGAAGTGCTTGAAGCGTCTGAACGTTTTCTTCGCGGTGAGCAGAATGCTCCCATCACCGCCTTCCCAGTCATGACCTATCAAATTACAAACGGGATGGAATTGAGCGTCTCTCCGGTACTGCTTCGGCACCTAAATCCAAAACGTCTTATGGTGCTGCATTTTTGGCGAACGCCACTATCCTCGTGGCAATTGAGTGCGGCGGGAACCGTTCTTCAATCGGCAATTCGCAAGCACCAACCTGAATATCAATTTTGCGAAATCGACTTTATTTCCGTTCCATTTCCTGAGTTCGCATCACGTCGACGATTTGAACGGCACACTTGGGCAAAGCTCAAGCCCCACGACGAAGCTGCAATGGTTCGTTTCTGGAATCGACTACTCGAAGCGTGGACTGATTATCAACGCAGAGGTCCACGAGAAATTAAGAGAAAGCGAACCGCTGGCCTTTTTGACTGATATCAGCAGCCTTGGGCCTAGCCGAGATATCCAGCTCCCCGATTCGCGGCTGCCTTGTTGACTTGCCTCAGTTGCTGCTGGCTCGACGAAACCATGTCAGGCGCAGACCATGAACGAACATATCCTACCGAGACACATTCATTGGCGCCAGCATTACCGTAAGCAAAGGTATGCACGTCACTTATCGCAATCCGAACTCAACAACCGCATAAGAGACCTCGTACTGAATCTACTACTGCTCACTCCAGACGCGAAAGTTGGACTGCTGCCCGTCAATGATGCGACAGAAATTTGGATGGAGAAATTTACGCACGCCGCAGAAGAAATGTTCCTTCGTCACGGCCCTTATCCACGCGGTTTTACCAAAGAAATTTTTGCTTCGAACCCACTGCCAGCGTTTGCGTCTGAGCTCGCGCAGAAGGCTGCGAGAAAAATGTCATCTCTTGGCATCAAGAAAGGCGAGGTGTTGATCAAATTTGGCAAGCGCCAGCATATGGAAAATCTACTCAAGTACGGAAAACTCCGCATTCAACCCGCCACCTATTTCGGCGATAGCAGCCATATAGGGGCCGTTCGCGACGACGAAATCTCGATTGATTTGTCATCAGCTCTTTCACGTAACGACGTCTTGGCCTTGGTAATTAATCCTCAGGATGTTCCAGCCAAAATTCCTGCGTATCGGCTTGATGCGCAGATTGTTTCACCCACCGATTATTGGCTGTACTGCCTGACCAACTCCGTAGAAGCTCGCCTTTTCGTAGACTTCCAGGCCGACTCATGTGTAGTGATCAACGATCGCACAAAGTTCGGCGAGATGTTGCGAGTAGCAGCCGAAAGACATTTAGTTGATACGACATACTGTGAGGGCCACGCTACCTACATTGACCCAATACTGGCTCAAACCGCCAAGCTCTTTGTCCCCCTCGTCAAACATTTTCGCTATTCATATCAAGACGAATATCGATTTGGCTGGATGCCCAGGGCAGCTACTAAAAAATTAGAGCACGTTGACATTGAATTGGGCTGTCTAGCTGAAATAGCCGATCTTATCGTCTTGTAGGCACCACTCGCATTGAGCGCCGCCAAATTCGCGCTACGCTGGTGCTTCGCCATCGCCCTACCCCGCGAGGCTACCCATGCAATCCTACTACGCGGAAATCATCGGCGTCGCGGCGGCGGCCGCGAGCCTCTACGCGGCGCACGCCAAGACCATCATTCCGCTGCGCGTCGCAGCGGTGATCGCCAATGCGCTGGCCATGGCCTACAGCCTGTCGCACGGCACCTACCCCACGTTGGTGCTCAATGCGCTGCTGCTGCCGCTCAACGCCTGGCGGCTGTACCAGATGATCAGCCTGATCCGCGGCATCGACGCCGCGATCGCCAGCGACCTCAGCGCCGACTGGCTGCTGAAATACATGCGACCGAAGCATTACAAGGCCGGCGACATCATGATCGAGCGCGGCGACTACGCGACCGAGGCGTTTTACGTTGTCGCCGGCGAGGTCGAGATCGTCGAGATCAACCAGACGCGCGGCGCGGGAACGTTCCTCGGCGAGATCGGCCTGTTCACGCCCAACGGCCGCCGCACCATGACGGTGCGCTGCAAGACCGACGTCGAGGCAGCGACCATCGCCTACGACCAGATCAAGGAATTGTATTTCCAGAATCCGCAATTCGGATTCCGCCTGTTGCATCTCATCGTCGGGCGATTGCAGAGCAATGCGGAGTTGGCGCTGGTGACGCCAGCGGCGAAACAGCCGTAGCCCGGATTGAGCGAAGCGAAATCCGGGACGGTGCGTCAAAACAATCCCAGGTTTCGCCGCGCTCAACCCGGGCTACGATCTGCGACGGGCGATATCCGCCGCTACCGCACCGTCTTGCGCAGCAGCACCGTATTGTCGAACACCAGATTGATGGTCCAGATCCAGCGGCTGCCGCGGAACGCCTCGGGAAACCGCCAGTAGCCCTGCATCCCCGTGATGCCGACGTCCTGGTCGAGATATTCGAACGCGCGCGGCCAATTCGAGTCGTCGAAGCCCGGCTCGGTCCAACCATCCGGGATCGGATAGTGCACGGCGAAGCAGAACTCGCGGCATGTCGGCAATTTGGCGAGCGGATGCACCCGCCCCAGGTGCGAGGTGTCGTGGATGTTGCCGTATTCGACGACGTCCTCGGGATGCGCGAGCGGCGCGATGTAGAACGACTGCGCTTTCCATGAGCTGTCGGTCACGGTGCCGTCCGAGAAGCGGGCGACAAAACCGGCGTCGCCGGAATGCCACTGATTGCTGCCGAACGCCTCCATCCCGAGGCCGAGCTTGTCTTCCCAGTCCTGCGCCAGCACGGCGATCGTATAAGGCCGCTTCACGCGGAACCGGACCACGTGCGAGTTGAACGGCGTGAACGGCGTGGCGTCGACGCCGATCAGCTTGCCGTTGATGTAGAGCTCGAAGTAGTTGTCGGCGACCATGAAGCCGGTGACGACCTCGCCATCCTTGTCGACCTCGACGATCGGCAGCTTGTCCAGGTCGACTTCCGCGAGGCTGCCGGGCGTGACCTTGTTGCACTCGTTGTAGAGATCGGGAAGTTTCGGCCCGGTCTGGTAGTTGTTGCGCACCGGCACCGTGAGTTTAGTGCCGTCCTGCGCGACGATCTCACCGACCGGATTCTTGCGGACGTTCATGCCCGGCTGGTTGACCCCGCAAGGCACCAGTTCCTCGATCGTGACCTTGCCGAGCCCCTGCGTGACGATGCGCTTGGGCGCGGGCTCTGCTTTCGGCATCGGCAGTTTCGACGGCGCCGCCTTGCTTGCGTTCTTGGGCTGTTGCGCCTGGCCCACGCCCGCCGTCAGTGCCACCGCCACGCACAGCATCGCAGAAGCATAGCGCGCGCAGGAAGCCAGCCGGACCGACCGCAACATCTCGTCCTCCCCAGGAACTGTTGTGAGCAAGTTTTTTGAGCGAGCATCAGTTCGTGGAGCATACATTATATGTCGACGTGCGGGGAACCGACATAACCATCATGACTGGCGCATCACGTTGCGCCTATGCATGCCGCGCCGATCGCAACGTCGGAAAACGTCGCGCAGTGTTGAGCCTGATCTGACTCAAATCTCACGACGAGTTAGCGCATCGAATTTACGCCGACGAAAGCCGGAGGCGGTCTGATCCGGCCGTCGCACTGCACCACCGTGCACGGGGTGCTCGCGGCGACCGTCGTATCCCGACGGATGCGACATGCTCACAATCCACTCCAACCGCCAGCATCAAAATCCAGCGCCAGAACGGAGAACGACATGACCACGAATCCGAATTCTTTCAGCGCACGATCGACGTGGCCCTTCTGGGCCGCAGCCGTCATCGGACTGCTCGGCCTTGGCTGGTATTTTTCGGTGGGCCACAACGGCCCGCAATCGGCGTCGACGACGGCCACGGAAACCAGCGAGACCGTCGGCCTCAGACCTCCGGAGATGACGCCGGCGGAACTCAGGATGGAGCTCTACTCATCGGTCAGCGCGGTCAGGGTCGCGCTGCAATCCATGACCAATCCCGCGACCACGCGCACGTATCTGCCGCAGTTGCAGGACGCCGCGAACCGGCTCGATCGCGTCAACGACCGCTTGGAGCAGCTTTCGCCCGGCGCGCGGCGGGGCATGGCCGCCTCGCTGGCGCCGACCATGCGGCCGCTCAACCAGATGCTGGACCGGGTGCTGGCCATGCCGGACATCGGCGAGGTCGCGAAGCCGACCATCGACTCGGTGCGCTCGACGCTCGACGCCCTGTCACGGGCGTGACGGACGAGCCTCGCTAGACCGTTGTCCGGCTGTACGGCTCTACCCTCCGCTCATTCCCGCGTAAGCGGGAATCCAGAGTCTTCCTTTGTAGCGTGGGTCCCCGCCTTCGCGGGGACGAGCGGCGAGAGAGTGAATAGTCGGAATACCCTAGTTGCCCGATCGCTCGGTCATGCAGACCGGCTGGTCGCAATAGCGCTTCACCTTGGCGGTCTTGCCTTTGCAAGGCCGCCAACGGTTGCAATACATCTTCTTGCCCTGGGGGCAGTTCTGGACCGCACCGCCGCAGGTGACCGAAATCTTCTCACCGGCGCTTTCGGCCACGGCATTGTGCGCCGACAGGCTCAATGCAGCGATCCCCGCCGCCGTCGCCAGCATGATGGCGAGCTTCCACATTATTGATTCTCCCTTTGGGCGTTTCCCGGGCCCCATCAAATTACCGGCACACTAGCGCGGGCGGGGATTCGGAACAATCGACCGCCGTGTGATCGCCGTCACAGCCGCTCGCGGGGGCGGCACCTAGGGTTGCGCATCCCAGCCACGAGCCGATGCGGCCGTGGCGCCAGCGCAACCCGAGGGCCCCGTCATGAATCTTCGTTTCGCCGGAATGATCACCGGATGCATGCTCGTCGGCGCCAGCGCCGCCGCCTATAGCCGCATCGACGCCCGTCCGGCCCCATCGGGCGCCACGCTCGCCAGTGCGCCCACCGAATCGCCGACGCAGGCCGCAACCGGCGCCCCGACCTCGGCAGCATGGCCGCCGGTCACGCCGATCGCCTTCTACGGTGAAATGTTCGAGCAACTGCCGGCCGCGACGGCTCCGGTCACCCCGGCGCAGGCCGAGACGCCCGCCGCCGCCGATACGCCACCCGCCGCCGCGCCGCGCCCCACCGCTACGCCGCGCATCATACCGCTTCCCCGCGCGCCGCAGACGCTGCCGGCTCTCAACGCGAGCGGCGGCGCCGGCATTCCGCAGACCCCACCGGCGCGCGTCACCAACGCCGCAACCGGCGGCCAGCAGACTCCGCCCCCGGTGCGCGGCACGCAAACGCCGCCGGTGCGGATCGCGAGCGTGACGACGACGGGCGGGGCTCAAACGCCGCCGGCGGGCAATACCAGTGTCGCCGCCACGGGCGGTGCGCAGACGCCGCCGGCCGCCGATCCCAATGCCGGAAACGGCGGCCAGCCGACGCCGCAACGCACCGGCGTTACGCCGCCGCGCGAGAACGCCGGCATGGTCGAGATCGTGATCCGCGACCGCTATGGCCGCCCGATCCGGGTCGAGCGCGTCGAGCGTCGCCGCGTGGCGGCTGCGCGCTTCCACCAGCCGCCGCCGTCGGCCCGGATCTTTCACTCGTATCCGCAGGGTCCGCACGGCGGCTACGGGCTCTATCGTTGAGGATTTTGTGTACACAAGGTGCGATCGAACCACCGCTGCCATGAGATTGGCGGATTGCACTGCCCTGATTCCGTCGGACGCGGTCGACCCGCGTCTGACGGCTGCAATGCGGGGGCACTGCAATGAACGCGCACATCCTGTTCCGTAACAACGATATTCTGGTGACACCGGCGATGGCGCGTTTCGGCCCGGTCTCCTATCAGATGTCAGCAATCAGCAGCATCGCCGTCTATCACCGGCCGAAACTCAATCCGATCGCGGTCACGCTGGTGGCGGCGGCCTTCGGCCTCGCGGCGTTCGCCTATTTCGGGCGCGAGCAGCAGCCCGACTACAGCCTGTGGAGCGCGATCGCGGCGCCGATCGCGCTGATCCTCGGTATCGCATGGCAGCGGATGCGCCCGGTCCTCGAATACCGGCTGGTGATGAAATCCGCCGGCAGCGAAACCGAAACCGTGACGACCTTCGACCGCGAGCAGGTGTTCGAACTGCGCGAAGCGATCGAAACCGCCTTCCACATGCAGCAGAGCGAGCTTGAGATGCAGCAGTATCGGTCGGTTGACGAGAACGGCGTCGACCGCACTGAGCCACGGATGGGCGACGAGCGGTCCGACGACGGCCTCATCACCCGCGACTGGGTCGTCGGCAACGTCGACCTCGCGCCGCGCTGAAGCACTCTCGCGCCGCGCTGAAACACTAAAACGCGAAACGGCAATCCCCGCCTTCCGCCCCTCCCCGCCGCTTGCTACCATCGCTGCGCAAGGGCGCGCCAAGCGCCCAAGGACAAGCGATCACGGGAAACGCTTCGTTCGCGTACAGGGAGGAGACACCATGACACGTGTGTTCACGGCACTCGCGGCATTGCTGCTTGTCGGCTTCATCGCCATCAACGCCGCACCGACCGCCAACAGCCAGACCGGCGACGGATGGATTCAGCTGTTCGACGGCAAGACCATGGACGGCTGGACGCCCTCCAATGACAACGTCAACTGGCGGGTCGAGGACGGCGCGCTCGTCGCCGACAAGTCCAAAGGCAAAGGCGGCAATCATCTCGTCAGCAAGAACAAATACAAAGACCACATGATCTACGCCGAGTTCTGGACCAGCGACGACGCCAACTCCGGCATCTTCGTGCGTTGCAATCCGAAAGAGATCGGCGCCAAGGTCTGCTACGAGGTCAACATCTTCGACACCCGGCCCGACCCGACCTACGGCACTGGCTCGATCGTCTACTTCGCCGAAGTGAACCCGATGCCGAAAGCCGGCGGCAAATGGAATACTTTCGAGATCACCGCCAAGGGCCGCAACATCACCGTGGCGATGAACGGCAAGCAGACCGTGAACCTGCAGAGCGGGATGTTTGAGGAGGGGCACTTCACGCTGCAATACGGTGGCGGCGTGGTGAAATTCCGCAAGGTCGCGGTGAAGCCGCTCTAACCTGGCGACCGCCAGATAAAGCGAATCTTCTGAAAGCTTGATGATCGGAAATGCGGCGGGCCGGCGGCCCGCCGCATTTTCGTTGGCCAAATACGCACCGATTAGTTGCCGCTGTAATCGCCCAAAACGCTGGGTGATCGCAGAGGACCCTGCATTGCCGCCATGCCAATTTGCGTGGCTTTCCAAGAACCCAAAATTAACGCCGTGCGTTTTCCATGCGCTCGTCCCTCAAGCACGGAGACCGACATGGAACAGCGCAAAGAAGCTGAACTGGAGGAAATCGACGTTGCCAGCATAAGTGTGCTGCTGGGAGTGGTGGCGGCCGCCTTCGTTGCGCTCGGCGTCATCATTTACTTCTTCGGCGAAGACCAGTCATCGACGATATCCGCCGCCAACAATCCGCCGACGCAGACCGAGCGGATGATCCGCAGTAAATCCGCACCGCCGACCAGCGTCGGCCAGGGACGCGGCGGGCAGAGCAACAGCCAGTAGCCCATTTTCATTTGCTGATGCAGCAAGCCCCGCACCACCGGTGCGGGGCTTTTGCTTGCGACGCCAGAAAACCCGGCCCGAGACGCGGCGATGGCCGGCGCGAGACTTTCAGCGCACCGGGCATTCGAGCGTGCAGCGCAGGCCGTCGGGTGCGAACTCGATGTCCGCCTTGCCGCCGGACTGGGCGGTCAGGCCCCGTTGAATGAGCGTGGTGCCGAAACCCTTACGTTCAGGGACCGCCGCGATCGAAGGTCCCCCGGTCTCCCGCCACGTCAGTTGGACGCGCCTGCCGCCGTTCTCGCCGAGTTCCCGCCAATCGACGAAAACCTCGCCGGTGTCGTTCGACAGCGCGCCGTACTTCGCGGCGTTGGTTGCCAGCTCGTGCAGCATCATCGAGATCATCACCGCGCTCTGCGGCGCGACCGAAAGATTCGGCCCCGACGCATGCAGACGCTGCCGATCTTTGCTGCGGAACGGCTCCAGCGCGCTGTCGACCAAGTCCGCCATGTCCGCGTTGCGCCACCGCTCCTCGCTGAGCAGTTCGTTCGCCCGCCCCATCGCGACCACGCGACCGTCGAACTTCTGCAGCGCATCGGGAATGTCCCTGGCGTGGCGGAAAGTCTGCGCCGCGATCGATTGCACGGTCTGCAGCGTGTTCTTGACCCGGTGATTGAGCTCGTCGACCAGGAGCGACTGCATCGCCTCCGCGCGCGCCAGGCGAGTTGCAAGACGGACTGCAAACGCAAGACCGATCAGCAGCAGCACGGTGCCAATCGCCGCCGTCAGCATGAGCTGACGCCATAGCGGCGCGGTCAGCGTCTCCTCCGCGATGCCGGCAGCAACCGTCCAGCCGGTGACATCCGAGCGCGTGAAGGCGGTCAGCAGCGGCAAGCCCTCGCGCGACACGGACGCGATCTTCGCCTCCGGCACTTTGGTGATCTGTGCATAGAACGCCGGCGACGCAGGCTGGCCGACGGCGCTCTCCGGATTAGGCAAACGCGCGATAACGACACCGGTTTGGTCGAAGAACGACAACGTCCAATCTTCGTTCGGACGCTGGCGCTCGATGATCCGCTGGAATTCGGCGAGCGAGGGATTGAACGAGAGGTCGTAGATGACCTCTGCGTCGCGGAACACCGGCACGGTGATGGTGATGAGAATTTCCTTGGAGACCGTTCCGGTAAACAATGGCGAATAGGCCGGACGCCGCGTCTTGAACACATCGCCCGTCCCGAGGCGCGTGGTGCGCGTTGGCGTGGCCGTGCCCGGCGTTGGCCGCGTGTCGAACACCAGGCGGCCCTCACGGTCGCCGATGACGATCGAGTGCTTCTCCGGGAATTGCGAAAGGAAGGATTCCGCGTTGCGGCGGAACTGCTCGAAGTCGTCGCGCTGCAGCGCCGCCGACAGCGCGAGCACCTGGAGGCCGGCGGTCATGGCGTTGACCTCGCTATCGAGGATCAGGCGCGTCGAGCGTACCAGTTGCAGCACGCGGGAGAATGTCTCTTCCCGCCTTTCAATATGGTGCTGGTAGACGATGACGCCCGCGAAAATAATCAGCGGCAGTAGCGTACCCGCGACCAGCACGCCAAGACGCACGGGCAGGCTGATTTTCGACGCCATGAAATCCTATCGCCGCGACCCCGCAGGCTCGGCTGTTACGCGACTATAGGGGGGAACAGGCCCAAACTACCAGGGCAATCGCAACAACATGTGTTGGGCTGGTTGCTAATTTTTGTACTTTTGCTCAAGCGCATCCCACACGCCGGCCGCCATGACCCATCATCCGGAGGTGCGAAGCAGGAGGCCGGGCGCTTATGGCGCGGACCTTGGGATGAGGGATCATGTATGGTGCGCGTGGTAACAGTCGCACTGGGGGAAATATGTCAGGACTGCCGATCACATTCGCCTGTGGGCTCTACGACCGCATGCTCGCGTTGCATACCGGCGAAGTGAAGCCAGACGGCATCGACCTCAATTTTCTGCGCATCGACCATCCGCGCGAGATATTCGACCGGATGGCGAACAATCTCGAATTCGACGCCGCCGAGATGTCGAGCTCGGATTATTTTCGTCACGCCGCGCGAGGCGACTGTCCGATGGTGGCGATCCCGGTGTTCCCCTCACGCGTCTTCCGGCACGGCTACATCGCCATCGACAAACGCGTGGTGCGCGAGCCCAAGGATCTGGCCGGCAAGCGCATCGGCGTGCCGCTCTACGCCATGACCGCGGCGATCGTCATCCGCGGACTGTTGCAGCACGACTACGGCGTCGACTTCTCGGGCGTGACCTGGGTCGAAAGCGGCATGAACGACACCAAGCCGCACGGCGCGCCGAGCAAGATCCCGCTGGTGCGGCCGGTGAAGCTCGAGCTCCATACCGACAAGATGTCGCTCAACGACCGGCTCGAGTCCGGTGACATCGCTGCCGTGATCGGCTCCGGCCTGCCAAAATCGGTCAAGACCAACCCGAACATCGCGCGTCTGTTCCCGGACTATCGCAAAAGCGAGATCGAGTATTACCGCAAGACCAAGATCTTTCCGATCATGCATCTCGTGGTGCTCAAGCGTGAGCTCTACGAGAAGCATCCGTTCGTCGCGACCAGCCTCTACAACGCATGCTGCGACGCCAAGGCGATCGCCTATCGCAGGATGCGCGAGCTCGGCACGCTGCGTTACATGCTGCCGTGGATGGCGGCGGAGATCGAAGAGATTTCAGAGGTTTTCGGTGGCGATCCCTGGCCCTACGGCATCGACGACAACCGGCCCTCGCTCGACGCGCTGGTGCAATACCTTGCCGACCAGGCTCTGATCGAGAAGCCGGTGCCGGTCGAGAGCCTGTTCGCGCCGGTGTTCGGGCAGGCGTCGAAGCCGTAAGTGATTACACGGCGGGTCTCGGCTTCCTTGCTCGCTACGCTGGATGATGCCGCAGGCCCCCCACCCACGCCCCCTCCCCGCCACGCTTCGCGCGGGAGGAGGGGCCAATCCGCGGCGCTGTCTGAATCTCAATTGACTATCGTGGCTGTGTCGCAATTCACCGCGTCGCCGAATGAAGCTTATTCAGAGCAACATGTCAGGGACGCAGAACGCTGCGACTCCCCTCCCCCCGCGACGCGGCGGGGAGGGGTCGGGGGTGGGGGGCGTCTCTACGAACTCAAAATAGCAAGCATACACTCGGCCGCAACGAGCAAGCACTCCGCGACATATTCGAGTGTCTCGTATACTTTCGTACTGCCAAGTGGGAGCGACAAAAAATGAAACTCGCAAGCTATATCGTGGACGGCGCCGAAGCCTATGGCGTCGTGACAGGCGACGGCGTCGTCACCATGAACAACCGTTTCGGCGGCCACGCCGCTTCGCTGCGCGAGGCGCTGGCCGGCAACCTGTTGCCGCAAATCAAGGAAGCGGCGGCCAACGCCAGCCCCGATCGCAAGCTTTCCGAGATCAAGTTTTTACCGGTCATCACCAATCCGGAGCGGATCGCCTGCGCCGGCATCAACTATCGCTCGCACGCGAGCGAGACCGGCCGCGAGATCCCGAAGCAGCCGTCTATGTTCCTGCGGCTCACCGACACGCTGGTCGGGCATGAAGGCGAGATGATCCGGCCGAAGATCTCGACCCATTTCGATTTCGAAGGCGAACTCGCGGTCGTGATCGGCAAGGGCGGCCGCTACATCCCGAAGGAACGCGCGCTCGAGCATGTCGCCGGCTATACCTGCTTCGTCGACGGCAGCGTGCGCGACTACCAGAAATTCTCGGTGACCTCGGGCAAGAATTTCCCCGGCACCGGACCGCTCGGCCCGTGGATGGTGACCACCGACGAGATTCCCGATCCTACCAAACTCACTTTGATGACCCGGTTGAACGGCCAGGAGATGCAGCGCTCCGGCACCGACCTGCTGATCTACTCGATCCCGCACATCATCGCGTTCTGCTCGGACTTTACCACGCTTGCGCCCGGCGACGTGATCGCGACCGGAACGCCCGAGGGCGTCGGGCACCGGCGCAATCCGCAATTGTTCATGAAGGCTGGCGACGTGCTGGAGGTGGAGATCACCGGGATCGGCACGCTGCGGACGCGGATCGTGGACGAGAACGCGTAGTCCACCCATGACATCAGACGTCTTGATCAAAGGCCGCGACGCAAGCTTCTTCGCCGAGCGGCTGGCCCCCGCCCTGCCCGCTCTGCGCTTTCATGCGGCGCACGATCCGGCCGAGGCGCTGGCGAAATGCGCCGACGCCGAGATCCTCGTGATCCGCACCGACGAGATCTTCGCGGAATTGATCGACCGTATGCCCAAGCTTCGCCTGATCCAAGCGCTGACCACCGGCACCGATCACATCCAGGCGCTGCCGAACCTCGGCAAGCAGGTGATGCTCGCCGCCGCGCGCGGCTTTCACGGTCCGCAGATGTCGGAGCTCGCCTTCATCTTCATGCTGCATTTCGTGCGCGACTTCCGCGACCTGTTCGCCACGCAGGCCGCGCACCGCTGGAACCGGGTCGAGCAGAGCATCATGGTCGACCGCACCGCCGTGATCGTCGGCGTCGGCTCGATCGCCGAGGACCTCGCACAGAAATGCAAGGTGTTCGGCATGCGGGTGATCGGCGTCAGCGACGGACGCGCCGAGGCGCCATACTTTGACGCCATCCTGCCGCGGGCGCGGCTCAGCGAAGCGGCAGCGCAGGCCGACTTCCTGATCGCGCTGGTGCCGCACACGCCGTCAACCAACAACCTGATCGGCGCCGCCGTGTTCGACGCGATGAAACCATCCGGCGTGCTGATCAACATCGCACGCGGCGGTGTGGTCGACGAAGATGCGCTGATTGCGGCGCTGCGCGCGAAGAAGATCGCCGGCGCCGGGCTCGACGTGTTCCGCGTCGAGCCGTTGCCGAAGGAGAGCCCGCTCTGGGACATGCCGAATGTATTCATCACCTCGCATGTCGGCGGCATGGCCGACACCTACGGCGACCAGGTGATGCCGCTGCTGATTGAGAATTTGCGGGCGTTCGTAAATGGACAACCCGACAAGATGCGGTTCATCGTACGGCGGCAAGCCTAATAAGCGACGAACGTAGCCCGCATGAGCGAAGCGACATGCGGGGCGATCAGGACCAGTCGATAGGTTGCCCCGGATATCGCTTCGCTCATCCGGGCTACAGACTGCAGACTTCGGTGAATGACGCTTACAGCTTCAAAACCGGCAGCGGATTGAACGGATGCTTCCGCAGATGCGCCAGCTCGAGCTGGACCAACCTTTTGTGGAAGCCCGCGTCCGGCCAGGTTTCGTAGAGCTTCCGGATCGTCCGCCGTGGAAGTCCAAAACGTAGCACGCCCCACGTCACGTCGATCCAATCAGCCCGCCGGAACGACTCGACGAGCCATGCCGGATTCTGCCCGTACCGGGAGATCTTGTGGTGGTTCAGGATCATCTCGCTGACCTCCGGCTCCCATTCAGCCTTGGCTGGGCCGGCGAGGTAAGCGCGCGCCAGCCTCACCGATGGCTGGAGATAGTCGAACGTACCATCGGTCCATATGCCCAGGTCGTGGAACGCGACAGCAACGGCAATCTTCTCGATCTGTTGTGCGCCGCCCGGGGATTGGGCGGCGCACAGATTCGCAACGCGATAGCAATGATTCCTGTAGAGCGTGAAATCGTCGCCGAGTTGCGTGGTGTGGGCTGTCAAAATCGCATCGAGGGTGGCGATTTCCGTTAGCACGGGCGCCTCGCCACCCACCCCCATCATGCCGCCCCGAGTCGCTTGTCGATCCACCCGGTGATATCCGCCATCACGCCTTCCTTGCCGATATCGGCAAGAAGATCATGGGCGTGGCCCTCGTAGAGCTTGAGCGTCTTGTCCTTGGAGCCCGCAGTTTGGTGGAAGAACTCGCTGCCATGGCAGACCGTCACCTTGTCGGCTGTGCCGTGCATGATCAGCACCGGCAGCTTGATCAGCGGAAACTCTTCCCGCAGACGCTCATCAGCGCGGACCAGCGCGGCGACGGTGATCGCCGGCTGCACTTCATGCGCGATGAGCGGATCGGTGTTCATTGCTTCGACTGCCTTCGGATCGCGCGAGAAGTCTTCGTTCTTGAGCTTGAGCGCGGGCAGGCGTGGGGCGATGTGGCTGAGGCCCTTGATCGCGGCGAGCGCAAAACCCGGTGCCGGCACCTGGAAGGCGAAACTCTCGCAGATGAAGCCGGCGAGCTCCGCCTGGTTCTCCAGCGTATAGACTGACGAAACCACACCGCCGGCGCTGTGACCGAGCAGGAACACCGGCAATCCGGGATGGCGCGACTTGGCGATCTTGATGACACCGGCAACGTCGCTGACATAGTCGGCGACGTGCTCGACGTAGAACCGCTCGCCTTCCGATTTGCCGCGGCCGCGTAAGTCAAGTGCGTAGGTTGCAAAACCACTTTTCACGAGCTGTTCAGCCGCCCAGAAATAGTAGCCGCTGTGCGAAAGCACGCCGTGACAAATAACAACGACGGCACGTGGCTTCGCTTCCGGCTGCCACGATCGGAAGAAGATCGAGACGCCACCTGCTCCGCTATAGGTTTCTTCCGTTAATGCCATTTCTTGTTGTCCTATTTTTTTTCGAATCGAAGTCCCAGCAAACCGATTAAGAAGCCGAACTTCACGACCGCTGCACGACTTCTTTAGTCGCATATCGCACGCAAATTCTGTGCCAGCAGCTTACGTTTCGCGCTAAACGACTTCGTCGCGTGACCACGACAGCGCGATACTTTATATCCGCTCTAAGAACATCGCAGAGGAAACCAATGTCAGCCATCGAGCGCGTCGAATTTCCCACCTCCGTGAAAGAACTCGAACGCCGCTGGGCCGCCGTGCGCAAGGAGATGGAGACGCGCAACATCGACGCGCTGATCACCCAGAATTCGAGCGACTGGCTGGGCGGCTACGTCAAATGGTTCACCGACGTGCCAGCGCACAATGACTATCCACGCAACGTCATTTTCTACCGCGACGACCTGATGACCGTGGTGGAGATGGGCAGCATGGGCCGGCGCGACACGCTCGGCGGCAAGGACCCGCTCAACCCCGGCGTCGGCGAGTGGGTGTTCAGCCCGTCGTTCTTCTCGGTCGGCTACACCCATGACTACGATGGCGCGCTGGTGGCGCAGGAGATCAAGCGGCGCGGCTGCAAGACCGTCGGTTGGGTCGGCAAGGGCCGGCTGCAATACGATCTGGTGCGCGTCACCGAAGAACAGGCGGGCAACGTCACGTTCGTCGACGCCACCGACTGGGTCGACCGCATCAAGGCGGTCAAGAGCGCGGAGGAGATCGCACTGATCCGCCGCGCCTGCGCGATGCAGGACGCGCAGTGGGCGGCGATCCTGCCCAAGATCAAGCCCGGCATGCGCGACTCGGAGCTGACCGCGCTGGCGCAGTACGAGGGTGAGCTGCTCGGCAGCCAGCAGGGCCTGTTCCGCTGCTCGTCGGCGCCGCTCGGCGAGCCGGCGGTGCTGCGCGGCCGGCACTACCAGGGCCGCATCATGAAGCAGGGCGACTACATGACGCTGCTGATCGAGAACAACGGTCCCGGCGGCCAATACGCGGAGCTCGCGCGCACCTTCGTGATCGGCAAGGCCAGCCAGGAACTCCGCGACGCCTTCGCGGTGGTGGTCGACGCGCAGAAGCACACGGTGAAGAACCTGAAGATCGGCGCGATGCCCGCCGACATCTATGCCAGCCACAACGACTACATGAAGAGCCGCGGCGCGCCGCCGGAGATGCGCCTCTACGGGCACAGCCAGGGCTACGACCTGGTCGAGCGTCCGCTGCTGCGCTCCGACGAGACCATGCCGCTCGCCGCCAACATGAACATGGCGGTGCATCCGGGCTTCTTCAATCCGACCAACTTCGCCTTCATCTGCGACAACTTCCTGATCAAGGACGACGGCACGGTCGAACACCTGCACAAGAGCGAGCAGAAGATCTGGGAGCTGTAGCTGCGTTCAATTCGGCGGGCGCACGAACGGCACGAACCGCACCAGCATCACGATGCGGCCTTTGGTTTCGCCGGGCGCGGTCTTCTCGATCACGGTGAGGTATTGCACCTGGTCGGGAGACCCTAGTGGCATGACAAGCTTGCCGCCGACCTTGAGCTGATCGATCAGCGGCGACGGCACGTGCCCGATCGCCGCCGTGACGATGATCTGATCGAACGGCCCGCAGTCCGGCCAGCCCTGGTACCCGTCGCCGACCCGCACCCGCGCGTTGTCATGGCCGAGCTCGCCTAGCACCTTCATCGCGCCCACCGCCAGCGGCGCGACCAGCTCGACGGTGCAGACTTGTTTCGCCAGCCGCGCCAGGATCGCGGCCTGGTAACCCGAGCCGGTGCCGATCTCGAGCGACGTGTGGTCGGGCGCGACCTCGGCAAGATGCGTCATCAGCGCGACGATGAACGGTTGCGAGATGGTCGAGCGATGGCCGATCGACAGCGGGCGGTCGGCATAGCTGGCGGCACAGGTGCCATCGGGGATGAAGCGATGGCGCTCGATCTCCGCCATCACTTTGAGCACGTCTTCGGAGATGCCCTGCGGCAGCGCCGCCGTATCTTTCTGCGCGTGCGCGCGGAGGGTTCCGATCATCGCCGCGCGCTCACGCGCACAGGCCGCCTCTTCCGCCGCCGCGTCGCCCGCGGCAAGCATGGCAAAGGCAATCGCCAGCCACTTCGTCAGCACCATGTTGGCCTCCCTTCGGAGGCGGACGTCACTGCGGCTTGATGCCGGCCGCCGCGACCGCCTTGGCGACGCGCTCCTGCTCGTCCTTCATGGCGCGCGCGAGATCCTCGGTGCCGCCGCTCGCCGGCTCGGCGCCGATCTTGTCGAACGCGGCGACGACTTCGGGCTCCTTCACGATCACGGCGATCTCGCCCGCGATCCTCTGCACGATCTCGCGTGGTGTCCCGGCGCGCGCGAACAGGCCCTGGTTCACCGCGAAATTATAGCCCGGAATGGTCTCGGCGATGGTGGGTAGATTAGGCGTCAGCTTCGCGCGCTGCGCGCCGTTCGATGCGATCAGGCGTATCCGATTACTGTCGACGCCCGCACTGAGCGAGGCGTAGGACGAGAACACATAATCGATGTGGCCGCCGAGCAGCGCCGTCACCGAATCCGCCGAGCCCTTGAACGGCACATGCGTCAGCTGCACGTTGAGCGACGACTGGATCGCTTCCATCGAGAGGTGGTGGAAGCTGCCGACGCCCGACGAGCCGTAGTTCGACTTGCCCGGATTAGCTTTCACGTAGGCGACGAATTCCGCCATGGTCCTCACCGGCACCTTCTCGTGCGCGGCAAGCCAGATCGGGGCCGTCGCCACGAACGATACCGGCATCATGTCCTTCGGATTGTACGGCAGCTTGAGATAGATCAGCGGGCTGATCGAAAGTACCGCGCCGTCGGTCATGAGAAAGGTGTAGCCGTCCGGCGCGGACGCCGTCAGCGCCGCGGTGCCGATGCCGGCGTTCGCGCCCGGGCGGTTCTCGATCACCACCGGCTGGCCGATCCGCTCCTGCAATCGCTTGCCGACGATGCGCGAGAGCGTATCCGGCAAACCGCCCGCGGGATTAGGAACGATGATCCGGATCGGCTGGGTCGGGTATTGCTGCGCGGACGCCAAGCCTGGCGCGAGCGTAACGGCCAGAAAGACGGCCAGCACGACGCCGCGGGAGTCAAAGAAATTCATGGGCGAACCTCCCCGGAAGCGACTGCCGACACGTTTACAAAAATTGCTGCGAAACGGGCGCCGGTCCGTTATCGCACCCGAGTGTACGCTCCGCGGGTCCGGTAGCAAGAATTTAACCATCGAAAGAAGCGACCGAAGCCGCCGCCACGCCTTGAGCCGTCACGTGCGTTGATCCTGAGCCTCGGGTGTTCCTGAGGCCCTTGTCTTGAAGGCATGAGCCTTCGCTTGAAGGCCTTGGGCCTTTCTGAAAGAGCGGCGGATCGCAGCAATGATCCCCATCGATTGGCGCGCCATCATCGGACCCGCGGTCATGCTCGCAGTCACGGGCCTGATCCTTCTGTCCGACCAATATCTGTTCCGGGTGCCGAACCCGGGCGCGATATCTTTCCTGGTCGTCGCCTTCTCGGCCTATCTCGGCGGAATCACCTCCGGCCTCATCAGCGCCGCGATCTCGTTCGGACTGGCCGCCGTCTTGCTGTCCACGCCGGGCACGCTGTTCCTGTACACCCCCGACAACGTTGCGCGGCTTCTGGTGCTGGCCGTATGCACGCCGGCGATCGCCCTGCTCATCGGCGCCTTGCAAATTCGTGCGAGGCGCGCGGTAGACCATGAGCGCATGACCTACAAGGAGCTCGGGTCGCTGCGCGCGGCGCTCGACCAATCCGACGTCGGCGTGGTGCTCCTCGACTCCGAGATGCGCGCACAATTCATCAACCGCGCGTTCCGCCGCCTCTGGCACCTGCCTGACGAGGTTGCCGACCGCAAGCCGGCTTTCGTCGGGCTGATGTACCACGGACGCAATGCCAAGACTTACAGCGTCCCCGGAGACCAGATCGATTTCATCGCGGAGCAGACCTCGCGCATCAAGGCCGGGGACGAGCGGCCGTCCGACATCCGGCTCGCGAACGGCGAGGTCATCCGCAGCCGTTGCAAGGTGCTCGCCGACGGCGGCCGCATGGTGACCTACGGCAATGTCAGCGACCTCGTGCGCGGCGCCGACGAGATGGCCGACCTGGCGATGAAGGACGCGCTCACCGGCATCTTCAACCGCCGTCATTTCACCGCCCGGCTCGACAACGAATGGAAGCGCTTCCGCCGCTACAATCGCCCGCTGTCGCTGTTGTTGCTCGACATCGACCACTTCAAATCGATCAACGACCGCTACGGCCATGACGTCGGCGACCAGGTCATCATCGCCGTGGCCCGCTGCTGTGGCATGCAGACGCGCGATTCCGACGTGGTGGCACGCATCGGCGGCGAGGAATTCGTCATCCTGCTGCCGGAAACCGAGCTTGCGGACGCACGCGTGGCCGCCGAACGCTTGCGTCGCGCCGTCGCCGGCGACACCATCACGAGCAGCGGTGGCCCGATTTCGGTGACGATCAGCATCGGCGCCGCACTGGCGACCACGAAACTGAACGATGCGGCCGAACTGATGAAACAGGCGGACGACGCGCTCTACGCGGCCAAGCGCGGCGGACGCAATTGCGTCGCCGCCGTGCTCGACGACGGGCCCGTCGTCTTCAACCAGCCCGAGAAGACCGCCGCCTAGCATTCCGCGCTCCCCCGGCGAGAGCGCACTTCCCCATCCGCCACCCTGCACTGCGCGTCGAGCGCTGCGCGGCTTGTCCGAGCGCTCTGACGAGCGCGAATGCAATCGATTGTGATGATTCTATATTTGACTGGAAGTATTTTCTCTCTACAAAGGCCGGGAGCGAACAAATTAGAAAAATATTCTACTACATACCAAACCTGACGTGGAAGAAAAATGGAAGTCGAAGCAAGAAAAGAGGCGGTCGTTGCTTTTGCCGCTCCGCATGGTTCGACGCCCGCTAGCGGAGTAAGCAGAATGGACCGTCTGAACGAACTCGAATCCCAGAGCATCTTCATTTTTCGCGAGGCGTTCGCCCGGCTGAAGAACATCGCGCTGCTGTGGTCGCTCGGCAAAGATTCCAACGTGATGGTCTGGCTGGCGCGCAAGGCGTTCTTCGGCCGCGTGCCGTTTCCGGTGATGCATGTCGATACCGGCCGCAAATTTCCGGAGATGTACGAATTCCGCGAGCGCTACGGCAAAGAGTGGCAGCTCGATCTTGTGGTCGAGCCGTGCCCTCCGCTCGAAAGCGTCGACCCCACGCTGCCGCCGGCGGCGCGCTCGGCCGCGCGCAAGACCGAAGGCCTCAAGCTCGCGCTCGCCAAGCATGGTTTCGACGGCCTGATCGCCGGCATCCGGCGCGACGAGGAAGCGACGCGTGCGAAAGAGCGGGTGTTTTCGCTGCGTGGCGTCGAGGGCGGCTGGGACGTCCGCGACCAGGCGCCGGAGTTCTGGAACCACTTCAACGCATCGCCGCCGCGCGGCGCGCATGTGCGCGTGCATCCGATCCTGCAGTGGACCGAGGCGGACATCTGGGCCTACACGCGCCGCGAAGGCATTCCGATCATTCCGCTGTACCTGGCACGCGACGGCAAGCGCTACCGCTCGCTCGGCGACGCCGACATCACATTCCCGGTGGAATCAAACGCCCGCACGATCGACGAGGTCATCGCCGAGCTCGAGGTCACCAAGGTTTCGGAACGATCCGGACGCGCGATGGATCACGAATCCGAGGACGCCTTCGAGCGCCTGCGTGTCTCCGGCTACCTGTGACACTCCCTTCAAGCCACCATCAGTAAAGACACCCCGCCATGAACATCGCCGTCTCCGCTCCCCTCGCTAGCAGCCAATCCGCGCGCAGCCTCGTGCGCATCGTGATCGTCGGTCATGTCGACCATGGGAAATCCACGCTGATCGGGCGGCTGCTGCACGAAACCGGCAGCCTTCCGGACGGCAAGCTGGAGAATCTCAAGGCGGTGAGCGCGCGCCGCGGCATCGAATTCGAATGGTCGTTCCTGCTCGACGCCCTGCAGACCGAGCGCGACCAGGGCATCACCATCGACACCAGCCAGATCCGCTTCCGGACGCCATCCCGCGACATCGTGCTCATCGACGCGCCCGGCCACACCGAATTCCTTCGCAACATGATCACCGGCGCGGCGCAGGCCGACGCTGCGATCCTGATCGTCGATGCGGCGGAGGGCGTTCGCGACCAGACCCGGCGGCACGGCTACCTGCTGCATCTCCTCGGCGTCCGCCAGGTGGCGGTCGTCATCAACAAGATGGACCGGGTGGATTACAGCGCGGCACGCTTCCAGGAGATTCGCGACGAGATTGCGGCGCTCGGCCTCAAGCCGGTTGCGGTGATCCCGATCTCGGCGCGCAGCGGCGACGGCGTCGCGCGGCGCACGACGTCGATGGCGTGGCACGACGGCCCGACGGTTCTCGAGGCTCTGGACAGCTTCGAGCCCGCGCGACCGCTGGACGAACTGCCGCTGCGGCTGCCGGTTCAGGCCGTCTACCGGATGGACTATCGCATCATCGCCGGCCGGATCGAGAGCGGCGAGCTCTCGGTCGGTGATGAAATCGTCGTCATGCCGGCAGGCAAGGTGGCGCAGGTCAAATCGATTGAGGCCTGGCCGGCGCCGCAAGGGCTGCCGCCGGTCCAATGCGCCGGAGCGGGCCAATCGATCGGCATCACGATCGACCGCGAACTGTTCATAGACCGCGGTGACCTCATCACCACCGCTTCTGCAGCCCCGGAAACCGGCCGCAAGCTGCGCGCACGCGTATTCTGGCTGCATCCGACCGCCCTCTCCATCGGGGCGCGGGTGAAGGTCCGCAGCGGCACGGCAGAGACCGTCGGCGTGATCCGCGCCATCAACAACGCGATCGATCCCGCCAACCTCAAGATCGTCTCGCACGACACGCTGGCACCGAACCATGTCGGCGACGTCGAGATCGCGCTGGCACGGCCGATCGCCGCGGACCCGCATGCGGTCAATCCGGCGATCGGACGCATCGTCATCGACTACGCGGACCGCATCGCCGGCGGCGGCCTCGTCCTCGGCCTGAACTCGATTGAGCAGGAACGGCCGAGCGCGCCGGCGCTGCAGGCCGACGCTACACGCCTCGCCCAGGCCTATGCCCCGCTGTCACCAGCCGACCGGCTCGTGAAGTTGCGCCAGGATATCAAGGGCAAGGTCGTCTTCACGACCAGCTTCGGCCTCGAAGACCAGATCATCACCCACCTGCTTTGGAAGCAGAATATCGACGTCGAGCTGATCACGCTCGACACCGGTCGGCTATTCAACGAAACCTACGCGCTCTGGGCGGAAACCGAGCGGCGCTACGGACGCCGCATCCGCGCGCTCTACCCGAGCCGGCGCAATCTCGAGGCGCTGATCGCAACCCAGGGCGCCAACGGTTTCTACGAATCCAAATCGGCGCGGCTTGCCTGCTGCCAGGTTCGCAAGATCGAACCGCTGGAACGCGCGCTCGCGGACGTGGACGCCTGGATCACTGGGCTACGGGGCGAGCAGTCTGCATTCAGGAAGGACATGGCGCTCGTCAGCGCGGACCAGGGGCGCGGCTTGATCAAGGTCAACCCGTTGTTCGATCAGACCCGCGAGCAAATCCTTGCTCTCGTTTCGGAGGACGACATTCCGATCAATCCGCTGCATGGCAAGGGATTTGCTTCGATCGGCTGCGCCCCCTGCACGCGGGCGATCTCGCCGGGAGAGCCGGAGCGCGCCGGCCGGTGGTGGTGGGAGGACGAGAGCAACCAGGAGTGCGGTCTGCACATGAGGCGCGAGTGATTGCACAGAACTGATTGCACAACGATCACGCACGCAGAGCTGTCATGTTGTTGCAACCCAATACCGCAATGTCGTCCAAGATTTCGTTTCATATTCGCCCGTCGGCACCGCGTGATTCGTCCAACGCGAACGCAGTCGAGAAAACAATCATGCAAAGATTTGTCTGCGGTATTTTTGCGCTTGTGATTGCAAGTCGTGACCTTCACGTTCGAATTTCCTGAATTAGGACGAGGTAGGATCGTGAAAGCTTCTCTCAAACTTTTTGCAAATTGCGCGGCCGTGATCGCCAGCATTGCCGCGCTGCCTGCCGTATCTTCTATGGCGATCGCGCAATCGCAATTGCTGAACGTCTCGTACGATCCAACGCGGGAATTGTACCGTGAGTACAATGCCGCGTTCGCCAAGCATTGGCAGCAGAAGAGCGGCAAACCAATTTCCGTCCGTCAGTCGCACGGCGGGTCCGGCGCGCAGGCGCGCGCCGTCATCGATGGGCTCGATGCCGATGTCGTGACGCTTGCAATGCAGGTCGACATCGACGCCATCGTGAAGAATTCCGGCAAGGTTGCCGCAAACTGGCGCCAGCTTCTGCCGAATAACAGTTCACCTTTTGCGTCGACCATTGTGTTCCTGGTACGCAAAGGAAACCCAAAAAATCTGAAAGACTGGGATGATCTCGTTAAGCCGGGCGTACAGGTTATCACGCCCAACCCCAAAACCTCGGGCGGCGCGCGTTGGAATTACCTCGCGGCCTGGGCATTCGCCAACGACAGATTCGGCGGCGACACCGCCAAGGTGAAAGCCTTCGTCGAAACGCTTTACAAGAATGTGCCGGTGCTTGACGCCGCCGCGCGAGGATCGACGACGACTTTCGCCCAGCGCGGAATCGGCGACGTCTTGCTGGCCTGGGAAAATGAAGCGTTTCTATCGCTTCAAGAGCTCGGCCCGGACAAATTCGAAATCGTCGTACCATCCATCTCGACGCTCGCCGAAACAACGGTTGCTCTCGTCGACGCCAATGTCGACAAGAAAGGCACTCGTGCCGCTGCGCAAGAGTATCTCGAATATCTCTACTCGCCTGTCGGCCAGCGAATCGGCGCCAAGAACTTTTACCGGCCGTTCAAGCCGGAACTCGCCGATCCGGCTGACATCAAGCGTTTCCCAAAGGTCACGCTCGTGACCATCGACAATCCGATTTTTGGCGGTTGGGACAAGGCGCAGCCCGAGCATTTCGGCGACGGCGGCACCTTCGATCAGATCTACAAGCGTTGATCAACGAAACATGACCGCGACGACAATTGGGACGACGACACTTGGAACTTGGCGGCAGCCGAGCGTCATACCGGGTTTCGGGCTGACGTTCGGCCTTACGCTCACCTATCTGTGCCTGATCGTCCTGATTCCGATCGCGGCCTTGATACTGCGCACCACGACGCTGACGTGGGAGCAGTTCTGGGCGATCGCTACCAGCTCGCGCGTCGTTGCAGCGCTGCGGGTATCCTTCGGCGCGTCACTTGCCGCGGCGACGATCAACGCCGTCTTCGGGCTGATCGTCGCCTGGGTGCTGGTGCGCTATCGGTTCCCAGGCCGGCGCGTGCTCGATGCGATCGTCGACCTTCCGTTCGCGCTTCCCACGGCCGTCGCCGGCATTGCGCTCACGGCCATCTTCGCACCGACGGGTTGGATCGGGGGGCTCCTGGAACCGCTCGGCATCAAGGTCGCGTATTCGTGGACCGGCATCGTCATCGCGCTCACTTTTATCGGGCTGCCGTTTGTGGTCCGCACGCTTCAGCCGGTCATCGAGGAAATCGATCGTGAAGCCGAAGAAGCCGCGGCGACGCTGGGGGCGAACCGCCGCCAGACCATGACCCGCGTGTTGTTCCCGACGCTGCTGCCGGCGCTGATGACCGGCTTCGTGCTCGCGCTGGCGCGTGCCGTCGGCGAGTACGGCTCGGTCATCTTCATCGCCGGCAACCTGCCCTACCAGACCGAGATCGCACCGCTGTTGATCGTCATTCGACTGACGGAATTCGACTATCCGGGCGCGACCGCGATCGCCACGCTGATGCTGGCGATCTCGTTCGCGCTGTTCCTGACGATCAATCTGATCCAGGCCTGGGCGCGCCGGAGGCTGGGCGATGTCTGACGTATCCTTGACGGCACCGTCCTTGCGCGCGGCGGCAACGTCGCGTGCCGAGCCGACGACCGAGGCGCGCCCGGTCCGGGGGCTGTTGATCGCCATCACGCTGATCTTCCTCGGTGTGTTCCTATTGTTCCCTCTCGTCGTCGTCTTCACCGAGGCGCTGGGGCGCGGCGTGTTCGCCTATTTCTCTGCACTGGCCGATCCGGATGCGGTCGCCTCCATTCAGTTGACCTTGCTCGTGGCGGCGATCGCCGTGCCGGCCAATCTTGTCTTCGGCGTCGCCGCCGCGTGGGCCGTTGCCAAGTACGAATTCCGCGGCAAGGCATTCCTGATCACGCTGATCGATCTACCGTTCTCGGTGTCGCCGGTCATCTCCGGCCTGATCTACGTCGTCCTATTCGGCGCCCAGGGCTATCTTGGACCAACGCTGCAAAGCTACGGCATCCAGATCATCTTCGCGGTGCCCGGAATTGTGCTGGCGACGATCTTCGTCACCTTTCCGTTCGTGGCGCGGGAGCTGATCCCGCTGATGCAGGAACAGGGAACGCAGGAAGAGGAAGCCGCCATCTCGCTCGGAGCGAGCGGCTGGCAGACCTTTTGGTGTGTGACGCTACCGAACGTGAAATGGGGCTTGATGTATGGCGTGTTGCTGTGCAACGCGCGCGCCATGGGAGAGTTCGGCGCGGTGTCCGTCGTCTCCGGCAAGATCCGCGGCGAGACCACCACGATGCCGCTGCATGTCGAGATTCTCTACAACGACTATCAGGGCACGGCCGCTTTCGCGGTGGCGTCGCTGCTGGCGCTGCTCGCCCTGGTCACGCTGGTCGTCAAGACATTCCTCGAATGGCGGTTCGGTGACGAGCTGTCGGCCGCACGCAGGTAAGGAACCACGATGAACGCGCTGCTGCACTATCGCACGGAACTCGACTATGCTGATGCGCCGTCGAGCATCGTGGCGGAGCTTGTCGGGGAAAGGCTGCGTGGCGATCCGATGACTGTCAGCGTCAAGGACCTGTTCAAGGACTTCGGCACCACGGCCGCCCTGAACGGGGTCTCACTCGACATCGCCGGCGGCGAACTGATCGCTTTGCTTGGTCCCTCGGGGTCCGGCAAGACGACGCTGCTGCGGCTGATCGCCGGCCTCGAGTTTCCGACCTCCGGACAGATCCGGTTCGGCGAAGAAGACGCGTCGGCAAAGTCCGTGCGGGAGCGCAATGTCGGCTTTGTGTTCCAGCACTACGCGCTGTTCCGGCACATGACCGTCTACGAGAATATCGCGTTCGGCCTGCGGGTGCGGCCGCGCGCCACGCGCCCGGACGAAGCGACCATCCGCAAGCGGGTCAGCACGCTGCTCGAACTGATCCAGCTTCCGGGGCTGGAACGGCGCTATCCGACGCAGCTTTCGGGTGGGCAGCGCCAGCGCGTGGCGTTGGCGCGGGCCATCGCCGTCGATCCCCGCGTGCTGCTGCTGGACGAACCGTTTGGCGCGCTTGACGCAAAGGTCCGCAAGGAGCTGCGCCGCTGGCTGCGGGAAATCCACGACCAGACCGGCCACACCACCGTGTTCGTCACCCACGACCAGGAAGAGGCCCTGGAGCTGGCCGATCGTGTGGTGGTGATGAACAACGGCAAGATCGAGCAGGTCGGCACGGCAGACGATATCTACGACCGGCCGGCGACGCCGTTCGTATTCGATTTCATCGGCGACTCGAGTGCGCTGCCGGTGACGGTCGACAAAGGCCATGTCTTCCTTGACGATCGCGTGCTCGCGGTCGATGCGAAGGCGCAGCCGGACGGACCGGCCACGCTGTTCTTCCGCCCCAATCACATCGAGCTGTCGTCCACAGGCCAGGAAAGCGGCGCGCTGGTCGGGGTCGTGCGGGCGGCGCGGCGCATTGGCGACGTCCGGCGGCTTGAGCTCGAAGCCGGTCTTGCCCGCCATAGGTTTGAAATCGACGTTCCGATCGATGCGAACGTGAACCTGCATGGGCGCGTCGCGTTCCGGATCGTCAAATCACGGCTGTTTCCCGGGCAAGCCGCCCATTCGCAAGCCTCGGTCTGACACCGGCGACATTTGCGGAAGCATCCGGCGGCGCGGTTAGTCACCCGCTCGCTCGCCCACAGGTCGTGTTTTGCGATACGCTCCGAATCCGGCGCGGCCTGTGCAAGGCGCGCCTGACCGGGGCTAGCTAATGTCGAATGAAGGCAACACCAAGATAATTTACCGAAGGACGCCGGAATCGGCGGCGATGGTGGCAAACACCAAACGGGCGATGGCGATCACCGCCGCACTGAACCGTTTGACGTTCGACGATGCCGACGAAATTCGGATCTTGTTCAGCGAACTCATCGGCAAAAAGGTGGACGACAGCTTCTTGCTGATACCGCCGTTTTATGCCGCCGGCGGGGACGAAATCCGCGTCGGGCACAACGTC